>ENA-OVGM01002370-OVGM01002370.1-human-gut-metagenome-genome-assembly--contig:-NODE-2370-length-12590-cov-4.734264_pt1 | contig 12590 bp, 8 predicted proteins | sample MGYA00237773_ERZ505425 | MGnify/ENA primary metagenome ERZ505425 (study PRJEB26158, sample SAMN06016407) | human gut metagenome | biome: human gut; feature: ankylosing spondylitis patient; material... | reverse complement strand
CTCCTCCAAGTATCCCTTCCTTTTTCGCCTTCCAAGAAGAGCGACATGGATAATAAAAAAGTAATCGTACTGACGACGGGCGGAACCATCGCCATGAAGCTTGACCCGGCGCACGGCATCGTGCCCGCGGTGAGCGGCGAGGATCTGGTGGCTTCCGTCCCGGGGCTGCGCGAGGCGTGCCCCATTGAGGTCATGGAATTTTCCAATATTCCAAGCCCGCACATGACGCCGAAACGGATGTTCGAACTCGGCAACAAGGTGGAGGAACTGCTCCGCCATGAGGACATTCTGGGCGTCGTGATCACGCACGGCACGGATACGCTGGAGGAAACCGCGTATCTGCTGGATCTCGTGCACAACAGCGAGAAGCCGGTCTGTCTGACCGGAGCCATGCGATCGGCGGCGGAGATCAGCCCGGACGGACCGGTGAACCTGTTGTGCGCCGTGCGCACGGCGGCGAGTTCCGAAGCCCGGGGCAAGGGCGTGCTTGTAGTCATGAACGAGGAAATCCACGCCGCACGCGAGGTCGTGAAATCCCACTCCGCGAATACGGAAACTTTCGTTTCGCCGTTCTGGGGGCCGCTCGGCTATGTGGACCCCGACCGCGTGGTCTTCCGCCGCAATACGCTCGGCAGGCAATCCATCCGTCCGCCGGAGCTGGTGGAGGACGTACACTTGATCAAGTTGGCGAGCGGCTCGGATTCGCTGCTGATCGATTTTCTGGTGGAGCGGAACGTCAGAGGGCTCGTGCTTGAGGCTTTCGGCCGGGGCAACGTGCCGCCCGCCGCCTTGCCGGGGGTGGAAAGCACGTCCAGCAGCTCATTGTCCAGCATGGTGTTAAAGAAGATGCCGGTTTCGGGTGAAAGTTCCTCATAGAACTTTTTGCCCTGGGCCAGAATGGCATCGGCATCGCCGCAGGGGGCGGGGTTGCCGGAACGGAACATCAGGGCATTATCGGCAAAGCTCATGGGGTACTGTTTGCCCAGGCGCTTGGCCTGCTCACGGTAGATGCTGTCCGCCAGCGGCACCAGATACTTGACCACGGCGGCACGGAACTTTTCTACATCCGCTTTGGTATAGCAGTTGCGGCCCATGCGGTAGTAACCCAGGGTGGTGTAACCCTCGTACCCCAGCTTTTTGCCCATCTTATCCCGCAGGTGGGTCAGCTTGTCGTAAATATCATCCAGCTGTTTCTGGTTGTCCTTATACCACTGACCCTCGGCTTTCCAGGCGGCCAGGCGGCGGGCATCGTCCGGGTCATTCTTGAACGGGCTCAGCTGGGACAGAGTGTACACCCCGCCCTCAAACGGGATCTGTGCGCTGGCCAGCAGCTTGCCATACTGCTGGGTCAGCTCGTTTTCCTGCTGCAGTTCCTCCATGATATCGGGCGAGAATGCCTTACGCTCAATTTCGGCGTTCACAAACATCAGGTCGCCGTATTCTTCGGCAAAGTTTTTGCGGTAGGGGCTTGCCAGCATGGCGGCGGTCCAGGAATCCTGCCACTGCTGGATCTGCGGCATGGCGCTGTTGGCAAATTCCATCTCTTCATCATAGAACTTATCCCGCGTATCAATGGTATGGCGCACGCTGGCCAGGGTGAACAGGGTATCCACATGCTTGTTCAGCACCTGCTCCTCCAAAAAAGCGGCGCGGGCAGCGGCATAGTCGGGGGCATTCTGCAAACGCTCGGTCAGTGCGGCAAACTGTTCTTTCAGGGCGCTCATGTCCGGGCGCTCATAGGGCATTTCGGAAAATTTCATGGGTTCCTTCTCTCCTTATTCTACAGTTTTGTTCGTGACTTAGGGACATTATACCATGGCGCAAAAAATAAGACCAGCCCGAAAAAGGCTGGCCTTCCATGATTCTGTATGATTTTACATGCTATTCATAAATTCTCCATTCAAATTCTCCATTCAGGAAAAATTTTATTTTACTTTCAGGAAAGTTTTATCCGCCTGCATCCCTATGGTATAATAAAGCTGCAATATTAAATGAAAGGGATGGCACTACCATGACCAATGAAGTTTTGAATACCATGAAAACCCGCCGCAGCTGCCGCTGCTACCTGGACAAGATGCCGGAGCCGGAAGCACTGAACGCCGTGCTGGAAGCCGGCACCTGGGCCCCCACCGGCATGGGCCGCCAGAGCCCGGTGATTGTCTGCATACAGAACAAGGCCGACCGCGATACTTTGAGCAAGATGAACGCCGCCGTGATGGGCGGCAATGGCGACCCGTTCTATGGTGCGCCCTGCGTTGCCGTTGTGCTGGTGGATAAAACCATCCCCACCTGTGTGGAGGACGGCAGCCTGGTGATGGGCAACATGCTGAACGCCGCCGAGAGCGTGGGGCTTTCCGCCTGCTGGATCCACCGCGCAAAGGAAATGTTTGAAACTGCCGAGGGCCAGGCCCTGCTGAAAAAGTGGGGTGTGCCCAATGCCGAAAACCTGCGCGGCGTGGGCAACTGCATTCTGGGTTATGCTGCCGAGGGCGGCAAAAAGGCCCCTGCCCCGCGCAAAGAAAACTATGTGGTGCTTATAAAGTGATGCAGAACGAGAAAAAGCTGGTTGTTTTGTTCCCCGGCTTTGGCTACGGGCCGGACAAACCGCTGCTGTATTATGCCGCCAAGGTTGCCCGCCGGCAGGGGTTGGACTGCATGGTGGTGCAGTACAGCCAGCTGTTCCCCCACGAGGAAACGCCGCAGGCCAGCGCCGCCAAAAGCTACCCCGGCGCCGCGCAGGACGCCATGACGCAGATTCCTGCCGGGTATGACCGGTACATCTGCATTGCCAAGAGCTTTGGCACGATGGTGGCCGCCGGTTGGGTAAAGGCCCACCCGGAATACCATGTGACCCTGCTGCAATTAACGCCCCTTGCGTGGGAGTATGCCCCGCTTTACGCCGGGATGCCCGCCTGGCACGCCACCGGCACTGCGGACCCGTTGGGCGGTGCCGCGCTGCGCCGTGCTTTGGAGGATGACCCCTCCATTACCACCTATTTTGTGGAGGGCGGCAACCATTCGCTGGACACGCCGGAGGATTATACCGCCGGCATTGAAGCGATGAAGGACATTGTGAGAAAGTATGAAGAAGCGATGAGGTAAGTTAGGCGGGAGGAGTTTTCGTTTTTAATTAGGGCAATACCGCATAATTCTAAGTGCCGATACGGCGAGCGAGGTGTGGCAGCTGCCGAAGCGGTGCTTAAGCCGTAAGGCGGGAATTGTGCGGTGTTGCCTTAGAAATGAGAAATTAGCAATTAGGAATTGGAGATAAGGCAGGGCCCGGTGCATGGTTTAAGATGCACCGGGCCTTGTGTTTGTTTTGGAAAGAATAATTAAAAAAGAATAATGGCCACATTTTTCGTGATGTGCCGCGATTCTATTCGTAGGGGCGTATATTATGCGCCCGTCGCCTTGCGGGTGGGTGATGGGGTGAGATATCCGGCACGGCCCGTTATTAAAGTTTCTGCTTCCTTCTTTTCAAAGAAGGAACAAAAACCCCCGTAAACTCATTCCACCTTCAAAATCGTCACGCTGACGGGGGCGAGTTCGATGGCATTGCGGCAGGCGGGGCCAAAAGGTTCGGCGGCGGCACGGGTACCATCGCACAGATAGCGCCAGCTCCCGGCAGGCAGGGCCGCCCACTGGCGGGTGCGCTCCGGGTTATAATAAACGGCCAGCCGCCCTGGCAGGCTTTCGTCCCGGCGCTCTGGCACAAAGCCGATCAGCCACCCCGGCAGGGACAGAATGCAGGGTTCTGCATCCCCCGCCATACCGGAAAGCTCCGGATACGCCTTGCGGATTTCCAACAGTCCGTGATAATACTGCACCAGCTCCTCCAGCTGGGCGGCGCGCGTCCAATCCAGACGGTTCAGCTCCAGCGGGCCGCGGTAGGTGTTGTGGTCGCCATGCTTGGTGCGGGCAAACTCTTCGCCCCCCTGCATGAACGGCAGACCCTGGCAGGTCAGATAAATACCCGCCGCCATGCGGTTCTGGGCCAGCAGATCGGCATCCGGCGCGGCATAATCCCCGCGGCGGGCCACGCATTTCAGCTTATCCCACAGGGTATAGTTATCATGGGCCGAAACATACTGCACCACCTGGCCCGGCGCCTGGGGCATAAAATCCGCCTGGCCGCCGCGCCACGCCGGGATAGAATGCAGCACTTGATACCCACAGTGCATATCGCCGTTGATGTAGCCCGCGCTGCCCGCATTGAACACCCCGCCCTTGATGGCATCGCGGGTGTTATCGCAGAAAAATCCGATGCGGCTGTTCAGCAGGCCCGCCGCCTGTTTGTTGGCGGGGATCGCGCCGTGTTCCATGCGGGTGCTGCCGCCCTGCCACGGTTCACCGTACATGAGGATATCTTCGCCGCCGGGCAGGGCATCCAGCGCAGCGCGGATTGCGTTCATGGTTTCCACATCGTGCAGAGCCATCAGGTCAAAGCGGAACCCGTCAATATGGTACTCTTTGGCCCAGTACACACAGGAATCCACCAGATACTTGCGCACCATCGTGCGCTCGCTGGCAAGGTCACACCCGCAGCCGGAGCCGTTGGTCAGGCTTCCGTTTTCCCACCGGCGGTTCCAGTAGCCGGGCACCGTGCGTTCCAGCCAGCTGTTGGAATAATAGGTATGATTATACACCACATCCATCACCACGCCCAGCCCGGCGCTGTGCAGGGCCTGCACCATGGCGCGGCATTCCCGCACGCGCACCTCGCCGTGGAACGCATCGGTGGCATAGCTGCCCTCCGGCAGGTTATAATTCAGCGGGTCATACCCCCAGTTGTAGTCCTCGCCGCTCACTTCGTCCACCGTGGCAAAGTCAAAAATAGGCTGCAGCTGCACATGGGTCACACCCAGCCGCTTGAGGTAGTTCAGCCCGGTGGGGTGTACGCCGTCCCCGTTCATGGTGGTGCCGTCCACCGTAAAGCCCATAAACTTGCCGCGGTAAGCCTGCGGCACGCCGCTGGCCGGGTCGGCGGTAAAATCCGCCACATGCACCTCCCACACACTGCGGGCATGGGCGGGGATAGCCGGGCGTTCATCCTTCTGCCAGCCGTCCGGCACGGCGGCGGCCTGGTTCAGCACCATGCTGCGGGTGCCCCCTGCCCCGGCTGCGTGGGCGTATGGGTCCGCTGTAACGATGGAGGTTCCATCCGGGAACTGCAGCTCATACTGGTAATACTGCCCGGCCAGGTCACCCGCCAGTTCCAGGTACCAGGTGCCGCCCTCACTGCGCTGCATGGCCAGGGTGCCAAGGTCGGCAGCTTCCGGCTCTGCGTCCGTGCCCGTAGCAAAGCGGTGCAGCGCCGCGCTGCACGCCGTGGGGGCCCACAGGCGGAATGCCGTAGCGCTGCTGCGCCACACTGCACCAAGGTCATTCCCGGCATAAACCGGCAGCTGGGATGCCTGTGTTTCGTTCATGGGGATTCCTCCTACTGATATACCACAAAAAAGGCACAGCCTTTGCGGCTATGCCCAAAATGCTTACGCTATAATTTTAACAGGTCTGGCCCGCCAGTGCAAGGCTGAAATCAGTCGCGGTTTTCCATCGGCAGGTAATCTCTGGTTGCCATAACACTTTTGTACGCGGGGCGAATGATTTTATCCACATTGACCAGCTCTTCCATGCGGTGGGCGCTCCAACCAACCACACGAGCCACAGCGAACATGGGGGTATACAGTTCCACGGGGATGCCCAGCATGTTGTAGACAAAGCCGGAATAGAAATCCACATTGGTGGAAACGCCTTTATAGATATGGCGCTTTTCGGCAATCACCTGCGGGGCCAGGCGCTCCACCGTGTTGTAAAAGTCAAAGTCCGTCTTGCGGCCCTTGGCCATGGCCAGCTGCTGCACAAAGCTCTTGAACACCACCGCGCGCGGGTCCGACAGAGAGTAGACCGCATGGCCCATGCCGTACACAAGGCCCTTATGGTCAAAGGCCTCTTTATCTACAATTTTGCCGATGTAGGCGCGCATTTCGTCCTCATCGGTCACATCGGAAACATGGGCGCGGATATCGTTCATCATCTCCATGACCTTGATGTTCGCGCCGCCGTGCTTGGGGCCCTTCAGGCTGGAAAGCGCCGCTGCAATGACCGAGTAGGTATCCGCCCCCGAAGAAGTGACCACGCGGGTGGTGAAAGTGGAGTTATTGCCGCCGCCGTGCTCCATGTGCAGCAGAAGAGCAATATCCAGAACATGGGCTTCCAGCGGGGTATACTGCTGGTCGGGGCGCAGCATCTGCAGCAGGTTTTCTGCCGCCGAAAGCTCCGGCCGCGGGCGGTGGATGTACATGCTGCCGTCATTCAGGTAGTAATTATAGGCATGGTAGCCATACACCGCCAGCATGGGGAAGACACTGATCAGCTTGATGCACTGCTCCATCTGGGTCTGCAGGCTGTTATCCCCCACCGAATCATCATAAGAAGCCAGGGTCAGCACGCTGCGGGTCAGGCTGTTCATCAGATCCTTGCTGGGGGCTTTCATGATAACGTCCCGCACAAAGTTGCTGGGCAGGGCACGGCATTTGGTCAGGCAGTCGGTAAATTCATGCAGCTGCTGTTCGTTGGGCAGATCGCCAAGCAGCAGCAGGTAGGCAACTTCCTCAAAGCCATAGCGCTTGCCGCGCAAACCACGGATCAGGTCATACACGTTATACCCGCGGTACCACAGCTTGCCATCACAGGGGGTTTTAACGCCGTCACGCATTTCAAACGCATCAATGCGGGAAATATTGGTAATCCCGGCCAGCACACCGTTGCCGTCCTTATCGCGCAGGCCGCGCTTTACACCGAACTCATCAAACAGGTTCGGATCAATGGCATCGTTATGCACACACAGTTCTGTAAACAGCTTGGCTTCTTTTTCGATTGCCGCATACTCACCCATGGTTTGTCCTCCTTTTACTTTTGAGACTTATCGTTGCATTATACAGTGTATTAGATTATTATACACCGTGTTCAACGTCAAAAGGTGAAAAAAGCGTTAATTTTAATTGGTGAAATCATGTCGAACGGCAACAAAAAGCCGCAAATGTACTAAAATAAAGAACATTCACGGCCATCTTAAAGCAATGTATAAATATCAGAATAATTATTAGTCTGAGGCCTCGGAACCTGGTAGTTGCCCGCGGGCGATGGTGTGAAGTTCCGGGACATACCGGGCGCTGGCACCCCACCCCATCGGCATAGCCGCCGGGGCCTCACTCCGCATCATCCCGAAACTTCCCCCGCCGCCCTTGGTTCAGCTCAAATTCCTAATTTCTCATTTCTAATCTCTAATTGAGATAACTCCTACCTCCTACTTCCTAACTCCTAACTTACGCTTGCAGTGCCTGCAATGCCGCCATCAGCGGGGGGATCAGCTGCTTTTTGCGGCTGACAACCCCGGGCAGCACAGCTTTGCCGTCCTTGGTTTCCACATGGAATGCGCTGCGCACAATTTCTTCCGCCTGCTGGCCGCAGAACAGCAGGTCTGTGGCCTGAGCACGCATATCGGTGCACATAAAGAACACCATGGGCACACCGGCCTGGGCCAGTGCTTCCGGCAAAAATGGCGTGATGAGCGTTTCTGCCGCCGAGCGGGAGTTGGAGGTCATGTAAATAGCCTGGCCAACGCCGAACTTGGCATCGCCGCGGCTGAATACCTTAAAGTCAGAGAAGAACACATCGTCCGCCGTGCGGCCCGTCAGGTCGGCGCCGGCTTCAAACATCTGCTCCGCATAGGAGGGGATCTCCTCGCCCGCGATCCTGGCCAGCTTTTCGGCAATGTGCTGATCAAGCGGCGTGGAGGTAGGCGAACGGAACATCAGCGTGTCCGACAGAATAGCGGAAAGCAGCAGGCCTGCAATCTGGGGTGGGATCTCTACACCGTGCTCTTCATACATGCGGCTGATGATAGTAGCGGTGCAGCCAACCGGCTCGTTGCGGAAATACACCGGCCCGGCAGTTTCCAGTGCTCCAAGACGGTGATGGTCGATGATCTCCAGAATCTCCGCCTGCTCCAGACCATCCACAGCCTGACCGCGCTCGTTGTGGTCCACCATAATGACCTGCTTGCGGTGCACGTTCAACAAATTACGGCGGCTGATGACACCGCAATATTTGCCATTGGCATCCAGGATGGGGAAATAGCGGTGGCGCACATTGGCCATGACCTTGCGGGCGTCTTCCACTGCAGTATTCACACTGAATTCCAACAGGTTCTTGCTGCGCATAAAGTGACGCACCGGGGCGGCGGTGGAAATCAGGCGGGCGGCGGCGTACGTATCAAACGGGGTGGTAATGACAATGCATCCTTTTTCTTGTGCGCGGGCCAAAATGGTACGCGGCACAGCAGAGCCGCAGCAGACAACAATGGCACCGGCGCCACAATCAATGGCGCACATCTGCACTTCGTACCGGTTGGACACCAGCACAATATCGCCGGGGTTCACGGCACCATCCATAATTTCCGGGCTGGTGCCAATAAAAATGCGGCCGGAGGTAATGCAGGCATCGGGGTCGCCCAGCAGCATTTCGCCTTCCAGGGTGCTGAGCACGTTTTTGTAGCTCGTCTTGGATTTTGCCAGAACCTCAGTATCAAATAGGTCCATATTGGCATTGGCAATGTCCTTAACGGTGATCAGGCCCAGCAGTTCTTCATCCTCGTCAATGGCGCACAAGGTATCGATCTCGGTGTCGCGCATCATGCTCCATGCGGCACGGATGCTCATTTCCTTATCAATGCCGGGCTGCTCGCGGATGTCGATGTCCTTCACCTGGGGGCTGACGTCGGTACACAGGCGCGGCGGCTCCACCCCAAAATGCTTGAGCACAAAGGCGGTTTCGCGGTTGATCTGCCCGGCACGGCGGGCTTCGTACACAGCATCCCCCAGCTGGTTTTTCAGGTAGGTATAGGCCAGCGCAGAGCAGATAGAGTCTGTATCCGGGTTGCGGTGACCAATGATGTTGACCTTACGGCGTGTCTTTGGCATAGTTCTTCCCTTTCCCAATCAATGCAAGGGGTATATGCAGCGGCCTTTCCCCTCTTTTGGGTTATTTACCGCAAACCATGTTGTTGGTAGAATAACCAGAAAACCGCGCAATTCCCCACGATTATTTTTAATTATACCATAAGAAAAAACAATTTACGATTCTTGACAATTTCATCATGGTGCCGTACAATATAGTATAAGTGTGCTGCAGTTGGGATGTTAACCCCTGCCGCAACCTATGTTCGTGCACCAAACCCCAGATTTTGAAAGTATAAAGAGGTATCGTAGGTTATGATCCAAGAAAATCTTCGCAATATTGCCATTATCGCTCACGTTGACCATGGCAAGACCACCCTCGTGGATCAGATGCTGAAGCAGTCCGGCGCATTCCGCTCCAATCAGCAGGTTGCTGAGCGTGTGATGGACTCCGGCGCCATCGAGCGTGAACGCGGCATCACCATCCTGGCAAAGAACTGCTCCTGCGTCTATGAAGGCGTCAAGATCAACATTGTTGACACCCCGGGCCACGCCGACTTTGGCGGCGAGGTAGAACGCGTGCTGAAAATGGTCAACGGCGTTCTGCTGCTGGTTGACGCAGCCGAAGGCTGCATGCCCCAGACCCGTTTTGTTCTGCAGAAAGCTTTGCAGCAAAATCTGTCCCTGGTCATTGCCGTCAACAAGATCGACCGTCCCGACGCCCGCATTCAGGAAGTTATTGACGAGATCCTGGAGCTGCTGATGGACCTGGGCGCTACCGACGAGCAGCTGGACAGCCCGATGGTGTTCTGCTCCGGCCGTAACGGCACCGCCAGCTATGATTGGACCCACCCCGAAAACGGCACCGACCTGAAGCCGCTGTTTGATACCATCCTGAAGTACGTTACCCCGCCGGAGGGTGAACCCGAAGCCCCGATGCAGATGCTGGTTTCCAGCGTGGACTACAACGACTTTGTGGGCCGCATGGGCGTTGGCCGCGTGCAGAACGGTATCATCAAGGTTGGCCAGGCTGTTCAGGTTTGCGACTGGCACAACCCCGACCTGCACATGACCGGCCGCATCACCAAGCTGTTTGACTTTAAGGCAAACGGCCGTGAGCCCATTGAGCAGGCCGCTGCCGGTGATATTGTTGCCTTTGCCGGTCTGCCCGATATTTCCATCGGCAACACCGTGTGCGACCCCAGCAAGGTTGAGCCGCTGCCCTTTGTTAAGATCAACGATCCTACCGTTGAGATGACCTTCTCCGTCAACGATTCCCCGTTTGCCGGCAAGGAAGGCAAGTACGTCACCAGCCGCCAGATCCGTGACCGCCTGCAGCGCGAGCTGCTGAAGGACGTTGCCCTGCGTGTGGAAGATTCCGCCACCAACGATTCCTTCCGCGTAATGGGCCGTGGCGAAATGCACCTGTCCATCCTGATTGAGACCATGCGCCGCGAAGGTTACGAGCTGCAGGTCAGCCCCCCGCATGTTCTGACCCATGAGGAGAACGGCAAGACCATGGAGCCCATGGAGCGCGTTGTGATTGACGTGCCGGAAACCTATCAGGGCAACGTTATGACCGCTCTGGGCGCCCGCAAGGCCATCCTGATGAACATGCAGATGATGAACAACCGTTCCCGTCTGGAGTTCCGTATGCCCAGCCGCGGCCTGTTCGGCTACCGCAGCCAGTTCCTGACCGACACCCACGGCGAAGGCATCATGAACACCATTTTTGATGGTTACGAAGAATGGTGCGGCCCCATTGCCACCCGTTCCACCGGCTCCCTGATCAGCTTTGATACCGGCGATGCCGTCACTTACGGTCTGTTCAACGCCCAGCAGCGCGGCACCCTGATTGTGACCGCAGGCGAAAAGGTTTACGAGGGCGAAGTTGTTGGCTACACCCCGACCGGTGAGGACATCACCGTCAACGTGTGCAAGACCAAGCACCTGACCAACACCCGTGCATCCGGCAGTGACGATGCTCTGCGCCTGATCCCCGTGACCAAGTTCAGCCTGGAAGGCTGCCTGGAATTCCTGGCACCGGACGAGCTGCTGGAAGTTACTCCGGAGAACTTGCGCATCCGCAAGCGCATCCTGGACCACGACCTGCGCATGAAGGCCACCAGCAAAAAGAACAAGGGTTGATTTTAAGTTTGCCTTTCCAGCCTTTTTGAAAAAAGGCTTCGGCGAAAAACTTTAATCGGCTTCGCATAGAATAATAAAGATCCCGGCATGATTTTGGAATGAAAATCGTGCCGGGATTTTTGGTTTTATTATGACAACACCATTTATGATTTTTCGTGGCGGGATAAGGGCATCCCCCCTGACAGCATTTTATAGGCCGGCAGGGTCTTACAAAACGTGCCGTAATTATACCTTCACCTCGCACCGTTCCGGGATCTGGAAATGTGCAAAATAGGTTTCCTCTTTGGGGATCCATCTGGTTTTGAAATCTTCCAGCTTTTCCGGGGCGCGCGCGGCAAGGCGGCGCAGCTGCTCGGCAGGCTCCACATCCACAAAGGCGTGCAAGGCGCAGTAATTCCACAGATCCGGGTGGCAGGAGTAGGAACCTTCCAACAAAATGATCGGCGTCTGGGGCAGCGGTACAGTGCCGGGGGCAAGCGCCATCGTGCGGCAGTCAAACAGGCGGTAGCTCCCCTGCTGCCCGGCGCGCAGGGGTTCCAGCACCTCGGCAATCAGGCGTTCGCGGTCCAGGTTGCCGCCGGGCTCCGCCATGCGCTGGGGGGTGCGCTGGATCGGCTGCAAAAAGAAGTCATCCAAGTGCACCACACCCCAGCCGTATTGCCGGGCCATCTGGGCGGCAATGGTGGTTTTGCCCGCGGCGCAGCGGCCATCCAATGCAACCAGCAGCGGGCCGTCGGCTGGTTTGGGCAGAGCTTTGGCTGCCTGGGCCAGCGCTGCGGCGGCCTGGGCAGCAGTTTGCTGTTTGCCCCCGCGCGACGGCACAGTGCAATGGTAGGCAATGCGGGAAGTTCCATCCGCCAGTGTAATATTGCCGCAGCGCACAAAGCCATTTTTCTCCAGCAGGTGCTGCATTACTTTGTTGTCCGCGTGGGTATCGGCGCGCAGGGGCAGACCGCGGGCCGCGCACCAGGCAAAGCAGATTGCCGCCGCCCCATGCACCCGCCCGGCCGATGCCATGCGGTGGATGGTGGCATAGGGAGCATCATCCGGCCAGCCACCATCATAGATTTCGGCATAAGTCGGTTCCGGGCCGGGAATGTAACAGAACGTTGCCTCCGGGCGGGCATTACCCTCCAGAACATAGCAGACGCCGCGGGCGATCTGCTGCTGCATCAGCTCTGCGTCGGGGTAGGTAGCGGGCCACTGGGTGGGGTTGCCGGTCTGTGCCATAAAAGCGCGGGCATGGGCAAATATTTCAAGCAGCGCGGGCAAATCACCCGGCTGCGCGGGACGGATGTTCATGCAAAAATGCTCCTTTTGTTTGGTTCCTTCATTATAGCCTATCCCCCGGTTTGGGGCAAGTGGCAGCGTATAGAACGCACCCCCGCCGCGGAGTTGTGCATCCACGGCGGGGGTGTGAATTCTATGGCAACACCGCACAATTCCCGCCTGACGGCTTAAGCACCGCTCCGGCGGCTGCGG
>ENA-OVGM01002364-OVGM01002364.1-human-gut-metagenome-genome-assembly--contig:-NODE-2364-length-12633-cov-3.127524_pt1 | contig 12633 bp, 5 predicted proteins | sample MGYA00237773_ERZ505425 | MGnify/ENA primary metagenome ERZ505425 (study PRJEB26158, sample SAMN06016407) | human gut metagenome | biome: human gut; feature: ankylosing spondylitis patient; material... | reverse complement strand
TGTTGCTCAGGTACTTAAAAAAAATATTTTATAATAGTGTTGCGGAATTAAGGTAAAAGAGGATAATCTGCGATTTTGTTTTTACGAAAACGCAAAAAGCTTTATCTTTGCTGGTAAATACCTATAAACAGTACTCATGAGAATTGCAATAACGTTTTTCTTGTCTTTGGTTTTCAGTAGTTTGCTGCAAGCTTCACCCATACCTTTTTCTCCTATAGTGAGGAACTATTCGGTGTCGGATTATAATGCCGGTATTCAGAATTGGGCCATTGCTCAAGACGAAAGAGGAGTGATGTATTTCGGTAATAACAGTGGGCTGTTGGAATTTGATGGAAGTGCTTGGCGGCTGTATGAATTACCGACAAAAGGAATTGTGCGTGCTATATATATCAGTGAAGATGGAAGAATTTATGTAGGCTCTTACGAAGAATTCGGTTATTTTGTCCGTACTCCTTATGACACTCTTGAATATCATTCATTGAAAAATAAGGTGAAAGATTTTGCGTTTCATAATGACGAAATCTGGGATATTGCTTGCGTTCAAGGAGAAATTGTATTTCAATCATTCGGTTCTCTCTTTTTTTATAATGGAAATTCTGTGGAAGGTATTCGGGTGAAGAGCCTTCCGCTGAACTTATTTCAGGTTGGAAATACTTTTTATTCTCAAAGAATAAACGGTGGACTTTATGTCTTTGCCGGTAGGGAAATGAAAGAACTTATTCCCAGAAAGGCATTTGGAGATAGTGATGTCCTGGCCGGGCTCCCTTATGATGATGCGGTTTTAATGTTTACCCGTAATCAGGGAGGTTTCCTGTATCGAGATGGGAGGGTAGAAAAATGGGAAACTGAATGTGATGATATATTCAAGAAGCATACCATTAATCGTGCGGTGATGACCAAAGATAGTTGCTACGTTGTTGGCACAATATCCGATGGCATATATGCGTTGGATAAAAAGGGAAAGCTGATTTGGAAGGTCAATACGGATAATAAACTACAGAACAATACTGTTTTGAGATTGTATTGTGATGATGACAACAATATATGGACAGCTTTGGATGAAGGTATTGCCTATATACACAACAATTCTTTAATCTATTATTATGAACCTCCATTTCGTAAAATAGGCATGGTATATGATGTTTTGGTAAGGGAAAATGAAGCTTATATTGCTTCTAATCAAGGACTTTATTGGCTTAGGGATGGAAAGACTGAATTAGTTCCGGGTTTGGAAGAACAAGCGTGGTTCGTCGATGAATGGGGAAAACAGATTTTCTGCGGGCACAACAAGGGAACTTTCCTTATATCAGGACTGAAATCAAAGCTGGCATCTGATGTAAAAGGAGGGATGTGTATGGAAAAAATTGAATTGAAGGAACAATCTTTTTTGTTGGAGGGAGCTTATGCGCTTCTGAATTTATATACGGAGACTGCTTCGGGAGAGTATTGCTTTACTCGGTCCTTACGTGGGTTCAGTCACATGATTCGTCATATAGAAGTGGACCATCAAGGGAATATTTGGGCGAAACATTTAAGGAATGGTTTGTATCGCTTTCGGATTGATTCGGATATGAAGCAGGTAAAGGATGTGCGGAAGTATGAGAGTTTGGGAGAAGTGAAAGGTGGGAGTTTTACTTTGTTCAAAATCAATGGTCGGGTAGTTTTTTCTAATGGGGAATATTTCTATACTTACGAAGATATGACTGATTCGATTGTTCCCTATGAAACAATGAATGAACAATTGATGGAATTGAAGGGAATCAAGACTGTGAGTCATGCGAACGGAGATTACTATTGGTTTGTGGGTGATAGGATAGTGTATTTAGTGAAGTGGGCGATAAATACTTTCAATATCGAACTTCGGATTCCATATTCTTTGTTTGACGGTCTGGCTGTGGAAGAACGAGGAAGCGTGGTTTATGACAAGAGAAATAATCATTCCTATCTTTGCTTGAATAATGCTATTGCCCGTATTGAAACAGATAGTTCCTCGTTATATAAATCTCGGGTCAGACGCTCTTTATGGATTTCGGGAATGCGGGTCATTGATGAATTCAGTGGTAAGCGGAAAACATTGGTCGTGCAGCCGGGAGCCAAGGTGGAGCCTGAGTTTAATACGGTGAATTTTACATTGTGTTATCCGGTTTATAGTAATTATACTTATAAGGTAAGGTATCGGCTGGAAGGATATTCTGACCAATGGATGCCGGGTGGACGCTATTTGCAGAAGAAGTATTCTCGGCTCTCCTATGGAAGTTATGTTTTTCAGGCAGAGATATATGATACCGATAGAGTTTTGGCATCGGTAGAGCTTCCTTTTGAGATTTTGCGTCCGTGGTATTTGTCTTATTGGGCTGTGGGAAGCTACATTCTGATAGGGTTGTGCCTGCTGGCCTTGCTGCAATATATTGTTTATCGTTTTGTGAAGAAAAAGAAGGATCGTGTGATTGAGCAGCAACGTGTAGCCCATCAGGCAGAGCTTGAACGGCAAGAGAAGAAGATTATCGAGTTGGAAAAGGAACAGCTTGAGGCCGATTTGCGTTTTAAAAGCAAAGAATTGTCCAGCGTGGTAATGATGAATATCGCTCATCAGGAGTTTTTGAATTCATTGAAAGAGGAGATACAGAAGCAAAAGTTGTCCGGACAGCATAGTCGTAAGAATTTGGATAAGCTTCTCGCTTTGGTTAACAATAATATAGTGTCTGATGAAGAGAGCTGGATAATGTTTCAAGCTAATTTTGACCGTATACATGAAAATTTCTTCCGGAATCTGAAACTTCAATATACAGATTTGACTTCAGGAGATTTGCGCTTTTGTGCATTGCTTCGCTTGAATATGCCGACAAAGGAGATAGCGAAGTTGCTCAACATTTCCACGCGTGGGGTTGATGCTGCAAGATACCGGTTGCGCAAGAAATTCAATCTGCTTCCGGAAGAAAGTCTGACTGATTTCCTTATAAATTTTAAATAACTGTTTTACAGTGGAATATTAATGGGGGAAGTATTAATATTGTACTTCCTCTTTTGTTTCTTAGTGATGGGTGTACTTTTGTTGTAGTGCGAGATGTGGAGGTTGTCGCATGCTTTTCTTTTATTTGCAGCAAAATAATATTTCTATAAATTAAAAGCATGAAAGACATGAAGCATTTACTTTTCAAGTTACAATCATTTTTAGTCTTGTTGGTGTTTACTGCCGTTAGTGCGTATGCGCAGAAATCTCCGGTCGATATGAATCGTTTCATCGACGATTTAATGAAGAAGATGACCCTGGAAGAGAAAATAGGTCAGTTGAATCTGCCGGTTACCGGTGAGATTACGACCGGTCAGGCTAAAAGTAGTAATGTGGCCAAACGTATTCGTGCCGGTGAAGTGGGCGGGCTTTTCAATCTGAAAGGCGTGGAACGTATCCGCGATGTACAGAAGCAGGCGGTTGAAGAAAGTCGTTTGGGTATTCCTCTCTTATTTGGTATGGATGTTATTCATGGATATGAAACGGTGTTTCCCATTCCTTTGGGATTGTCGTGTACATGGGATATGAAGGCGGTTGAAGAATCGGCACGTATTGCAGCCATTGAGTCCAGCGCCGACGGTATTTGCTGGACATTCAGTCCGATGGTGGATATTTGCCGTGATGCCCGTTGGGGGCGTGTGTCCGAGGGCAACGGTGAAGACCCGTTTCTGGGAGCAGCCATTGCGCAGGCCATGGTACGTGGTTATCAGGGAAAGGATATGAGCCGTAATGATGAAATCATGGCTTGTGTAAAGCATTTTGCCTTGTATGGTGCCGGTGAGGCAGGACGTGACTATAATACAGTAGATATGAGTCATCAGCGCATGTTCAATGAATACATGTTGCCCTATCAGGCGGCGGTTGATGCCGGTGTGGGCAGTGCGATGGCCTCTTTCAATGAGGTCGATGGCATTCCTGCCACTGGAAACAAGTGGTTGATGACGGATATACTGCGTAAGCAGTGGGGATTTGACGGCTTTGTGGTGACAGACTATACTGGAATTGCTGAGATGACCGACCACGGTATGGGCGATACGCAGACTGTTGCCGCCTTGGCACTGAATGCAGGTGTGGATATGGATATGGTGAGCGATGCATTTGTAGGTACGCTCAAGAAGTCATTGACAGAAGGAAAAGTGACAGAAGAAGCAATTAATGCGGCTTGTCGCCGTATTTTGGAAGCTAAGTACAAGTTGGGCTTGTTCGATAATCCTTATAAATACTGTGATGTGAAGCGTGCCAAGAAGCAAATCTTTACCAAAGAGCATCGTGCTGTTGCGCGTAAGATTGCTTCGGAGAGCTTGGTGTTGTTGAAGAACGAGGGTAATGTGCTTCCGCTGGCCAAAAAAGGCACTATTGCTGTGGTAGGTCCGTTGGCAGACAGCCGCAGTAATATGCCGGGTACTTGGAGTGTGGCTGCTGTATTGAAGAATGCAACTTCTTTGGCTGAAGGTTTGAAGGCGGTAGCAGGCGATAAAGCCGAAATATTGACTGCGAAAGGCTGTAATTTGATGAGTGATGCCGAATATGAGAAACGTGCCACTATGTTCGGACGTTCTTTACACCGTGACAATCGTTCGGACAAGGAGTTGCTGGACGAGGCTCTTGCCGTGGCTGCCAAATCGGATGTTATTGTGGCTGCGCTCGGTGAGTCTTCGGAAATGAGTGGAGAGAGCAGTTGCCGCACGAATCTTGAAATGACCGACACCCAACGCATGCTGTTACAAGAATTATTGAAAACAGGAAAACCAGTGGTACTGGTACTGTTTACCGGTCGTCCACTGGTACTGAACTGGGAGCAGGCAAACGTGCCGGCCATTCTGAATGTATGGTTTGCGGGCAGTGAGGCAGGTTTTGCCATCGGTGATGTACTGTTTGGTGATGTGAATCCGAGTGGGAAGCTGACTACGACTTTCCCGAAGAGCGTGGGACAGATTCCTTTGTTCTACAACCACAAGAACACGGGCCGCCCTCTTGCCGACGGTGCATGGTTCCAGAAATTCCGCAGCAACTATATAGACATAGACAATGAACCGCTTTATCCTTTTGGTTTCGGCTTGAGCTATACCACATTCTCTTATAGCGACGTGTCTTTGGACAAGACTAGCATGACGGATAAGGGCGAACTGACTGCTACCGTGACTGTGACCAATACCGGCAAGAGAGACGGTGCCGAAGTGGTCCAGCTTTATATTCGTGACCTTGTGGGAAGTGTAACCCGTCCGGTGAAAGAGTTGAAAGGCTTTGAGAAGATTTTCCTGAAAGCCGGTGAATCTAAAAAAGTATCTTTCAAGATTACTCCCGAATTGCTGAAGTTCTACAACTACAATCTTGATTTTGTATGCGAGTCCGGTGACTTTGAGGTGATGATTGGCAGAAATAGCCAGGACGTAAAGAAAGCAGCGTTCAAGTTACTCTAACTGATTCTCAAGACGGCAATATGCAGCATTCGAGCCACTGCGTTGAGATGGCATTGTTGCTGCATATTGTCTACATCTTCACTGCAAACGTTTTGCAGTATTTGCTTGGTATATAATCTATCGTATAATGGCAATCGGTTATGGAAATCTTATGGTCGGCTTTGAGGCAGTGAAAGGTATGACGTTCTTGAATATGGGATAAAAAACTTCAGAATAGGATAAAAGCCCCCTTTGCTTTTCTATCTTCTTGCTCTATATATATGAATAGTACCTAAATATTTATTGTACTTTTATATTCCTTATAATCTGTCGTTTATGTTATACAGTAGTAGTAATGATGTACCCCTCCGGTGAACTGTGGTACTCTTGTGGTAGCTTGTTTTTTGACATATATCAACTTCTCCGGTATGTTTGCAAAAGAATTTTAAATCAATACAAAATGAAGAAAAATCTACTAATTACATGTGTGATGTTATTGTTTGCCATTACTTCGATGGCACAGAACAAAATTACGATTTCGGGTGTCGTTACGGACAAGACAGGCGAAACTGTTATCGGTGCTTCTGTTCGTGTAAAAGGGCAGGAGAGTAAAGGTAGTATTACTGATATAAATGGTAAATATCAGATTGTTGATGTGGCATCTAATGCTACCTTGATTTTTAGTTATATAGGTATGCGTGAGCAGGAGATTGCCGTAAATGGGCGTTCAACTATCAATGTGAAGATGGAAGAGGACAGCCAGCTCATTGATGAGGTGGTTGTAGTTGGTTATGGTAGTGCCAAGAAACGCGACTTGACCGGTTCTATCGTTACTGTGAAAGCGGACGAGATTGCCTCTAAGCCTTCTACCAATCCACTGGCATCCATACAGGGTAAGGTTGCCGGTGTACAGGTGGTGAATACGGGTCGTGCAGGACAAGACCCTGAAATCCGTGTTCGCGGTACGAACTCCATTAACGGTTTCAAACCCCTTTATGTGGTAGATGGACTGTTCACGGACAATATCAATTATCTGAACACTGCGGATATTGAATCTATGGAAATCTTGAAAGACCCTTCTTCTTTGGCTATTTTCGGTGTGCGTGGTGCCAATGGTGTAATCATCATTACTACTAAAAGGGCAAAAATAGGGAAGACGATGGTCAACATCAACTCTTCAGTGGGTTGGAAGGTTATTTATGACCGTGTAGGTGTGACGAATGCCGAAGAGTTTAAGATGCTGTACAACGAGCAGTTGATATCTCAAGGAAGCGACCCTTATGATTATACTCAATGGACTGGTAATACTGATTGGCAGAATGAGATATTCCAGACAGGTTTTCTGACCAATAACAATGTGAGCATTACGGGTGCAACGGATAAGAGTAAGTTTTATTTGGGTTTGGGTTACGTCATGGAAGAAGGTTCCATTAAAACGGAAAAGCTCAATAAGTTTACCGTAAACTTGAACAGTGAATATAGCGTAACCGATTTCCTGCGTTTTGGTTTCCAGCTTAATGGAGTTCGTGCCAAGTATCCTGATGCAAAGGGTGTGGATGGTGCTTTGAAGGCTGCTCCTATTGCTCCTACTCATGACCTTGAATCGGGACTGATACATACGCTGCCCGACTTCCAGCGTGCACAAGTGTGGAATCCTCTTATTGAAACAGAGCTGCGCGGTGCTCACAACAAGTCTGAAAACTATCGCGTGGCAGGTAATGTGTTCGGAGAGATAGATATTCTGAAGAACCTTACGTTCAAAGCAACTTTCTCTATGGACTATGCTTCCAGTCAGGGACGTTCATATTCTCCGCTGATTTATGTTTATAATCCCGATGTGGAGGGGGGGAAAGAACGGTTGACTGAAAGAGAAAGTGTGAACCAAAGCAAGTCTACCTCTCTTGCTGCACAGTCTGACTATGTGTTGACTTATCTCGGACAGTTTGGCAATCATGGATTGACATTGACTGCCGGTCTTACAACCAATTACAATGAGTCTTCCAGTTTGAGTGGTGGACGCAGCCAGCTTGCGGGCTACGGCATTTTGGTGGGCGACGACCCGGACAGATGGTGGCTCTCTACCATCGACGATGTATCTACGGCAACTAATGGCGGTTCTCAGAGTGACAGATTTACCATGTCTTATTTGTTCAGAGCATTGTATAACTACAAGAATCGTTATTTACTTAATGCTTCTTTCCGTAGGGACGGTTCATCTGTTTTCTATAAGACAGGTAATACTTGGGACAACTTTTACTCTTTCGGTGCCGGTTGGGTAATGACCGAAGAGAAGTTTATGCAGAACCAGAATGTAATTAACTTCTTGAAGTTGAAAGGCTCTTGGGGTGTGTTGGGTAGCCAGAATACTGGTTCCAGTTATCCGGCATATGCCACCATTGTTAGTTCGGGTTCAGCTGTGTTCGGTGACAATATCCCCAACAAACTGATTTCACCTACTTTGGGATGGGAACGTAATTATTCATGGGAAGTAGGTTTTGACATGCATATGTTCAATGATCGTTTGCAGCTTTCTCCGGTTTATTATAACAAAACAACAAAAGATATGTTGACTTCCATTCCGGGTATTGCAGGTACTGTTCCCGGATTACAGAATGTGGGTGAGATTCGCAATCGCGGTTTTGAACTTAGTGCTTCTTGGAACGACAAGATTGGGGAAGATTGGAGATATGGATTAGGTGCTAATTTGAGCACTATTGATAACAAGGTGCTTTCACTGGTAAACAAAGACTATAATATTATCAGTGGTCCCTCACGTGTTTCCGAAGGTTATCCGATTGGCTATTTCTATGGTTACAAGGTTGAGGGTGTATATCAGAACGAAGACGACATCCGTTTCTCTCCGATTAACTCGGTTGGCTCGGTAACACCGGGTGACTTGAAATTTGCTGATGTTGACGGTAATGGCAAAATTACTGATAATGACCGTACAATGATAGGTAATCCAACTCCTGATTTTACTTACGGTTTTAATGTTAATTTGGGATGGAAGAATCTGGACCTGACTGTTGACATGATGGGTGTTTATGGAAATGAAATTTACCGTAATTGGGGAAGCAGTAGCTATGCACAACTGAATTATCGCACAGAGCAATTGAATCGTTGGCATGGAGAGGGCACTTCCAATTGGGAGCCCTTGCTCGACCCTTCACACAAAATAAATCAGGAGGCTTCCACGTATTTCATCGAAGATGGCAGTTTCTTCAGAATCCGTAATATCGAATTGGGGTATAACTTTGACAAACGACTGTTGAATCGTATCAAGGTACAGTCACTGCGTCTTTATACCAATGTGCAGAATCCCAAGACCTGGAGCCGTAATGGAGGATATACTCCGGAAGTGGGCGGAAGTGCTATTTCGTTTGGTATTGATGGTGGAGGCTATCCTATGCCTACAGTTTATACGATTGGTTTTAATTTGACTTTCTAAAATTATATAGAGACAGACTATGAAGAAGATATTTTATTATATAGCATTTTTAGCAGTAAGCTTTGCACTAACTTCGTGTGAGGATATGTTTGATAGAAAACCGCTTGGACAACAGACAGAGGATGATTTGACTGGTGGTACTTATGAAACACAGGTTTTTAATATGTATGCCAAGTTGCGCGGTTTTCATTTGACAAGCGGCAATACTGCATTGGCAATCCACGGTATGCGTTCTGAGGACGCAGAGAAAGGAAGTACATTGTCCGATGGAGCTGCTACCGGCAAGATGTTCGATGACTTTGAATATTTGGCAAGTAATGGGATGATTAAGAGTTATTGGAATGATAACTATTCATTGATACATAAGGTAAATGATTTGCTTGATGAGATGAGCCAAAATCCGTCATTGACAGAAGGTGACCTCGTCAATAAGGGGGAAGCTTTGTTTGTACGTGCTTTCTGTTATTTCAACCTTGTACGCGCTTTTGGTGAAGTGCCTTTGATTGACTTTAAAGTTTATGATGCAGCTGAGGCAAATGTTCCAAAGTCTTCTGTGGCAAAGATATATGAATTAATAGATTCTGACCTTACGGAAGCCGAAAACAGTCTGCCCAGAACGTGGGAGCAACTTTATGTAGGTCGTCTCACTTGGGGAGCTGCTCGTTCTCTTCATGCACGCACATACATGATGCGTAATGACTGGGGGAATATGAAGGCTGCCGCTGAAGAAGTGATTAACTCCGGTTTATATAATCTGAAAACACCTTATGAAGACATATTCCGAGAAAAAGGTGAAAACTGTAGTGAATCTGTTTTTGAATTGCAATGTACGGCAACAGAATCACAACCAGGTTCTAATGACATAGGAAGCCAGTTTGCTTCCGTTCAGGGTGTACGTGGCGCAGGCGAGTGGAATCTCGGTTGGGGGCAACACACCGCTACTCAAGAATTGGCAGATGCTTTTGAAGAGGGAGATCCGAGAAAAGACGAAACTTTGCTTTATTTTATACGCAACGGCAAGGACGATCCAGAGTCCATACCTGCTAACAAGCCTTATGGTGAGAAACCTATTTCGAATGCTGATGTTATAGCTAAATACTTTAACAAGAAGGCATATACGGACCCGGCGATGCGTTTGAAATTCACAAAGGGAGGATATTGGGTAAATATTCGTCTGATACGTTATGCTGATGTGGTATTAATGGCTTCCGAAGCTGCTTGTGAATTGGGTGATTTATCTTCTGCCCGTAACTATTTGGAGATGGTGCGCGCTCGTGCTCGTGGCAATAATATCGGAATTCTACCGGAAGTGACGACCAACAACCAGAATGAACTGCGTGAGGCCATTCGTCATGAAAGACGTGTTGAGTTAGGTATGGAGTTCGACCGTTTCTACGACTTGGTTCGTTGGGGTATTGCTAAAGAGGTACTTCATGCGGCAGGCAAGACCGGTTATCAAGACAGACATGCTTTGTTGCCCATTCCGCAAGACGAAATTGACAAGTCGAATGGTGTATTGGTTCAAAATCCCAATTATTAATCTATAAATGTACTAACTACTTATGAAAAAATATATAGTATCTGTGGCTTCTTGCCTGTTTGCATTGTGTATGCAGTCTTGTTTTCAGGATATGGATCATCCTGCTTTCGACTACCCTGAGAGTACAGGTGAAGTACCTACTACCCCTTTGAAGATGTATCTTCCTTTTGATGAAGAGGACATTCGGGATAAAGGTGAATGGGGATTTTTGGTAGCAGATAACGGTAATGCCAAGTTTGCGGAAGACGGAATCGCTGGCATGGCCTATCAAGGTGCTGAGAATGCTTACATTTTGGCCAAGACTCCTTCTATATTGGAAAATAACATGCCCACTATCGGTGATTTGACTGTAGCTTTCTGGATGAGAACCACTAAGAATACTTCTGCGCAAGGTTTGTTCTCTATCCCTAACTCTATTAAATTCTGGGGCAACTTCGACATCTTCTTGGAGAATAATAATAGCGAGACTCAGGCATTTTTCAAGGTTCATATCTTCAATCAGACAGCAAAAGAGAATGATGAAAGATGGGTTGAGGCAAAAATAGATGATATTTTTGGTAGCGAATGGGTGCATCTGGCTTTTGTGTATGATGGTAATACTTCTACCATTGCTGTTTATCGTAATGGTGAGGGTGTCTTTACCAAAGAATTGCCTGATTGTGGGAAATTGAAGTTTAATAATGTAGGCGCTTCTTTGGCTGTCGGTGCATTTCAGTTCAGCACTACTCCGAGTCTTACTTCGGGTGCAGGAGCACAAACCTGGGCAAAGAACTTTCCCGGTCAGCTTGATCAGTTCCGCCTATATGACAAGGTGTTGACGGCAACCGAAATCCAGAGTATTTACTCTGGAAAAGAATGAAGCTACACTTTAATCTGATGATAGGATGAAAGTATTATATTTCATAGTATGTCTTTTGTTGGTTGCGTGCAGTGGTGATAATCAACCTGAAGTGAATCAGCCTTTCGAGTTGAAGAATATCATTGTGGGTGACCAACAAAACCAACAGACATTTGAGAATGTTGCTCCCAATGTAGCCATTGTTTTGGAGTTCTCGGATGCTGTAGATGAGGCTTCAGCCCGTAACAATATTGCTTTGAAACATGAGGAGCTTCCTGTAAGCTGCGATTATGAGTTCCTGCAAGAGAAAAAAGTATCGGTGACTCCTAAGGGAGGCTTTAAAGTCTTGTCATCGTATAAATTGATTGTCAATCCGGGGGTGAAATCCACTTCCGGGACACTGCTTTCCAATGGCAAGGTTTGTATGATTAAGACTGGAATGGATGATACAGACAAGTTTGAGCGTATCCCTGATGAGGACTTGTTGACATTGGTACAGAAGCAGACCTTTAAGTACTTCTGGGACTTTGGGCATGAATATTCCGGAATGGCGCGCGAACGTACTACTTCGGGCGATGTCGTTACTACCGGTGGTACCGGCTTTGGCGTGATGGCCATGCTGGTAGCTGCTGAACGGGGCTTTATTACCCGTCAGCAAGCTGTTGAACGAGTGCAGAAGATAGTTACTTTTCTTGATAAGGAATGTACGGCTTATCATGGTGCTTATGCACATTGGATAAATGGCGCAACGGGAGCAACCAAACCTTTCAGTGAGAAAGACAACGGTGCCGATTTGGTTGAGACATCCTTGTTATTTCAAGGTTTGCTTGCCGCTCGAGCCTATTTCAAGGAAAATACGGAAGTAGAAAGCAGGTTGCGTGCCGACATAACCCGTCTTTGGGAAGCTATTGACTGGACTTGGTTCCGGAAAAATGGTGAAGATGTACTATATTGGCATTGGAGTCCCGATTACGGTTTTGAGAAGAACCTGGCAATAAGAGGATGGAATGAGTGTCTGATTACTTATATACTTGCTGCTTCGTCTCCAACACATGCTATCGATAAAGTTGTATATGAAGCGGGCTGGGCTAAAAATGGAGGAATCAGGAATGGAAAATCTTATTATGGCATCACTCTTCCTTTAGGTTCGGATAAAGGGGGACCGCTGTTCTTATCTCAATATTCTTTTCTAGGCATTAACCCACAAGGACTGGAAGACCAATATGCCGATTACTGGATGCAAAATCGCAATCATACGTTGATTAATTACAATTATTGTAAGGAAAATCCTAAAGGATATACGGGTTATAGCGCTTCTTGTTGGGGGTTGACGGCAAGTGACGGCGATACGGGATATTCAGCTCATTCACCTACTAATGATAAAGGGGTCATTGCTGC
>ENA-OVGM01002353-OVGM01002353.1-human-gut-metagenome-genome-assembly--contig:-NODE-2353-length-12698-cov-3.810488_pt1 | contig 12698 bp, 8 predicted proteins | sample MGYA00237773_ERZ505425 | MGnify/ENA primary metagenome ERZ505425 (study PRJEB26158, sample SAMN06016407) | human gut metagenome | biome: human gut; feature: ankylosing spondylitis patient; material... | reverse complement strand
CGACGCTCTTCCGATCTCCTTCTGCCCAAAATAAACAGCCAGTTCAGACAACATCTCCTGTAAGATGCCCCCTTGTTCTCCTGCCTCAATTACTGACACAGTAACAGGTCTAAAAATATGTACGTGTTTTTTCATCGCAGCAGACAACGCTTTTCCAGCTTGTAAATCAGCAATCAATAAACAGCAGACATTTGTTAAAGAAACCGGGCAGCGTGTTTTTAAAAGTTCCAATGCTCTGCACAACGGAATACCGCTGCCAATCATGGCTGCCAATTGCTGAAAAAAACGGCTGCGTTCTTTGTCATTAACTTTACCACTATTAAACAAACGGCTTATTTTAACAGTGAAACTTTGTACTTCTTCTATCCCAGTAATATAATCATAATTTTCGTGTAAAAATGCTGCTACTTCCTGTTTACTGTCAGCTAAATAACTTCCCTGGTAAAGTTTTCCTGCCATACTGCGTGCTCGCCAGCGGTACAACTGCATTGTTACACCTCCATTATTTTCAGGTATTCTTTATTCTTGCACTATACTCCCTCTCATTCTAATGATATTTGTAAAAAAATAGTGAACGAGAAAATAAAAAAGACGTCTTTCCAAGGAAAAACGTCTTTTTTATTAACTATTATTTTTACCAATTCAGATATTTAAGCTATCTTACTTTCTCCAACAGCTCCAGATATTTTCCCTTTACCAAATCTGGTTCAAAGACATATAGTAAATGTTTAAGCTGTTCTCTGCTTGTACGCGGCTGCTGAGAAGCCCAATAGCCCACTGTTAACTGTACCAGTCTGCGTACTCTGATCTTATTTTTTTCACTTTTAGCAGCAAATAAACCAAACTGCAGCCACTCTCCGTATACAGTCATTTCTTCCTGCATAGTCAGTCTCGCCACAGCAGTTATCAAATCCCGCTGAGTACGCAGCACCAAACTGCCTATTTGTTCCCGTTGCTGCTGACTGCGCCTGCTGGAAACAGCCTGATCAAGTAAAACCAGCATAAAATTCTGCCACGGAGCATATAATTTAAACGCGTTAGCAAAACCATCCCAGCCTGCATACATTTGAAAATGTAAGGCAATATTCATCAGCGTACTACGCGTTAAGGCAAAATCTTTTTCACGCACCAGAAAAACAAATAATCCGTCCATTAACTGCCTGGTCTCATTTTCCCATTTTCTCCGGGCAATCTGTGCAATCAGCTGTGTCCATTCACGCACAAAATACTGTAATTCTCCTGCAGTTAATGATTTATTATTGGTCAATAACAAACTCATCCAACGCAACATTGGTAATGCATTAACATAACGTCTGTCCGAAGCCGTAAAAAATAGCGTCAGCAAAAATTCTACCATTTTAGAACCGGCATAGACAGTACTCTCTGCACTGTAACGTACAACAGCTTTGGATACAATAGCAGAAAATCTGGCTTCATCACGCATTCTAGCAGCCATAACTGCCATATCCTGCAGCATCTGCAGCAATTCCTGTTCCAAATCAGCATCTGTTTCTGTTAATTCATTGCTTACAATAACCACTATATTCGCACACTGTATCGTTACCTCCGGCAGTCCATCTTTCATTGCCAGGCAGCCAAGCATACCCAATTTACGTATGCCTTCTGCACGCAGATGCGAATTTGTCACTAAAACAGGCTGAAAAACAGCTACTATCTCTTTTGCTAAAATTTCATGTTTAGCACGCATGAAATAGATGCAGGAATTCTTTAATTTCTCCAAACAGGCTTCGCAGGCTATTCCTTGTTCTGCCAAAAGCTTAAAACGGCGTACTATTCGCTCAATCGTCAATGACATCTGTTCCTTGACGCTTTGCGACATAACCGCCTCAGACTGCATATCTAACGCATCCAGAAGACAACTGAGCAGATCCTGTGCCAGAACACTTTTCTCATCTGAAGACAGGTCTTTTTTCTGTGTCTGTTTTTCCAGCTTAGTTACATTATCTAAAAGATTTTTAAACGTAGGACCATGAACTATCCTGGTTGATTCTTCAGCCATCTCTACCTCTATCCTCTATTAAATATTGATAGCACCTTCATAAACGATACCGCTTACAGTATCCACAGTTACTTCCATATCGTCTTTAAGCAGGTTAAGCGCATTTTCAGCGCCAACAACTACAGGAATACTACAATTAATTGCTATGATGGCTACTGAAGATGTCAGTCCACCCTCCTCTGCAATAATAGCAGCTGCTTTAGACGCATAAGCTGCCGCTTCATCCGGCAATACTCCAACTACTAAAACATCACCAGGTTTAAACTTTTCTTTAAAATCTGTCAATGTAACAGCAGTGCATATTTTACCTGTAACCGAACGTTTACCTATACCAACACCGCTTACTAATTTATTTCCCACATTAACCACCTTAATCAAATTCGTTGAACCTGGTTTACCGACAGGAACTCCAGCTGTAATGACAACCGAGTCACCGTCTTTGACATAACCGTGTTCACGTGCACATTTCAATGATATCTCAATCATTTCATCAGTATTATCACTAGAAGGCCCCAAAAGCGGCCTTACTCCCCAGTAAAACTGCATCGCCCTTACCCTTGCAGGTATCCGTGAAACGCCTACAACATAACACTTAGGCCTGTATTTAGCAATCATTCGAGCCGTAAAACCAGATTCAGTAACCGTAACAATAGCGTCTGCATCCAGTTCCTGTGCAATCTGCACTGTAGCATGACTTATAGCCTCAGTAGAATGTATTTTATCACTAATCCCTTTTCCTTTAAAAATAGCGGCATAATCCAATGCCTCTTCTGTTCGCAATGCTATCTTGGCCATCGTCTGAACTGCTTCCAGCGGATATGAACCTGAAGCAGTTTCACCGCTCAGCATAATAACATCAGTTCCATCAAAAATAGCATTAGCGATGTCACTGGCCTCTGCACGGGTTGCACGATAACTGTTGACCATGCTTTCCAGCATCTGCGTAGCTGTAATCACAGGCTTACCAGCCTTATTACAGCGCCTGATAATTTCTTTCTGCACCAAAGGAACATATTCAGCGGGAATCTCTACTCCCAAATCACCACGCGCAACCATCACGCCATCAGAAACTTCTATGATTTCATCAATATGCGTAAAACCTGCCTGATTCTCAATTTTGGAAATAATCCCCATCCCCGATCCTGCGGCTTCTAAAACCTTACGAATCGCAAGAACATCCTCTGCCTTTTGTACAAAAGACGCTGCAATATAATCCATATCATGTTCTATTGCAAAAGTAATATCTTTTATATCCTGCTCAGACAAAAAAGGCAGTTTTAATTCCACACCCGGACAGGCGACTCTTTTACGTGAGCCCAGCTGTCCACCATGCACTACTTTCGTATAGATTTCAGTTCCGTTGATGCGTTCTACCTCTAAAGAAAGTAATCCATCAGCCAATAAAATAGCATCGCCTACTTTTAATTCATCAGGTAAACCTGAATAATTAACTGAAGCAATCTGTTCATTACCGATCTGCTCCTTCGTTGTCAGACAAAAAGATTCGCCCTCCTGCAACGTAATTTTATCATGTTCAAAAATACCCAGGCGCATCTCAGGCCCCCGGGTATCGGCAATCATAGCGATCGGTTTATTGACTTTTTCAGCCGCCTCTCTGACAAGCCCCAATCTTTGGGCATGTTCAGAATGGCTTCCATGTGAAAAATTAAAGCGGGCCATATCCATTCCCGCTTTCAGCATAGAAACTAAAAGCGGGATATTATCAGTACTGGGACCAACGGTGCAAATGATTTTTGTTTTCTTCATTGCCCGGCCTCCTTAGAATTACAACTGAAACTTGTTTTCGCAAATGACCTCATACGCATCTTCAGCTTCGGAAAGCGGCACACTGATTTCATATACGCCACCGTGCTTGGAATTCGTAGTTTTAGTCTGCGTCAAAAAACCGTTCGCGGCTAATACTTCTTTGATCCTGGCAGCCGCTTCAGCGGTCTGCGCAATGTATACTACCTTCCACACAGGTTTTTCCTCCAAGTTTAAAGCTTAAGCCTCTTTAACAGCTTTGATTTTAGCGATCAGCTTGGGCAAAATTTCACGTGCATCGCCTACGATACCATATTGAGCAACCTTGAAAATTGGTGCATTGGCATCTTTATTAATGGCAATAACAATATCAGAAGCAGACATACCAGCTAAATGCTGTATAGCACCGGAAATACCAAACGCAAAATAAATTTTAGGCGTTACAGTTTTTCCAGATTGACCAACCTGATGCGCATGATCTACCCAACCTTCATCGACAACAGCGCGAGACCCCCCAACACTGCCATGTTCAAATAAAGCAGCCAATTCTTCAAGCATTTTGAAATTATCACAGCTGCCTAATCCACGACCGCCTGAACAAATAATCTCCGCATCTTCTATTTTAATAGCGCCACTGGCCCCCAAAATCTCTTTGCGAACCAACTCTACCTTAGATGTAACAGCATTTTTTACAGTATAATTTACAATTTCGCCGCTTCTAGATGCATCGACATCCTTTGCCTTAAAGACCTTAGGACGTACAGTGCCCATCTGCGGACGATGCTCATCACAGATTATCGTAGCCAGAATATTACCGCCCAAAGCAGGACGTGTCCATTCTACCAGTTCTCCATTGATATCCAATGCCGTACAATCAGCACAAAGACCTGTGCCTAAACGTGCGGCGATACGAGGAGCAAGATCTCGGCCATCTACAGTAGCTCCGCATAAAACAGCATTTGGTTTATAGGTTTCAACCAATTCACAAAAAGCATTAGTATAAATATCAGTATTATACTCTGCATACTCAGGTCCGCTGACAACATAAACAATATCAGCACCGGCTGCAAATAGTTTCTGCGGCAAGCTGCCAGCTTCTTTACAAATCAAAACAGCGCAGCATTTCTGATCTGCTTTAGCCGCCAATTCGGCGCCGACACCAAGCAATTCATAAACAACACCAACAGGCTCTCCGTCTTCTAATTCAACATTGACCCATAAATCTTTACCTTCTTTATTCTTTACCTCACGGACAATCTCTTCACGTTCAATTGCCTCAACAGGGCATTCCCCTATGCAGGCGCCACAGGCGATACAGGTGTCCTGATCGATATTAGCCTTACCGTCAACCATATTGAGCGCGCCAACCGGGCATACTGCTATACAGGATTCACAGCCGATACATTTTTCTCTATCTACACAAATAGCCATCTTCATTCACCTCAATGAGTAATAATTTTCGCTTGTACCAATTTTTCGATCAGCATATCAACAGCTTTGTCTGTATCTTCTTCATTGATTATTTCGCTTTCGATCTGTGGTACGGACGGGGTGAAGATTTTCAAAACTTTAGTCGGAGAACCTGATACCCCTATCACTTTCGGATCAATCTCCAACTCAGCCGCACCCATTACGGGAATCTCTGCTTTTCTTGCTTTCATTTTTCCTTTGATACTGGCAAAACGAGGTTCTTTTTCAGATTTAGTAACAGTAACTACAGCCGGCAATGTAACAGCCAAAGTCTGGCAGCTGCTTTCATTCTCTCGTTCAACAAGCAGTCTTCCATCTGCTCCCAACGCTACTTTTAAAGCCCCGGTAACCTGTGGAATGCCAAGATGTTCGGCCATTTCAGGTCCAACTTGAGCAGTATCACCATCAATTGCCTGTTTACCGCATAAAACCAAATCGCACTCTCCTACCTTACGTACAGCAGCTGCTAAAGCAACACTTGTAGCCAGAGTATCAGAACCAGCCAAAGCCCTGTCACTGATTAAAACAGCGTCGTCAGCGCCCATCGCAATGGCCTCTTTCAAAATATCCGTCGCCTGCGGCGGTCCCATCGAAACGACGGTAACCTTCGCTCCGCTGGTGTCCTTAAGGATCAAGGCAGTTTCCAATGCCTGACGGTCAAAAGGATTCATAATATTTTCAACACCATCGCGAATAAGTGTGTTGGTTTCAGGATTAATTTTTACCTCTGCCGTATCAGGAACTTGTTTGATACATACTACGATATTCATGTGAGCCCTCCTCTATATTTATGCCAAAGGTTTTAACTACATATTTATTATTGTAACATTCTTTACTTGACTGTGGCAAGCAAAACCCTGTTTTTCAACAAGGTTTCACCCCTTTAAATACCAATTTTCTCCCAATAAATCATCTAAAGCCTGGTAAACACCGGCATTCTTCCCATCCACCCAAAAGCAGCGCTCCACTTTGATCATCTTTCCTGAATCTATCAGATGCAGATAGACAGGTGTATCGCCCGAAAAACTTTCAAAAATCTGTTTTAAGCCTTTTTGGACAATACCATTTTCATCCTTTTTCATGATCTTTATATGTAAATCAGGAGGCACTTCCTGCAGAGGTTTAATCTTTAACGCCTGAATTTTTCGTTCACGTTCATCGATACTGAGTTTTCCTTCCACGCTGATTGCATTCTCCTGATAAAGCAGCCTGGCAGCGTCACGGTAAACTTTTGGAAAAACCACAATCTCCATCTTTCCGTTAAAATCTTCTAATGTTAAAATCGCCATACTGTCACCCTGACGCGTATTTCTTATCCGGCAATCCGAAATTATGCCGGCAACACTGAAATATTTACCGTCAAGCACTTCACTGGCATCTGATATTTTACGCAATGGAGTGTAATAATACAAGGAACCGACATAAGCGTCTAAAGGATTACCGGTTACATAAAAACCGATCAGTTCCTTCTCATATTGCAAAATCGTGCGTTTGGGGATTTCTTCCAATTCAGGTATTCTTAGCTCATTAACATCAGCAAAACTGTCATCACCAAATAGCCCCATCTGTCCGCTCTGATAATCTTTTTGATAATTACTGCCCATGTCCATAGCCTGTTCTGCAACGGCTAACAACTCGGAACGTTTATAACCAAAGGAATCCATCGCGCCACATTTTATTAAATTTTCCAACATTCGTTTATTAACAGCTCTATTATCCACCCGTTTACAGAAATCCATCAAAGATTTAAAAGGTCCCTCTTTACGTGCCTGTAAAATGCTGCCGATCGCATTTTCACCTACATTTTTCACACCTGCTAAACCAAAACGGATAACCCTGTCTTTATTTACAGAAAAGCTTCGGCCACTTTCATTAACATCCGGCGGTAAAATCTTCAGCCCCATACTGCGGCACACACTTATATACCAGCTCAGCTTTTCGCTGTCACTGATGACACTGGTCAAAAAAGCTGCCATAAATTCTGCAGGCCAGTGTGCTTTAAGATAAGCAGTCTGATAAGCAACTAATGCGTACGCGGCAGAGTGCGATTTATTGAACCCATAACCGGCAAAATGCTGTAGGAGAGCAAAAATTTCACTGCTCAGCTGCGGGCTGATACCATGTTTTTGTTGAGCTCCATCAATAAAGGCTTCACGCATAGAATCCAGTTCCTTAGCCTTTTTCTTGCCCATAGCCCGCCGCAGAATATCTGCCTGCCCGAGGCTGAAGCCTGCCAGAACGGAAGTGATCTGCATAACCTGTTCCTGATAAAGAATAACGCCAAAAGTATCTTTTAAAACCGGTTCCAATAAAGGATGCAGCATCTCTGCAGTTTTTTCACCATGACGTCCTGCAATAAAATCTTCTACCATTCCCGTTCCTAATGGTCCAGGACGATACAATGCAACTAAAGGAATAAGATCTTCAAAACTTTCCGGTCCCAAATCCATAACCAGTTTCGTCATTCCGCCTGATTCAAGCTGAAATACCCCTTGAGTATCGCCCTTTCTCAGCATGCTGCACGTTGCTTCATCATCAAGAGGAATTTTATCAATATCAAGTTTATCACCAGTAGTTTCATAAATAAACTTGATTGCATCACCAATTACTGTCAAAGTACGCAGCCCTAAAAGATCCATCTTTAAAAGTCCGAGACTTTCAATCTTATCTTTATCATATTCAGTTGTAATAAAATTTTCATTCGACAACTGCAGCGGCACATACTTTTTCAAATCATCCGGGGCAATAACAACTCCCGCCGCATGAGTACCTGAATTACGCGGCATGCCTTCCACGCTTTGAGCAAGATCAATCAGGCGTTTGATGTTCGCATCGTTTTCATATAAACTTCTCAGCTCATTACTGGCCTCCAGCGCTCTCTCTAATGTAATACCCAAATCACGCGGAATAAGTTTTGCTACATTATCCACCATGCTGTAAGGCATTTCCAACGCTCTGCCAACATCACGAACCGCCGCGCGAGCCTGTAAGGTACCAAAAGTTATGATCTGGGCAACCTTCTCCTGTCCATAACGATTAATAATGTAATCCAGAACCTGCTGCCTTTTTTCATAACAGAAATCTGTATCTATATCAGGCATACTTACACGTTCAGGATTTAAGAAACGTTCAAACAGCAAATCATATTTCAGCGGATCAATATTAGTAATCCCTAAAAGATAAGCGACAATACTGCCTGCCGCACTTCCGCGGCCAGGTCCTACAGGTATGTCATTTCTGCGGCTGTAACTTATAAAATCCCAAACAATCAGAAAGTAACAGTCATAGCCCATTTTATTGATAATACCTAATTCATATTCCAGCCTATCTAAAACCTGCTGCGTCGGCTCAGGATACCTCCCCGGCATCCCATCTAAACACAGCTTACGCAAATATTCCTCTGCCGATAATCCATTTGGAATAGGGAATTCCGGCAGCAATAAATGACCAAAACTCAATTCCACGTTGCAGCGCTCTGCTATCTTCGCTGTATTTTCTAAAGCTTCAGGACAATCACCGAACTTTTCGCGCATCTCAGCTTCACTTTTTAAATAAAATTGATCATTAGGAAATTTCATTCTTTTAGGATCATCTACAGTACTTGTTGTCTGAATACACAGCAATACATCCTGTGCATCTGCATCTTCGCGCTTCACATAATGAGAATCATTAGTAGCCACTAAACCAAGATCATATTTTTTTGCCAGGCGTTTCAGTTCAGTATTAACAGTATGTTCTTCTTCAAGGTCATGATCCTGAATTTCCAGAAAAAAATTGTCTTTCCCGAAAATGTCCAGATAATCCTTTAAACTGTTTTCAGCTCCTTCTAAATTGCCTCGCAGTATTTGCACAGGAATCTCACCGGCAATGCATGCGCTCATGCAGATAATACCTTTACTGTATTGTCTTAGAATATCTTTATCAATTCTAGGTTTATAGTAAAACCCTTCTAAATGTCCAAGTGAAACCAGCTTCATCAGATTGTGATAACCTTCGTCATTCTCTGCCAGTAAAATCAAATGGTACATCCCATCACGGTTAGTTTTTTCAAATCGTGATCCATTTGTCAAATATACTTCACAGCCTATAACAGGCTTGATTCCCTGCTTCATTGCCTCCTGATAAAAATCAACGACACCATACATTACACCATGATCTGTTATCGCCAGGCTCTTCATTCCGATTTCTTTAGCATAAGCAACCAGATCACTTATTTTTGCGGCACCGTCAAGCAGGCTGTATTGAGTATGGACATGCAGATGTGTAAAATTTACGCTCACAACAGTCCTCCTTCCGAAAAAGCATCGATTTTTTTATTAATTTTATACCATATATTATACCACAACAGATATAGGCAAACACCAGTTGCTTTAAGGATGCACTGCTACTCAAGCAAAAGCATCACCTGCCAATAGCGGCAAAGTGATGCTGAACATCAAACTCTCCTATCTTTATTTTTATATAAACTCCATAATACTCCCGGTACTAAAAACAACAAATTAAAAGCCAAGCTTGGGAATAAGGCATTTGCCGAATCCGGGAAAATAAACGGCCAAAGGCAGGCTACCATTATACCAGCAATCATTGCGGCAAAGCCAGCCTCTTTTTGCACTAAGCCTTTAAAAAACACAATAAATGTCAATGGTAAAAATATTCCTGCCCCCCGCAATGCCATTGACAAATAATTCCAATGCAAAACCAGTGAATCAAGATAATGAAAAACGAATATTACTGCGCCAAATGTAACTGCCAGCACTGAAAATCTACTAATCCACAATAATCTTTTTACATCGCGAAGACCGAATAAATCATTAAAAATATCTCGTGAAATCATCGTCCCAATTCCTAATGCAAGACCAGAAATAGAACCAAGCGAAGACAGCAGCAATGCTGCAATACCAATGCCCCCCAGCCATTCAGGCAAATATATACATAGATAAAACGGCAGTGCATCAATAGCGTTAATCTCCGGATGCATCGCGTGCATATACATACCTATCATCACTGACGGTAACCCGACAGGAATAACAATCAATGCAGCTGTGACACAGCCTGCTGCTGCCGTTGCACTATCCTTGGCCGAAAACAGAGCCTGTACATAGGTCTGTGTAGAAATAACCCCAATCACCATAGAAAATAAACTAAAAAGACTGTCTTCAATGCCCTTACCAAAAAGACTGAGCCATGGAAACGCAGGAAAACTTTCACGAATTCCCGTCAATCCTCCCAAATCATTATAAGAAAGAATGCCTCCTACAAAAACAGTTGCAAAAACCAGTAATATTTTAAAAATACCAGCCATTCCAGAACTGTTGATACCGCCAAAAAAAACCAGTGCCGCAACAATAACAATTATTATTGACGCAGCAGCCACCAGGCTTACATGAAAAAGGCCCACTATTAAATGTATTGACGTAAGCATGCTTGCAACAATACTGAAAAATATACCTGCCGTAGCCGATAAACTCGCTATCGGACCAGCTTTCTTCCCGAAGTTTACAACTAAAAACTCAGAAATCGTCATCAGACCGCTATTACGCAGCGGACGGGCATAAAACAGTCCCATGATGATAAACCCAATGCCAGATCCTAAAGTAAACCACCAAGCGGTTAGTCCCAGCTGAAAGCCTAACTGTGCTGTGCCTATGGTAGCAGCACCGCCAACAATAGTTCCTATAATACTGCCTGCGACCATACCAATCCCGGCACTGCGTCCACCTAAGGCATAGTCATCAGCAGATTTTATTTTACGACCGGCATATATACCTGGCAAAATCGTTAAAACCAGTGTTATAACTATACTCACAAGTTGTACTGTTGTTAACTGCATACCTTCCACACCCTTGTTAAAATATTGCTTTCATCTTTGAATATATATTGTTTTATAAATCTTAATTCGCTGTTAAATATTTAAATCCTGCCGTAAATCTGGTAATTCATTATACTATTCTGATATGGAAACTATACCTTTGTTTACACTTTTCTTCATTTTTTATGCTTTATCAAGTTTTTCTTGCTTTTTGCTTTTTTGCAAAGTACAATTATCTCATCGAATAGTATCAAGGTACTTTTATCGTACTGTTTTCCAGTACTGCAGCTTCGAGAAGTCAAAGCTTTTAATTCGACTTTTTCTCTCCAGTACAATACCTTGTTGTTCTTCGTAATTATTAATTTATTTATGAGGGGGATTTATCATGAAATTTACTAAGAAAAAACTGGCTCTGGCCATAGGCGGTGCCCTTATAACCATGTCAGTTTTAGTCAGCGGCTGCAGTACAGGCAGCGACAAGACAGCAGACACTATTAAAATAGGCGTTGTTGCTGAGCTGACAGGTAATAACGCTACTTACGGAACATCCATTACAAATGGAATCAAACTTGCCGTACAGCAGCTAAATGATACCGGTGGTCTGCTTGGCAAAAAAATTGAACTGGTCGTTGCCGATAATAAATCTGAACCTGCAGAAGCTGCTAATGCAATGAGTAAACTGGTCAATCAGGATAAAGCTCCCGTTGTTATGGGATTATTTGCCAGTTCCAGTGCCATAGCTGCCTCTAACGTAAGTGAAGCCGCTAAGGTTCCTTTTCTTGCAGTTGGAGCCACTAATCCAAAAGTAACCTTAGATGAAAAAACAGGTAAGGTAAAACCAAATACCTTCAGAGTTTGCTTCATCGATCCGTTTCAGGGTACTGTCGGTGCTAATTTTATTTTAAATGAACTGAAGCTTCAAAAAGCTGCTGTTTACATTGATAACAGCAGTGACTATGCCAAAGGTCTGGCTGAATTTTTCAAAAAAGCTTATACAGAAAAAGGCGGTACAGTTGTCATTGAAGAATCATATCTGCAAAAAGATTCGGACTTTAAAGCTGTTTTGACAAAAATAGCTGCGGCAAAGCCTGAAGTAATTTATGTACCTGGTTATTATGAAGAAGTAGGTAAAATATGCAAGCAAGCCCGTGAACTAGGTATTACAGTTCCTATTATCGGCGGTGACGGTTGGGATAGTCCTAAATTAGTCGAAATAGCAGGTGCATCATCTCTTAACAATACCTATTTCACAAACCATTACAGCCCGGATTCTACCAATGAAGCTTCCAAAGCTTTCGTAAATACTTATGCTAAAACTTATAAGCAAAAACCTGACGCGCCCGCAGTGCTTGGCTATGATGGAGCCATGCTTTTAGCCGACAGCATCAAACGCGCAGGTGTCTATGAATCAGCAAAAGTAGCAGAAGCATTAGCTGCTACCAAAGATTTTCAGGCAGTAACAGGCAAAACCTCTTTAGACGCTTCCCACGATGCAGTAAAAAGTGCTGTTATAGTTGGATTTAAAGATGGCAAACAGGTTTACCGCGCAACAGTTAATCCTTAAACATTGTTTTATAACCTCCTAAAAACAGACTCTTACGAGTCTGTTTTTTTATTTGTTCATACTTTCCTTTG
>ENA-OVGM01002328-OVGM01002328.1-human-gut-metagenome-genome-assembly--contig:-NODE-2328-length-12803-cov-18.329777_pt1 | contig 12803 bp, 9 predicted proteins | sample MGYA00237773_ERZ505425 | MGnify/ENA primary metagenome ERZ505425 (study PRJEB26158, sample SAMN06016407) | human gut metagenome | biome: human gut; feature: ankylosing spondylitis patient; material... | reverse complement strand
GATCCAAGAATGTCTGTTTTCAAAGATATTTTAAAGAATTTTAAGGAGGTGTAACCGAATGTCAATTTGTCCTAAGAATAAATCTTCAAAGGCTAGAAGAGATAAGAGAAGAGCTAATTGGAAGATGAGCGCTCCTAATCTCGTAAAGTGCAGCAAGTGTGGTGCATTAATGATGCCTCATAGAGTATGTAAGTCTTGTGGCTCATACAACAAGAAAGAAATCGTTACTGTAGATTAATTTCTATAGAGTAACTTATTTAATGAGTCTGTCCTTTAGAGGGCAGGCTCATTTTTTATGCCTTTCGGTGTACGTTTCTAATAAATGAAAGTTTCTAATCTGCCTGGATGGTGGGACGGATACAGCTAAGACCAAAGGTGTTCCTGTTCATAGATATATTCTTTTTGGCTCCTTATTAAGAATATAGGTGAAATACATTCTTAGCATATGCTTTCTTTTAAGCTTTGCTTGCATAAATAGCATTTTAGTAGTATATTTAAAAGGCATAATTTATATAAGGAATGGTATATTTATGATAAAAGTTGCACTTGATGCTATGGGTGGAGATAATGCCCCTGGCGAGATTGTTAAAGGTGCGGTAGATGCCGTAAATACAAGCAAAGAATGTTTTGTATATCTTGTTGGAAAAGAAGATGTTGTTAATAACGAACTTTCCAAATATACTTATAGCAAAGAGCAGATAGAAGTTGTTAATGCTACAGAGGTTATAGAAACAGGTGAGCCACCTGTTATGGCTATAAGACATAAGAAAGATTCATCTTTGGTTAAGGCTCTTAATATGGTTAAGAATAAAGAAGCTGATGCTTTCGTATCAGCAGGAAGTTCTGGTGCTATATTAGTTGGTGGACAGGTTATTGTTGGACGTCTTCCAGGCGTTGAAAGACCACCAATAGGTGCGATTGTTCCTACTGATAAAGGCTGTGTGCTGATAGTTGACAGTGGGGCTAATGTTGATGCCAGACCAGCTTTTCTTGTGCAGTGGGCTAAGATGGGTTCTATATATATGGAGAACTGTCTTGGGATTAAGAAGCCAAGAGTAGCGATAGTTAATGTTGGCCTTGAAGAGGAGAAAGGCAACCAGCTTGTTAAGGAGACATTTCCACTTCTTAAAGCGTGTGATGATATTAACTTTATAGGAAGCATTGAAGCAAGAGAGATACCAAGAAGCGGTGCAGATGTTATCGTGTGTGATGCATTTGTTGGTAATGTTATATTAAAGCTTTACGAGGGTCTTGCTGGTACAATTATATCTAAGATTAAGGGTGCATTTTATTCTAATCTTAAGTCAAAGATTGGAGCAATGCTTGTTAAGGACTCAATTAAGAGTACACTTAAGACTATGGATGCATCAGAGTATGGTGGAGCACCACTTATAGGTCTTAATGGTCTTGTTGTTAAGACACACGGAAGTGCCAAAGCTAAAGAGGTAAAGAATTCAATTCTTCAATGCGTGACATTTTCAAAAAGCAATATTAATGAGCAGATTGTTGAGTCACTTTCGCATATGCCGGAATTAACAGAAGAATAGATATAATATTTATGGTAGTACAAGAACGGATGTTATATTTATAATAGTAATACAAGAATAGATATTATATTTATAATAAGAATATCAGATTTAGAATTGTGTATAACGCCTGATATATATTGATATTCATATAATTAAGATATCAGGTCAGAATGGAGGATTTATATGGAATTTCAGAAGTTACAGAGAATTATTGCAGATGTACTTAATATAAGCGAGGATAAGATTACTAAAGAATCAGCATTTGTTGATGACCTTAAGGCAGATTCTTTAGATGTATTCCAGATTATAACAGAGATTGAAGACCAGTTCGGTATTCAGATTCCAGACGATGCAATTGAGAATATTGTTACTGTAGGAGATGCAGCAACTCAGATTCAGAATGCACTTGCTAAATAATTAATATAAAGAATATTGGTGTTGATATAGCAGGGGTCTATAATATGTGTCAATAGAGCATTAATTTATAAGTGTGCATATTACACGGATAAATTAATGCTTTTTTATGTAACAGGAAATTTTGATAGAATTCCCTGTTACATATAAAGTAATCTGGCAGGATTTTATCTGACTGTATTTTCTTTTTTGAATAAATTGGACATAATTATAAGATTGACACCAGATTGGAGATTGAATGTATAATAAGAATTTATCTGAGTTAATGAATACAATTAATTATCAGTTTAAAGATATTAATCTTTTAAAAAATGCACTTACTCACAGCTCTTATGCTAATGAGAAGACGATTAAGAAGTATAAGGATAATGAAAGACTTGAGTTCCTTGGTGATGCAGTTCTGGAACTTACATCAAGCGATTACATTTATAAGAATTACAGCAATATGAATGAGGGTCAGATGACAAGACTTCGTGCAAGTATTGTATGTGAACCTACACTTGCTATATGTGCAAGAGCTATTGGAATTGATAATTTCATAATGTTAGGTAAAGGTGAGGAATTAACAGGCGGAAGAAAGAGAGATTCTATAGTATCAGATGCCTGTGAAGCGGTAATAGGAGCAATATATCTGGATGGTGGTTTTGCTAATGCAAAAGAATTCGTTAAATCATTTATTCTTAATGATTTGGAAAGCAAGCAACTCTTTTATGATAGCAAAACTATTTTACAGGAAGTCGTACAGGCGGCACATAAGGAAGTTGTATACGAGATTATAGGAGAATCAGGACCAGAGCACGATAAAGACTTTATTGCAAGTGCGAAGGTCGATGGAATGTTCCACGTTACAGCCAAGGGTCATACCAAGAAGCACGCTGAACAGCACGCGGCATATGAGGCACTTGTGGAATTAAAGAAGCAGGGATATGAATTTCCTATAAGAAAATAGCAAAGGAATTGTATATATGTATTTAAAGAGTATAGAGGTTCAGGGCTTTAAGTCATTTGCCAATAAGATAGTATTTGACTTTCATAACGGAATTACAGGCATTGTAGGTCCTAATGGCTCTGGGAAAAGTAATGTCGCCGATGCTGTAAGATGGGTTCTTGGTGAACAAAGTGCGAAGCAGCTTCGTGGGGCGAAAATGGAAGATGTCATATTTGCAGGAACCCAGAACCGTAAACCTGTTGGTTTTGCGTATGTTGCAATAACACTTGATAATAGTGACCACGCACTTCCTGTTGAATATGATGAAGTTACGGTATCAAGAAGAGTATACCGTTCAGGGGAAAGTGAATACAAGATTAATGGACATACCTGCCGATTAAAAGATGTAACAGAGATGTTCTATGATACAGGTATCGGTAAAGAAGGTTATTCAATTATCGGACAGGGACAGATTGATAAAATCCTTAGTGGTAAACCTGAGGAACGCAGGGAGCTTTTTGATGAGGCGGCAGGTATTGTTAAGTTTAAACGCCGTAAAGCTGCAGCTATCAAGAAGCTTGATAATGAAAGAAATAATCTTGTCCGTGTTAATGATATTTTATCAGAACTTGAAAAGCAGGTTGGCCCATTACAGGTACAGTCTGAGAAAGCAAAGGAATATCTTAATTTAAAGTCAGATTTGAAAAAATATGATGTCAACGCATTTTTATTAGAAACTGACCGTATAAGAAAAGAAATTGCTGAGCTTGATAATAAAATAGAGATTGCTGATAATGATCTGGCTGGCTCAAGAAATGAATATGATGCTACTAAGGCAGAATATGAAGAGGCTGAGAACCAGCTTAATGAGCTTAATCTTACAATCGAGCAGACTAATCAGGTATCTTCTGCATTAGAGCTTGATAACCAGAAGTTCAAGGGTGAGATTAATCTGTTTGAGGAACAGGTTAAGACATTTAACGCCAACAAGCAGCTTCATTCTGAGAGAATTAATGACATTGAGAAGGATAAGACTGCCAAGACAGCTTCGATTAATGAATTAAAGAAGCAGGCAGAGGCGATTAATACAGAGATTAATGAATATAACACAAAGCTTAATGCCATTAATGAGGAAGCTGAGGCTGTAAAGGCTGAGATAGACGGAATATCAGGACAGATAGAGAACCGTCAGACACTTATATATGATAATCTGACAGAACAGTCATCTATCAAAGCAGAGAACCAGAAGTTCATTACAATGCTTGAACAGCTTGAAATCCGTAAATCGCAGTTAAACAGCAGAATAATAACTGGAAAAAGTGATGAAACAGCACAAAGACAGGTAATAGCTTCTATTACTTCACAGTTAAAAGAATGTGATGTTAATATAAGCAGTATTAATGCTTCAATTGCACAAGCCAATGCCAATGTAACATCTATTAAGGGTGTAATAACTGAGAAGACACAGGAACTTGACAAACTTACCCAGAATTATCATAGAAGCAAGTCAAGACTTGAATCTTTAGTTAATATAACTGAAAGATATGACGGATATGGCAACAGTATCCGTAAGATAATGGAATTAAAGGACAGCAACCCTGGTATTCTTGGTGTTATTGCAGATATTATTAAAGTGGAGAAGCAGTATGAAACTGCTATTGAAACAGCACTTGGCGGAACAATCCAGAACATAGTTACTGATAAAGAGAATACTGCTAAGGAGCTTATTAATTACCTTAAAGTAAATAAGCTTGGCCGTGCAACATTTTTACCACTCAATGCTATTCATTCAAGAAATACATTAGAGAACGATAACTGCATTAATGAGAAGGGTGTTGTTGGAGTTGCCAGCAATCTTGTAAGGGTGTCTTTTGAATATGAAGGACTTGCAAAGTATCTGCTTGGACGTATTCTTGTAGTTGATAATATAGAAAATGCTCTGGTAATTGCAAGAAAGTATAAATATTCATTAAGAATTGTAACACTTGAAGGTGAGCAGCTTAATCCAGGCGGTTCAATGACAGGTGGTGCTTTTAAGAATTCAAGCAACCTTCTTGGACGAAGGAGAGAGATTGAAGAACTTAAGACAGAGGTTTCAAGCATAAGCAAGACTATTACAGAAACCAAAGCTTCTATATCAGAGCTTAGAAGTGAAGTTGGTAAGAACAGGGATAATCTTGACCAGTTAAATAAACAGCAAAGAGAGACACACATTAAGAAGAATACTTTAGATGTAACTCTTAAGCAGGCTGATAACAAGTTAAAAGAGATAATTGATGGATATTCAAATGCAGTAAATGAACAGGCTGGAATAGATGCTGAGATATCAAAGGTCAACAGTGATAAACAGCAGGTAAGTGGAAGCCTTAATGTGCTTGACAGCGAGAATGAGGCTTCAAGAAAAGAGATTGAGAACCTTAATAAGCTGCTTGAAGAAAAGAAAGCGAATGAGGCGGCAGTATCACTTAAGCTTGAGAATTTAAAGATATCACATTCATCAGTTGAACAGAAAGCTGCATTTATTAATGAAAATATTCAAAGACTTTCTGATGAGATTAATAATCTTGATAATGAAAAAGAGAGTATTAACGATAAGATAAAACAGACAGCAGAATTAATAAAGACTAAACAGCAGGAAATAACTGATGTTAAGTATAATATTGAAAAGACAGTTAAAGGGCTTGAAGCTAACAACGATAAGCTGTCCAAGCTAAAGGCTGACAAAGAAAAGGTTACTGCAAGCCATAAGGAGTTCTTTAAGAAAAGAGAAACCCTTAATGAGCAGATTATCCTTCTTGAAAAAGAAAGCATGCGTCTTCATAACCAGCACGATAAGCTTGATGAATCTAATGATTCACTTGTTGATTATATGTGGAATGAATACGAACTTACATACAGCTATGCACTGGAATTAAAGAGCGATGAATTAACTAATCTTAATGATTTAAGAAAGCAGATTAATATACTTAAAGCTTCTATTAAGAAACTTGGCGATGTAAATGTTAATGCCATTGAAGAATATAAAGAAGTAAGCGAGCGTTATACTTTCTTAAAGACACAGCACGATGATATGATTGAGGCTGAACAGTCGCTTATGAAGGTTATAACAGAACTTGATAATGGAATGAGAACACAGTTTACTGCCAAATTTGAAGAGATAAAAGTGGAATTTGATAAGGTATTCAAGGAATTATTCGGCGGTGGACGTGGTACAATTGAACTTGTGGAAGATGAAGATATACTTGAAGCGGGCATTATAATTGTATCCCAGCCACCAGGAAAGAAGCTCCAGAATATGATGCAGTTATCAGGTGGAGAAAAGGCTCTTACAGCAATTGCGTTATTATTTGCCATACAGAACTTAAAGCCATCACCATTCTGTCTTCTTGATGAAATTGAAGCTGCACTTGATGATTCTAATGTTGGAAGATATGCTAATTATCTTCATAAGCTTACAAAGCATACACAGTTTATTGTAATTACCCACAGACGTGGAACTATGGCTGCGGCAGACAGATTATATGGTATTACTATGCAGGAGAAGGGTGTATCAACTCTTGTTTCTGTAGACCTTATTGCCAATGATCTGAATGAGCCTAAAGAAAGGAAGAGTTAATATGGGACTTTTTAGTAAACTTAAAGAAGGTCTTACAAAGACCAGAGATAATATCGTATCGGGCATTGATAATATATTTAATGGCTTTTCTTCAATTGATGATGATTTCTACGAAGAACTTGAAGAGACTCTTATTATGGGAGATATTGGTGTCAGGGCAACTGATGAGATTATTGAAGACCTTAAGGCTAAGGTTAAAGAGAATAAAATAAAAGACCCTAAAGATTGCAAGCAGTTATTGATTGATACAATCAAAGAGAAGATGAACCTTGGGCCCAATGCATATGAATTTGAGAATACTAAGTCAATTGTTATGCTTATTGGTGTTAATGGTGTTGGAAAGACTACCTCTGTAGGAAAGCTTGCAGGCCATTTAAAAGAGCAGAACAAAAAGGTTGTCCTTGCTGCGGCTGATACATTCAGGGCTGCTGCCATTGAACAGCTTACAGAATGGGCTAACAGGGTAGGTGCAGATATAATTGCACAGAATGAGGGCTCAGACCCAGCGGCTGTAATATATGATTCTATAGCAGCGGCAAAAGCAAGGCACGCAGATGTTCTTTTATGTGATACAGCCGGAAGGCTTCAGAATAAGAAAAATCTTATGGAAGAATTACGCAAGATTGACAGAGTTATTGAAAGAGAGTATGCTGATGCGTATAGGGAAAATCTTATAGTCCTTGATGCGACAACTGGTCAGAACGCACTTTCACAGTTACGCGAATTCAATGATGTAACTAATATAACAGGAATTATTCTTACTAAGATGGACGGAACAGCTAAGGGTGGTATCGCCGTTGCTATTCAGGCAGAATTTGGAATACCTGTTAAGTACATTGGTGTAGGTGAGCAGGTTAAGGATTTACAGAAGTTTGACTCAGATACATTTGTCAACGCATTATTTGATACATCAGATAATGAAGAAGATGATGATTAATGTAATATTTTAATTCAATTAATGATATTTTATATTGATAATTAGATTAATGATGTATATTATTACTGATAATAAATTTAATAATATAAAGTAACTATAAGGAGAGTAGATTTACAATGGAAGAATTAACTTTAAAGAAATTTGAAGAAGCTGCTGAGAAAGTAAAGGAAGCTACATTACCAACTAACCTTATATTCAGCGAATATTTCAGCAACCAGACAGGCAATAAAGTATATCTTAAGCCTGAGAATATGCAGTATACAGGTGCTTACAAGGTAAGAGGTGCATATTACAAGATAAGCACAATGTCAGAAGAGGCAAGAAAGAAAGGTCTTATAACAGCATCTGCTGGTAACCACGCACAGGGTGTTGCATTTGCGGCAAAGAAGTATGGCGTAAAGGCTACTGTTGTTATGCCAACAACAACACCACTTATAAAGGTTAACAGAACTAAGGGTTATGGTGCTGAAGTTGTACTTTACGGAGATGTATATGATGAAGCCTGTGAATATGCTCTTAAGTTAGCAGAAGAAAAGGGACTTACATTTGTTCATCCATTTGATGACCTTGATGTTGCTACAGGACAGGGCTCAATTGCTATGGAGATTATTAAAGAACTCCCAACAGTTGATTATATCCTCGTTCCAGTTGGCGGCGGCGGACTTGCAACAGGTGTATCTACACTTGCCAAGCTTCTTAATCCTAATATTAAAGTAATCGGTGTTGAACCAGCCGGTGCTAATTGTCTGCAGGCTTCTTTAAAGAATGGAAAGGTTACAACACTTCCAACTGTCAGCACAATAGCTGATGGTACAGCAGTTAAGACACCGGGTACAAAGGTATTCCCATATCTTCAGAAGAATCTTGATGATATAATAACAGTTCCTGATGAAGACTTAATTGTATCTTTCCTTGATATGGTTGAAAATCATAAAATGATAGTAGAGAACTCAGGTCTTCTTACAGTTGCAGCACTTAAACAGCTTAAGGTTAAAGATAAGAAGGTTGTTTCAATTCTTTCAGGTGGTAATATGGACGTAATAACAATGTCATCTGTTGTTCAGCAGGGTCTTGTTCAGAGAAGCAGAATATTTACTGTATCTGTACTTCTTCCAGATAAGCCGGGTGAACTTGTAAGAGTTGCACAGATAATTGCCAACGCTAATGGTAATGTAATCAAGCTTGATCATAACCAGTTTGTAAGCATTAACAGAAAGGCTACAGTTGAATTGAGAATAACTATTGAAGCTTTCGGACATGAACACAAAGACCAGATTGTATCTGAGCTTGAAAAGAACGGTTTAAGACCACGTCTTGTTAAGGTTAATATCTAATTTATCAAAGTGACACTGATATGTTACGCTGATACATAAAAGTTTTATTTTAACAGGCTTACATAAAATGTATATAATATACAAGTATAGATGTGAAATCAGTTTTGTGGCTGGTTTCACATTTTTTACACACAATTTACATATTTAAACCACTATTTGCCATTATGATAATCGCATAAACAACAAAGGAGATGACTCATATGGTAAAGAATAAATTATTATATGCAACAATAGCAGCTATGTTAATGGGGGCTGTATTTACAGGCTGTTCTAATACTCATAATAACAATACAACAACAGAGAGCCAGAGCATTGTATCACTCGAGGAACTTGCCTCAAGTGCGGATTCAGATTTATCAATCGAATTAGATGATGAAGATAAGGTATCATCATGGGATGATTCATCAGTTTCACATATTACACTTGGAAGCCAGATTAGTTCTGATAGTTCATCGGTTGAAATATCAGGTTCAACAGTTACAATCACTAAAGCAGGAACATATGTTATATCAGGAAATGTAACAGAAGGAAATATAATCGTTAATACGACAGATAAGGGAACTGTAAGATTAATTCTTAATAATGCTTCTATAAGCAATACAACAACAGCACCAATTAAGGTGTTAGATGCCAAGAAAGTTATACTTACACTTGCCGATAACACAACTAATACAATTACAGACAGCAGTCGTTTATCTACAGAAGAAGATTATTCAGCCGCTATATATTCTAAAGAGGATTTAATAATCAATGGAAATGGTACATTAAATGTCAATGCTGGATACCGCAACGGTATTAAGAGTACAGATGACTGCATTATCGTATCTGGTACATTAAACATAACAAGTACTGAGGACGGTATAATCGGTAAAGATCTATGCGGAGTTGTAGCGGGTGATATTAATATTAATGCAGGTTCAGACGGGATTAAGTCAACTTATGATACAGACACAACTAAAGGAAATGTTATCATTGAAGGCGGTAATATAACTATTAAGGCTTCTAATGATGGCATACAGGCTGAAAATATACTTGTTATTAATGATGGTACTATTAATATAAAGACTAATAATGGTGCGGCTGATACAACACAGACACATACAGATAATATGTATATGGGTCGTGGCGGTTTTGGTTTTAATAACAATAAGACAACAACTACCACAGATGATACAGTTGAGAGCAGAAAAGGTATTAAAGCTGGCAATATGCTTATAATCAATGACGGAGACATAACAATAGACTCTGATGATGACTCTGTACATTGCAATTCAGAAATCTATATATATGGTGGTACTATAAATGCAGCTACAGGTGATGACGGAGTACATGCAGATGACTTGCTTACTGTCAATGGTGGAACAATAAATATAACACAGTGCTATGAAGGCATTGAAGCTGATGACATAGTTATTAATGATGGAGATATAAGCGTTGTTTCAAGTGATGACGGCATTAATTCATCTGACGGAAGTATAACAATTAATGGCGGTAATCTTTTGATAAATGCAAGCGGTGACGGACTTGATGCCAATGGCTCCATTATAATAAATGGTGGATATATAGTTGTACTTGGTCCAACCTCGGACGGTGATACAGCAATTGACTATGATGACAGTTGTACAATTAATGGTGGAACAGTTATGGCATTTGGCTCAAGCGGAATGCTTGAAATTCCAAAAGGTGCAAGTAATGGAGCCTGTATAGTTACTGCATTTACATCTGTAAGTGGAGGCAGCAAGTATACATTAAGCGACTCGAATGGCAATGAAATATTATCATATACACCATCAAAGGCTTATGCCGCAGCAATTGTATATTCAGATAAGATAACAACAGGTAATACTTATGACATTACAGCAGGAAGTACTACATTATCAATTGAAGTTACATCTGATGTCACAAGCAATGTTTCAAGCGGTCTTGGCAAAGCTGGTGGAATGAATAAGCCTGGTAATGGCGGCTCAGGTATGCATAATAACGGTTCATCAGATAATGGTATGAATGGTAATTCTAACGGCTCAATGCCAGATATGTCAGGCAATGGAGCACCTGATATGAATGGAAACAGCTCTGGTGATATGCCTAATATGAATAACGGCAGCTCTAATGGAAATGCACCACAGATGAATAATAGAATGTAATATCCGGATAAATAGTAAATAACCAGATAAATAGTAAATATGTTTTAACACGAATAACCAAGGTGTTTTGTGGTTTAAAAATTAAATCAAAAAATATTAAAAAGTGTCAAGTAAAAAAGCTTGACACTTTTTATTTGCTATGATATTATACTCAAGGCTTATAAATCATTTGAACCAGAAAGTTAAGGTGTGTTGTGGAACGTATTGTAGAACAGACATTATTATATGATTTTTATGGCGAACTGCTTAATGAACATCAGCGCAATGTATATGAAGATGCCGTATTTAACGATTTATCTTTAAGTGAGATTGCTGATGAATATAATATATCAAGACAGGGTGTTCACGACCTTATCAAGAGGGTATCCAATACATTAGAAGGATATGAGTCTAAGCTTCATCTTATTGAGAAATTTATGGATACTAAAGCCAAAGTAACCAAGATAGACGAGCTTGTTGATTCTTATATTGCTTCACCAGATATGAAGCTGATATTAGAGATCAAAGACCTGTCTAACGAAATTATCGAAGATTATTAAACATTTTAGGAGGATATATAATGGCATTTGACAGTCTTTCAGATAAACTTCAAAACATATTTAAGAATCTTCGCGGCAAAGGACGCCTTTCTGAAGCTGACGTAAAGGCAGCACTTAAAGAGGTTAAGATGGCACTGTTAGAAGCTGATGTTAATTTTAAGGTTGTTAAGAACTTTATTAAGTCAGTAGAAGAACGTGCGATTGGTCAGGATGTTATGTCAAGTCTTACACCGGGACAGATGGTTATTAAGATAGTTAATGAAGAGATGATTTCCCTTATGGGCTCTGAGACAACAGAGATTGCTATTAAGCCGGGGAATGAAATTACTGTCATTATGATGGCGGGTCTTCAGGGTGCTGGTAAGACAACTACTACAGCCAAGCTTGCAGGAAAGTTCAAAGCCAAGGGCAAGAAGCCTTTGCTCGTAGCTTGTGATGTATACAGACCAGCAGCTATAGAACAGCTTACTATCAATGGTAATAAGCAGGGCGTTGAAGTATTTTCTATGGGAACAGGACATAACCCTGTAGATATTGCTAAGGCTTCGATAGCACACGCCAAGGAGAATAATTACAACATAGTAATTCTTGATACAGCCGGACGACTTCATATTGATGAGAATATGATGGATGAGCTTATTAATATAAAGAGTGAGGTTAATGTTGACCAGACTATTCTTGTTGTTGATTCTATGACTGGACAGGATGCGGTAAATGTAGCATCTTCATTTAATGAAAAGGTTGGAATTGACGGAGTTATCCTTACTAAGTTAGATGGTGATACAAGAGGTGGTGCAGCACTTTCAATTAAGGCTGTCACAGGTAAGCCTATTCTTTATGTTGGTATGGGAGAGAAACTGTCAGACCTTGAACAGTTCTATCCTGATCGTATGGCATCAAGAATTCTTGGAATGGGTGATGTTCTTACACTCATTGAGAAGGCTGAGGCACAGATTGATGCAGATAAAGCCAAAGAGATGGAAGCTAAGATTAAAAAAGCTGAATTTGATTTTGACGATTTCCTTGAATATATGGGACAGATTCGTAATATGGGTGGTATAGGTTCTATTATGAGTATGCTTCCAGGTATGGGACTTGGCGGTAATATGAAGAATATCCAGATGCCAGATGAAGATGAGGCAGAAGCTAATCTTAAGCGTACAGAAGCAATCATACATTCTATGACTGCTAAGGAACGTAAGAATCCAGATATTCTTAATCCATCAAGAAAGAACAGAATAGCACGAGGAGCTGGTGTTAATATCAGTGAAGTAAACAGGCTTGTTAAACAATTTGAGCAGATGAAGAAGATGATGAAACAGATGCCTGGTATGATGAAAGGTGCTAAAAAGGGACGTTTTA
>ENA-OVGM01002309-OVGM01002309.1-human-gut-metagenome-genome-assembly--contig:-NODE-2309-length-12895-cov-3.304751_pt1 | contig 12895 bp, 4 predicted proteins | sample MGYA00237773_ERZ505425 | MGnify/ENA primary metagenome ERZ505425 (study PRJEB26158, sample SAMN06016407) | human gut metagenome | biome: human gut; feature: ankylosing spondylitis patient; material... | reverse complement strand
AATAAGCTTTCAAATTTGTGTAACAAAAAATAAGAACCAGATAAGATTTCCTCATCTGATTCTTATTATCTCATTTCAGGTGTCCTTTTGTACGGACACCCGGTTTTTTAATTTAGTATCTTTTTCTTTTCAGCACGGTTACAACCGCCCCTGCTGCCAGTATCATCAGTGCAAATGCTCCTGCGATCGGTGCAGTATCTCCGGTCTTGACTGCTCCGTTAGCGGATGTGCCATTTCCTTTGCCCGATCCATTTCCATTACCTGCTGTATTTCCATTATTCTGACCATTGTTGGAATTACCGTTCTGGTTATCCTTTCCATCATCAGACTTGGATTTTACAACCAGGTTGTTGATTGCATCATGAATCGCATCTGCATAAGCATCTACTTCTGCCTGCTTGGACAATGGCTGATTTCTGTCGACCTTGGCGATCGCATCTTTCAGTGTCTTCACAGTTGCATCTGTATAAATACTCAGATCAGCCGGTACTTTTGCAAGTGCTTCATCCACTTTCGTGTAATCTGCCTTGATCATTTTCAGTGCTGCCTGTGCATTTTCAAATCTTGCTTTTGCTGCCTGGAACTCATCTGCTGATACATTTCCTGTACTGCTGTCCAGTGCCATCAGTGCATCGTAAGCTTCCTTATACTCTGTATAAGTCTCTTCTGTGTAATCTCCTGCTTCAGACTTGAACTGAATCTTATCTCTGTAAGCATCCATATCTGTTGCTCTTAATACAAGACCATCGATTGCATTGCGGATAGACTGTACTGCTTCTGCAATCTGTTCTGCTGTACCGGATGTCTTCAATGTATTCATGTTATCCGCATTTACAGTTGCTGCCAGAACTGTATAGGAATCTGTTGTATAATTAGCTGCTTCATATTTTGCTGCATCACTTAATGCTGCATTCAGTTCCACGATGCTGATAAGATTTGCTTTCGCATCCTGCATAGCACGGATATTGGCATCTGCCTTTGTCTCATCATCAATCTGGCTTTCAGCCTGTGCGATAGCTGCTTTCAGGACTGCATAGCTGTCGCTTGTGTAATTTTCCGCATTGACTTTCTTCATCTCATCAATGACTGTCTGTACTGCGGATGTATCTTTCAGTACAAGTGCTCCTTCTGCTGCCTGCAGAGCTGTCTCTGCTTCCTGTACACTTTCTGTTGTTCCATTTGCAAGAACAGCATTTGCTGCATCCAGTGCATCACTGTAATTCTTCCAGCTTGCTGCTGTATACTTCTTTTCATTTCCCTCATGCCGTTCATTGCATTCTGCGATCACGCTCTTCAGACTTCTCACATCAACTAATGCTGTAATACTGTCTGTATAAGCTGCTTTCTTTGCTGCGATCTCTGTCGGATTAACTCTTGTAGTATTATCTGCTTCGATCAGATCACTCAGAGCTTTCTTTGCATCGGTATATGCTTTGGCAGATGCTGTCGTATAATCAGCTGCATTATAATCAGCTCCTGCCTGAAGCTCCAGTTCAGCAAGTTCTCTTTCTACTTTTGAATACTCAAGAGCTGCTTCTTTTTCTTCAATCTGAGTCTTCAGCTTTTCTGCTGTATCCTGGGAAAGATTATCTGTATCCTCCAGTGCTGCCACAATCTTATTGAGTACATTTTCATATGCTGTAAATGTCTTGGCTGTATAAACTTCAACCTCTCCGTCTTTCTGGCTCTTCTTCTCTGCAACTGCCCTGCGAAGTGCCTCAAGAACTGTAGCATCTGCTTTTACTTTTGCCTTACTGCATGCAGTCTTCAATGCACCTGCTGCTGTATCAACTGTATCCTGTGTAGCATACTCATTCGTTTTCAGTTCTTCAGCAACTGCTTTCGCTTTATCTACTGCTGCTTTAGAATCTGTTGTCCAGTTTGCTGCATCAGGATCATTTGCTACTTCAAATTTTGCATAACGCAGGAAATCAAGGCTTGTCTCTTTTACATAGTAACGGATGGACTTGAAGTCGATCGTCTGTCCAAGGTCAAACACGATCTTCTTTCCGCTATCCTGCACACCTGTGATCGTTCCATATGTTGTAAGGTCTCCGTCAAAAACATTATTGACGTTTCCACTTCCACGCATATCACGGCTTGCATCGTTCTGTGCAAAATCACTGGTTACTGTCTTTTCACCAATAAATTCATACGTTACTGTGAAAGCATCCCAGCTTACATCCACTGCTGCATCTGTATCATTATAAAGTCTGATATAACGTGCATCGGCTGCCTGGGACGGATCTGTTACCCCTGTCCACTCTACCCCATTCATAGAAGTCTGTAACTTCAGTGAAGTTCCTGTCGGACTGGTAATTCCTGTCACCGCCTTGATATGTCCAAGATCGATTCCGATATACTTTCCGGCTCCTACGCTTAAGGATGCTGCATTCAGTGATACAGTTCCTTCTGCTGCTGTTCCAAGGACCTCACAGTTCTCGATATTTGTAAATACGTTATCTTTTGTTCCTGTATTATTTACTCTTTCTGTTACCGTAAATTCTGAGAATCTCGCCCAAGTCTGTCGATATTCCAGATTGCGGATACGGATATACTGTGCAGAAAGTCCGTTTAATTCAATATCCAGTACATCAGTTCCTGAAGTTGTTCCTGTATGGGATTCATATCCCGGAACGGCTGTCCAGCTCGTTCCATCTACAGATGTCTCAACTGTATATTTTACAAACTTATCACCATTGGACGGTGATCCTACTGCGATATGTACACTTTCCAATGTTGCAACCTTTCCAAGATCGTATCCAAGGAAATCATCTACATTTACAGCATCACCAGTACCTGTATTAAACCAGATAAATGTACTGTCATTTCCGTCACGAAGGAGTGATTCTGATCCCTGGTAAACACTCCAGCGATCCGGCTTCATTAATGTATAACTGAGTTCGCTGTCGTCGCCGTCATCTGTATTCTCATCTTTGTTGATCGTGATCTCATTAACCTGCAGCCATGCATCTGCTGCATTGTCTGCTGTTGCAATCAGGCGGATACCCATTGCTTCAAAATCTTCCGGAAGATTTTCTTTTGCAACACTTACTTCCTGGTTCTGGTTTCTGACACCTGCAAAACTATTGTTCATGCCTGTAAGCTCCAGATCTTTCCAGGTCTTTCCATCGGTTGTGTACTGCAGCTTTGCCTGATCCATATGATCTTTTCCTGCTCCAAGAAGGAACCGGATATCATTGATCTTGATTGCCTTGCTGTAACTTACTCCGATATAGGTACCTGTTGTAATCTTATTCGGTGTCTTATAAATCGCACTTGTGCTGTCATCTCCGTCAAATAAGTTATCCGCAGAGCCTGTCGGTGTGTCTGTACGGCTTGTGATGTATTTACGGATCACTTTGTCCGGATTCAGGGCAAGTTCTGCTTTGCCTGATACATATTCAGCCAGTTTTTTAATAAACGGAACAATATGCTGTACTCCGACTTCTGCGACTTCCTGATAATTTACATACAGGAAATCATGCGTCTTGGACTGTGCGAATGCCGTTTCTCCTTCTGTATTGTATTCCACAACTGCGGATACATCTCCGTTCAGAGAACTCTTTACTCCATTCAGGTATGCAATCGCTGCATCTGTTGTATCTTTCCAGCAATCCAGCCAGTAAACAATCTGATTTCTGATTGCCTCATTACCTGATTCTTTATACAATGCTGCTGCATCCTGAAGTGTCTGGAATTCCTGGATCAGATCATCCACATCTGCTTCTGTGACCGTTTCCGTTTCCAGTTTATCTTTAAATGCGTTGAGTTTTTCCTTCAGTTCTACTGACTCCTGAAGCTCAGTTACACGGCTGTCCATATTCTGATTGATCATATGCTTGGACAACTCTCTGAGTGCATCACTTGCTTCTGTCTCTACTGCCGAATTATGATCTACAAATGAAAATGCGTCTTCCCATGTCTGATCTGCATCGGCATCTGTATCCCAGATATTCCATGCATAGGATGCATTTGCAAAAATAGCTACTTTACTTGGCTCTGACTGCTGCATCGGGTTCAGCATGATTCCCTGAATCTTAGACGCATCAACACCACCATGAAGGAATGTGCTGTTACCACCCATGATCAGATGCTTATGTGAGTTATCTGAACAAGGCCAGTTGATCCACATGAAAGGACCTCTTCCTACATTATTTGTAAATGTAGTAGTAAAATTATTTGTAACCTCACCCCAGACACGTCCACCGGTCATAACGATCTGTACATTTTCCGGTACACTCTTCAGGGTCTGAAGTTCACTGGAACTTCCATTTCCCATATAATCATACGGAACGAACGGAAGTGTCATCTTCATATCAGGGTATTCCTGCTTCACCTCTGCCAGCCAGGTACTCATATCGTTCAGAAGTCTTACTTCATTTGCTGCTCCCGGATTTACAAAGTCATCCGCAAGAATCGCAATCTGACGTACTCCTGCATCAATTACCTGCTTAAACTTTGCTTTCAATTTTGCAAGATCTTCATTATAGTGTGCATCTGTATCAAAGCGGAAGTTATTTCCACTCGGAAATGGATGCAGGGCATACACAAATCTGCACTTGGAAGCATTTCCAGCTTCTGCAAGTGGTCTGATCTTACTCTCTAACTCTTCATCTGTATAGAGTTCATTCCATTTCGTTCTGTGTTTCGGATCATCCTTTGGTGCATAGAAATAAGCATTTAACTTATAGTATCCCCCCCATGTCATCAGATTCACACGATCCTCTGTAGACCATGGATTTCCATAATATCCTTCAATAAATCCACGGCTTACAACATCTGCATAATCTTCAATCGTAAAATTTCTGATCGACAGGCTCTCTGTCTGTGCAAGTACATGATACAGTGTCGTCAGTCCATAAAAACTTGCATCTGTATCTTTTCCCAATACAGCAATCGTATTGTTGTCACTTTTCAGGAAATAGGAATCGGTATGATCAAATAATGAAGTATCTACAGCATATTCATCTACGATCTGATCATCTACTGTTCCGTCCGATCCGTAAACTCCTACATAAATGTTCGTTGCACCACTCTTTTCTGCATCTGATTCTGTCACATTCAGACCTTTCAGTTCTGCAGTCTCTTCAAGTCGTGCTTTTGTTGCATCGTCAATATCCTCATCATAAATGACATTGACATTCTTTTTCAGGATGTAGCTTCCATCCTGATACGTCATTTCCTGAGGATTCGGATAAAGCTTATATGTAACTTCTTCCGCTTCCTCAGCCTTTGCCGGTATTGCAGTCATCGGCAGAACCATTGCCACCGCCAGCACTGCTGCAAGTACCTTTTGGACTCTTCTTCCTTTCATGCTTTTTCCTCCCTTGCAAAATTTAATTTTATTTAACTATCAAATAAAATCACGCAAGTATACAAATCTATTATAACATTACAAGATTTTTTTTCCTTGTCATTACTGTTACTATTCTTCCTTATTTTTGTCTAATATGGAACTAAAAATCACCGGATTTTCAGATACTTCTCTTTAAAATCCGGTGGTTTTCTCCATCTTGAAACTATTCTTTTAATATTCAAATACAGCAACGCCATAAGCAGGGAGCGGATATGCAAAAGAATATTTCTGACCGTCGCACTCTTTCTTCACCGGCTTATAGATCTCTTTTCTCTTTTCTCCAGAACCTCCATACTCTTTCTCGTCGCTGTTCAGTACCAGCTTACACTGCCTCTTCGTCGGCACTCCAACCCGGTAATCTTCTCTTGCTACCGGAGTAAAGTTGCACACAAACAAAAGATCCTTTTTCTTTCCCTTTGAATGTCTGACAAAACTGAAGATACTTCTGAAAATATCATCTTTATTGATCCATTCAAATCCGGCCGGATCATTATCCAGCTCATACAGTGCAGGATTCTTCTTATATAAATGCAGAAGATCTCTGTACCAGTTCTGGATCTGCTGATGTGGTTCTTCTGAAAGAAGGAACCAGTCCAGTTCTCTCTCCTCGCTCCACTCACGCAGTTGTGCAAACTCCTGTCCCATAAAAAGAAGCTTCTTTCCCGGATGTCCTGTCATAAATGCATATGCTGCCTTGAGATTAGCATATTTGTCAAAGCCTTCTCCCGGCATCTTATTCAGCATGGAGCATTTCAAATGAACGACTTCATCATGCGAAAGAACAAGGATATAGTTCTCCGAATATGCATACTCCATGGAAAATGTCATCATATGATGTGCATTTTTCCTGAAATACGGATCCAACTTCATATACTCTGTAAAATCATGCATCCATCCCATATTCCACTTCAGGCTGAATCCCAGTCCGTCATCCTCCGGGTTTCCTGTAACCTTTGGCCATGCAGTGGATTCTTCTGCGATCATCATCGTCCCCGGATTTCTTCCAAGTACAACAGAATTAAGATGCTTGAAAAACTCAATCGCCTCAAGATTCTGATTGCCACCATACTTGTTTGGGACCCACTGTCCGTCCTGCTTTCCATAATCAAGATAAAGCATGGATGCCACTGCATCGACACGCAGTCCGTCCACATGGAAATGCTCGATCCAGAACAATGCATTTGCAATCAGGAAATTCCGTACCTGCGGCTTTTCATAATCAAAGATCTTCGTTCCCCAGTCAGGATGCTCTCCCTTTCTCGGATCTGCATACTCAAAAGTCGGTGTTCCGTCAAAATCAGCCAGTCCGTGAGCATCCTTCGGGAAATGTGCCGGAACCCAGTCAAGAATCACACCAATCCCATTCCGGTGCAGATAATTGATCATATAAGCAAAATCTTCCGGTGTTCCATATCTGGAAGTCGGTGCATAATAACCGGTTACCTGATATCCCCATGAGCCATCAAATGGATGCTCCGCGATTCCCATCAGTTCTACATGCGTATACCCCATCTTTTTCACATATTTTGTAATCGCTTCTGCAAATTCACGATAAGTATAAAATCCCTCATCTTCCCTTCCCGGATGCCTCATCCAGGAACCCATATGCACTTCATAGATGGATAACGGATTTTCTTTATTATCCCATTTTTTTCTGCTTTCCATCCAACGGTCATCCGTCCATTTTAAATGAGAAACGTCCGTAATCCTGGAAGCAGTTCCCGGCCGAAGCTCTGCATAATTGGCAAATGGATCTGCCTTATAGATCAGCTCTCCGCTCTCTGTCTCAATACAGTATTTGTACATCTGTCCGTCTTTCGCTTCCGGTACAAAAACTGTATAGATTCCTAATGGCTCCTGCCGCTCCATCCTGTCCGCTGCAGCATCCCATCCATTAAACTCTCCGATCACTGAAACACTCTTTGCATGTGGAGCCCATACTGCGAAATAAACACCCTTTTTGCCTGCTGTCACTTCATGTGCACCAAGCTTCTTATAAATCTCATAATGATTCCCCTGCCCGAAAAGGTAGTGATCCAGTTCTCCTATCTCATAAGGCTGCAGTTTTTTCACTGCCTTCTTCTTTGTAACCATAAATCCACCTCACTGCTCGAATTCTTTCATTGCTTGGGATTTTGCTCCCAACATCATAGCATCATTATACTTGATGTACCTGAAAAAAGAAAGAGAAAACATATTTTTGCACAAAAATAGACAGCCTTTCCCAAGACTGTCTATTAATTCTGACTAAATTTTGTCGTTAAATGTTGAAATCTCGTTCGGAAAGAATAATTCTGTCCGACGAATCTGTATTTCTTCCGAAGACTCTCTTCACCAGCTTCTTGGCTGAAGCTTTCTGTGAATGTGCGATTGCCTTATCCATTACTTCTTTTACTTCCGCAACAGTTACTGAATGATCTTCTCTCTGAAGAGAATCAATGCAACTGTAAAGAGCAAGAATACCCATTTCATCAATCTTGTAACCATTCTCCTGGGCATAAGTCTGACCAAATGTTACAAGCTCATCATTAATGAAGATCGGCACTTCCAGACGGGAAGTAAACTTTCTCCTGAACTCACGGTTGGAGGAAAGCAGACGATCTAACGGCTTTCTCTGTTCCTCAAGCACGATCAGAAGTTCTCCTGTATCACGCTCCATTGCCCTGTTCAGCTTGGCGACTGTCTTTTCATTCATCTTTCCTGCTTTTTCAATGATCAAAGCACCACCGTATAATTTATCGAAAATATCTCCGATCTTTTTCTTATTCAGGGACTCTCCTGTCACGATTGCTACCTTACCCTGACGGATCTCTCTCTGCTTCTGGATTGCTTTAACTACATCTACTGCAAGAACAGTCTTGCCATTTCCTTTATCTCCAATAATCAGGAGATTTCCTGTCTTCGACGTTCCCTTCCGGTTTGTACAGTTCTTATCCTGCTCCAGAACATCTACTAACTGTTCGCTCATGCCACGCACAGGAACAAAATAAGAGAATAATTTCTTCTGTTCTTCTGTCAGGCCGGCTCTTGTACCGATTCCGCTCTGAGTTTCCAGATCATATCTTCCATGTACTACAAATCCTGTATCCATGGATAATGCATCTGAAATTTCATCCAGTGGCAATGGAGAAGTCTTACCTGTAGCGATCAGCTTTGCAGTTTCCTTTCTGCTCAACGGTGTCGTAGCCGACATGATATCAATTCCATCATCTTCGTCCGGAATCTCCCGATCATCCGGCTCTTCACTGTGCTTCGGATCTACCTTGAATTCATCTTCAAAATCAGGTGCATCTTCCTCGTCCGGTTCTTCGTCCGGTTCTTCTTCGTCTTCATAGTAGAATTCCTCATCATCTGCTAACTCATCATCATCCGATTCTTCATAATAAGCTTCATCGTCATCTTCATATTCGTCATCATAGATTTCATCTTCATACTCATCTTCATCATAGGATGTATATTCATCTTCTGAATCGTCGTCTTCGTAAGATTCATACTCATCTTCTTCTGAATCGTCGTCTTCGTAAGATTCATACTCATCTTCTTCTGAATCGTCATCTTCGTAAGATTCATACTCATCCTCTTCTGAATCGTCATCTTCGTAAGATTCATACTCATCTTCTTCTGAATCGTCGTCTTCATAGGACTCGTACTCATCCTCTGACTCTAAGAAGTCTTCATCTTCAAATAAATCTTCGTCTTCCTCCGGCAGATCATCTAAACGGAGAGATTCTGTCACTTCTCCCATATTTTCATGCGGTTCTTCCGGTGCTTTTTCTATCTCTTTTTCTTCTGGCAAAGACTCCTCTGCCGGAACTGCACCTTCAATTTCATCAATCAGCCGCTGAATATCAGGAGACAGGATTGGAGTATCTTCCGTAACCTCGTCTTCCGGCTCTTCTTCGTATATTTCCTCAGCATCCGCCTCAACGACATCTTCTGCTGATTCTTCAATCGGCTCTTCCTCGGCATCTTCTAATATATCTTCTGCTTCGTCTTCGTCCGGTTCTTCCTCGTACGTCTCTTCTACCGACTCATCATATACTTCTTCCTCGGCATCCTCAAGCAACGCCTCTGCTTCTTCCGAATCCCAGTCAGATAAAATCTCTTCAAAACTCAGCTCCTCTGCATCCGCTTCTTCAAAGGATTCTGTATCATCTTCCCAATCCTCAGCAGGTGAATCCTCCAGGAAGTCTTCCGCTTCTTCCATATCGAAGATCTCTTCTTCCGGTTCAGCCGGTTCTGCATCAGCAATTTTTTGCAGTTCTTCTTCTATTGTCCCTGTCTGTGTTTCTTCAATCGGCTCTGCCTCTTCGACTTCTTCCGCCTCTTCTTCAACCGGTTCTGCCTCTTCGACTTCTTCCGCCTCTTCTTCAACCGGCTCTGCTTCTTCGACTTCTTCCGCCTCTTCTTCAACCGGCTCTGCCTCTTCGACTTCTTCCGGCAGCTCTTCTGCCACCAGATCTTCAAGATTCAGCTCTTCTGCGTCATCTTCCGTAATATCTGTTGTGATTTCTACAGGGATCCGCTCTTTCTTATCTGCCGCTTCTTCTGATACTTCTCCAGGAATAAGTTCCTTCATTCCGATTGGCACATCACCTGTATGCTTTTCCTGTGAAATCTGATTTACCATATCAAGATCCACGACCGACTCAATATCACCGATCACACTCTCAAGATCAGAAATATCCGGCTCTTCATCCTCTGCCGCAGATACTTCCGGCTTGCGATGCAGTAACTGTTCCAATGCCTCATCCAGCCGCATTGTATCACCGATCTTTTTCTTTTCCGGCTTACGGACTGGTTTCTCTGAACTTTCTTCTTTTCCTGTATCCTGCTGTCCAATACTCTCAGGAATATCCTCAACCGGCTCTTCTGAAACAGCCTCTGCATGCTCCGTTGCTGCTTCATCCAAATGATCTTCCGGCTCTTTATTTTCTGCAACATACGTCTCAAGATCCGGAATCTCTTCCGTCTCACCGCCATTTTTTTCAAATCTGCGATTATACTTTTCCTGCTGCGAAGGTGTCAGTGGCTTATACTGCATCTTCAATTCCATTGCTTTATATACATATTTGCCTTCACTGAACCACAAGATCAGATCATCACATTCTTCCAGACATTCTGCCGTCATACCTGCTTCCTGATAAAGCTTTGCAAGTTCAAACGCCCATTCTTCAATATATTCTGCCTTCTTAAACTCTTCCAGTGCTTCAATCTGCTGCTCTAACGGAGCCCGCTGTGCCCGTAAGATCTGGTATCTCAGAATATGTCTGTTCGGATCTTTTGGTGCTAACTGCACAAACTCATCATAAAAATCTATTGCTTCATCTACATTCCCCGTCTTCAGTGCAAGAGAACTCAGACGATACAATACCTTCCGGCTTCCTTCTGCCCGATGATAAGCAATCTGCAAAATATCATAGCTTTTCTGATATTCACCGGTCTTTTCATAAATATCACTTACATTCGCAAGCATCATGGCATTGCGAACCCTTCTCCAGTCAATGGAGTCAGCAATCTCCTTTGCTTCCCCGTATTCTTCATTTTGCATAAGCTCTATCATTCGCTCTGACAGTTGCTTATATTCATATTTGTCCACCGCATTCACCTCATTATATTAATGTTTATTCGGTAACTCAAGATCTCTTCATGTCAATTTAACATAAGGCGATACTCTTTCATTAGTGTACCATACCATCTTCCCAATGTCAAAAAAATGCACCTCCAACTACCCTTGAAGATGCATTTTTTATAATATTTAATTTTCTCATTATTTTTATTTTATATTTTGGATCGAAGGTAAATCCTGATACGATTCCTGTAAGACCCTTTTTCTTTTACAGCTACTGTTCCATGTTCCTTTACACATCGTTCAGTTCTGTATGTGGTAACTTTATTCAATATATCTGCAACTGCTTTATCTTTTTATTATGAATCTGGTCTTGTATTCTCTCCGTTCCATTTATTTTCATTCTTAATTTTTACCAGATCTGCGAATTAACTTTTGCTCAGGTCTCTTTCTTCACAGGAACCTGCAATCGCCGTACCACTGACATATTGATGAAATTCTGAAACTATACTGTCCATTGGTCCAACCTCCTGTTATCCGTTATTTTTAATCTAATCAGGCATCCGCTTCTTGTACCTTCTTAGTTAAATATCTTTTTTTGATGGTTTTATCTTAACACCCGGGCTTCTATTTGTCAATATATTTATCCGTTTTTTTCGTATTTTTTATTTATTTTTGTTTTTATATATAATTGTTTGAATTTTCAGTTAATTCGTTCTTGCATATCTACGCCTTAATCCTCTGCTGTCAGCTTTTCTTTTACTTTCAAAATTCTTCTGACCGATTCATCAATTCTTTCTTCTGTTAAAGTTCCATTCTGAACAGCCTCTAAAATTCCCTGATATGCCTCCTGAAAATTTTCCGGCATCAAAAGCATATCCCCACCAGCCTCTATAACTTTAACCGAGACCTCTGCCGAAGAATAATGCTGTGAAATTGCCCCCATATTCAATGCATCCGTAATTACAATTCCATCAAATCCCATTTTTTCTCTTAATACATCCGTAATCATAATTTTAGACAGGGAAGAAGGCGTATTGTCTCCTGTCACATTCGGTACTGAAATATGCCCTGCCATAATAATGGCAATATGATTTTCAATGGCATTCTGAAAAGGAACCAGTTCCTGCTGCTCCAGTTCTTCCAACGACTTGTCTGTATAAGCATATCCCTCATGTGTATCTCCGGCTGTTGCCCCATGCCCCGGGAAATGCTTGATTACTCCATACACATTTTCCTCATGCAGCCCATCCAGTACTTTTTGCGACAACGCAGCAACTTTTGCACTGTCATTTCCGAATGATCTTTTTTTAACAACTGTATTTTCCGGGTTAGTAAGAACATCCCCTACCGGTGCATAATCCAGATTGAAACCTAATTCTGCCAGATAATTGCCAATCGTCTGTCCTATTTCGTAAGCTCTTTCCTCATCTGTAACTTCGCACATATCTTCAACAACACAAACATTCGAGATTCCGCTGCCTGCAACTCTTGCTACAGTTCCACCTTCTTCATCTACACTCAGAAAAATCGGGATTCCACTCTGCTCTGTACTGTACGACTGCGTAGTGTGAAGCATATCTGATAATTGTTGTCTGTCCTCGATATTCCCTGCAAAATAAATCATGCCACCAACCGGATACTGTTCCAGGCATCTTTTTGTCGTGTCTCCCGCTGCCGTTACCTTTCCCATTCCGGTCAATGCTTCCGGCGTAATGATAAATAACTGAGCCACTTTTTCTTCCAATGTCATCCCGGAAATTTTTTCTTCTACCCAGTCAGGCTTCTTCTGTTCCTTTTTATCGGTTGTAGTCTGCTCCACTTTTTCCGTCTTCCCAGCGTATTTTCCGGTTGGGGAAGATTCTTTCATATTCACAAATTTAATACACAATATTAATAGAAAGGCTGCAGCCAGCAGAAAACTTCCGCCGACCACAGCAATAATTTTTTTACTCTTCATATTTAAT
>ENA-OVGM01002302-OVGM01002302.1-human-gut-metagenome-genome-assembly--contig:-NODE-2302-length-12917-cov-27.577671_pt1 | contig 12917 bp, 9 predicted proteins | sample MGYA00237773_ERZ505425 | MGnify/ENA primary metagenome ERZ505425 (study PRJEB26158, sample SAMN06016407) | human gut metagenome | biome: human gut; feature: ankylosing spondylitis patient; material... | reverse complement strand
ATAATTCTGCCAGATGATTTTGTGAAACTTGTTGAAGAGGAATAATTTTTACCACTTTTTTGGAAAAAACTGTAAAAAAATATAGTATCTATTGGCTTATCAGTATATTTTAAAAAGTGAGCAACACTTGTTCAGTAAGCACGAATAATATACAATATTTGGGACAAAAAGAGGCGGTCAAAGTAGCAAATGGATATAAGTAATGTTGTTGTAATGTCTGAGTAATGTCATATAATGTTTCGAATCCTCATTTTACTTTAATTAGATGGAAATGCCTGTGTATTTCCGTATATAATGTGTTAGTAATGTTATTGTAATGTTTAGTAATGTTTGATATAGTTATGTTAAGAACATTGTTAATGGAGGAGATTCATGAAAATCAGAGAGCTATAGACGGTGAAGCCTTTGTAATTGACCTTGAAGAAGTTGATAAAACAAAACTGCTAATTTCAAGGATTAATGACAGACATATTTTCCCACATATTAAGATTTCATTCATGGTTACTGCCTAAAGATTACAATGCATATCCAGCTGGTTCAATACCCTCTATCAGAAGAAATGCTATCATAGCAGCTTGCCTGGATGTGGCAAATCTGATGGAGAGAGGTGGAACCGGTTTTCAAACCATGATTGAATCCTACAAAGCCTGTCCTGATGAAATTCAACCGGTAGTATCTATATATCCGGGATTTTTGAATTTGAAATTATTCGACAGATTATATAGGGATGGTAAGCCAAAATCACCAACAGCACTTATTAAAATCAAAAGATAAAATATCATTTGGTCAAAAACTTATCGACATCCTACCTGACTTTGAGAGTTGAAGTGAAAAAATGGTGCTAGGCCACCGGTTTAAAACCGATGACTTAGCATTTTTTAATATCGCTTTCAGATAAAAAATAGTTTGTCAGAGGCAGATTTGTCAATTCTGCCAGGCCATTTATAAACGAAGTATCGCGAGTTAGATTTATATATTTTCTTGATGCGTTTCAGACCTGTTTTCTATGTCTCTTCCGGTATTGCAAAGGGGTAATTCCATATGCCATATGGAAGATTTTTATATAATAGGACTGATTGCTGTATCCGATCAGTTCACAGAGCTCTGATAAACTCAGAGTAGTATTTGTGAGCAGTTCGCAAGACTTCTGAAGACGGATATTCTGAAGCATCTGCGAGAAGGACTGCCGGAAACTTTTAGATATGAATCGGCTCAGGTAAGATTCCGAAAAATGAAAATGACTTGCCAGTGAACTGAGGGTAACGGTTCGGTAGTTACTTGACAAGTAAGCTCGAATTTCCCAGATTTTATCCTGTGAAAACTCGGAAGCATCATAGATGTTTTCCTCTGTGGAGTGATCAGCCAGATAATAAAGGAAGGATTGGACCAAATGATTACTAATCCTACCGGAATCGGTGGTGCCTGTTTTCTGTTGATGGCAGATCATCAACAGAAGCTCCAGTGAAAATGGATCAAGGGCTCCCTGAAAAATCAGGGAGTCCTTTCTGCGTCCTGCCAGTGCACCCCGGAAATAGCGTGATATTGGGAGGGAACCGGACAGGATATCCTGGAAGGCTTCTTCAAATGTACTTCTACGGATACCTACATTAACGATGGTACTGTCTCCGTCTACCCGCAGACCGTGAACGGTATTGGCTGGTACGAGAATCATGTCGCCGTCGATCATGGAGAATGTGCCTGTTTCACCTGTATATTCCGCACTCCCGTGAAGGACACATTGAATTTCAAAATAATTATGGGAATGTTCAAAGCTTTCAAAATAGCGCGTTGACTTGGTTATGGACACATCACTTTCTTCATTAAAAAAAGGAGATTCCTGTTTCAGAGTGGCATTTGCAAGTTCTGCTATATTATCGGAATATTGTGTAGAATCATCCATATAAGCCAATAATCCTCCAAGTTGGACAAACTGCTTTATCATAGATCGGGTAACGGTTTGTCTGGAGAGATAGTTTCCTGTTTCCAGATAATACTTTTTGCCAATCAGGTCAATTTCTGATAAAGAATGAAGTTCTTCAAGCTCCTGTTCAAACATATTTCCTCCTGATGAAAACTGTTATTCAAATCGCTATCTTTATTATAAGAGCAAATATCAAAAAAACAATATAATAATGTCATTTTATACTATATATTTTCTGAATATCAGCAGATATACTAAAAATATATCAAAAAGGAGGTATTTCTTATGAAGAAACACAAAATCGGATGGCAGACTACAAAGAAAGAGAGACTGTCATACTACTTATTTTTTTCGGGACAACTGATATTTAATACTATCGTAATGTCCTTTGTGTTAGTGTTGCTGTTGAACATCGGGATGAATGAGATTTTGGCAGGAACAATTATTCTTGCCCCGAAGATTTGGGATGCAGTTAATGATACGTTGTTTGGATTTGTTGTAGACAGGGTTCATTTGAAGGGAGGCCGTTTCCTTCCTTGGATTAAGCTGTCTGCAATAATTATGCCGATTGCAACTATCTTTTTGTTCTCTGTCCCTGACTCCATGGGGGTGACAGGTAAGTGTGTCTGGGTTATTGTCGGATATATTCTTTGGGATACAGGATATACCATCAGTGATACTCCGATTTATGCATTGAGTACATCTATGACCAATAATATGGATGAACGTACCACAATTCTTTCATTTCGTGGAATTACAGGAGCCATCGGCGGTTTGCTTGCATCCATAATTATTCCTTTATTATATGGAAGCAACGGCGTAAACCTTGGGTGGCCCGTTACTGCAATAGTTATCAGTGTGATTGGCTTTGTATGCATGCTGCCGGTTGGATTTTGTGCAAAAGAACGATTTCATGAGGAGCAGGCTGAGGAAGCAACCTTTAAAGAACTATTTTCTGCGTTGTTGCATAATAAAAATCTGTTTATCATTATTGTTGTCCGCTTCCTGTTTTTACTGACATTTACCATGGAAGTACTGAACCCGATTTTTGCACAGTATGTTATGGGAAATGAAGCAATTGCTTCTGTTCTGGCATTGTTGATTTCTTTGCCGACTATATTGCTGGCGGTATTACTTCCGACCCTCACCCGTCATTTTGACAAAACACGGTTATTATTATTCTGTATGGTATTGTACGCAGTAACTTCAGTCATTCAGTATTTTGTGGGATATGAAAATATGCCCATGTTCCTGGCGTTTACAATGATTCGTGCAATCGGATATGGAGGGGTTACATCATTGATGTTTATGTTTGTTCCAGATTGCATTGAATATGGTCAGTATACGACAGGACGGCGGAATGCAGGAACCTCATTCAGCTTACAGACCTTTGTTTGCAAGCTGAATTCGGCAATCATTTCGACAGTTACGGCGTATGTGATATCTGTAATGGGATTCTCTGCTGCTGATGTGACATCGGCTGGACAAAGAGGTGTCTGGTTTACTTATACGGTTTTTGCATCTGTTGGTGCATTTATCGCAATCCCTATTATGGCAAAATGTTACAAGCTGAGAGATAAGGATGTTGCAATTATGATTGCATGCAATAATGGTGACATTACCAAAGAGAAAGCTGAAGAATGTATAAATGGAAAGGAAAAATAACGTGAAGGAAATAGTAATTAATACACCCTGTGGACAGGTAAAGGGAATATCAAAGGATAAAGTAAATATGTTTTTGGGGATACGGTATGGGACAGCAGAGCGCTTTGAGTATGCACAGGAGGTGACGCACTGGGACGGAGTGTATCCGGCGGTTCATTTCGGTTCAGCACCGCTTCAGATAAGAGCGTATGAAAAATACCGTAAGTCGGATGACCACTATGAACATGAGTTTATGGAAGGAGTATCAGCAGCTTATTCGGAAGATTGTCTGTTTCTAAATATCTGGACACCTGAGCATGCACTACATTGCCCAGTACTGGTAGTGCTATATGGCGGAGGCAATATGACCGGTCAGGCAGATGAAAAAGAATTTGACGGTACAGCATTTGCCAGGCGTGGAATTGTGGTTGTAACACTTAATTATCGGGTCAATGTGTTCGGTCTGATGGCTATTCCAGAGCTGACTAAGGACGATGGAAGGTGCGGCAACTATATTTATTATGATCAGCATACAGCATTTGAGTTCATCCGGCATAATATTTCAGCCTTTGGTGGAAATCCAGAAAATATGACATTGATTGGACAGTCTGCGGGTGCTGCGAGCTGTGAAACGCAGATTAAGAGTCCACTAAATAAAGGTTATTTTAAAAATGCGATTATCCAAAGCAGTGCAGGCTTTGTTACCGCGATGAAGGCGAAAGACAATCACCGGAAAATATTTGAGCTATGGAATAAGGTATATGCAGCTACCGGTTGCAATAATGTGCGTGAGCTAAAAGAACTGCCTGCGGCGACGCTTTTTGACGCTTTTATGAGGACAGCCGGACAGGATCAGTTAAGCTATTCCAGCGTGCTTTATGATGAAAACTTTACAGGATCTTTTAAAAATAAGCCGATAGATACCAATATCATTTGTGGTATAACCTCCGAAGATGTCATGCCACTGGTTCTTTATCTGATGATGAAGCTCCTCGCCAGAAAACAGAAGCATACGGCTCCTGTATACAGTTACTACTTCTGCCGGCAGCTTCCCGGTGATCAGAAGGGAGCCTGGCATTCGGCAGATTTATGGTATACATATGGTTCTCTTTCCAGATGCTGGAGACCTTTTCGAAAAGAGGATTATGAATTATCGGATAAAATGATGGATTATTTTGAAAGTTTTATCCGGACGGGGAATCCTAATGGTAAGGGGAGAGCGGAATGGCCATCATGTAATATGGCAGAGCGGCGCTATATGTTTTTTGACATTGGAGATTGCAAGGCAAAAAAGGCTCCTGTATGGAAGATTATTCAGAGTACCTTGTTTCGAAAACGGGTATCGACTGGTTTTTAGGAAGCTTTTTAAGAAGCTGGTAACACGGTTCTAAGCAAATTATGGTCAAAAAATCATTGGAACGGAATGGCTGAACCGAGACTATGAAGAAAAGTCTGTAAATTAGATTCTTCTATGATAATGATGGGCGAAAGGCTTGAAAAATCAGCTTTTCGCCCTTTGTTTATATATAACAGTTACTAAAACGCATATCAAGAGCAGGCGGTTCTGCAGCCTGTTTTGCGATGGATATGAGCCTTGAAGAATTGGAGAATTGTAATCCTTAGATTTTACAAGAAAAATCTTTCCAGTTTTGTTTTAAAAAATTGAATTAATGGACCGTTGAAGCAGGCATTTATAATTGTACCAATTCCTACTACCGACCAGATACCTGCCCCAGATGCAATGGCAAATATGATTCCGATAATCACAACAACAACATCTGAAAGAACCCTTGCTTTATGGAATGGAATTTTCTGGTGTGTCAGTTTCTCGATTATAATTGCGACGCTGTCATATGGAGCGATTCCCATATTTGCGACCATATATAATGCCACTCCCATAGATGCCATCAGCTGAGCAAGCAGCAGTGCAATGATACGCAGTGGCAGATTCATCTGAATCTGCACTACATCATTCGCTACATAACAAATAAAGTCTGCAATGTATCCGACAAATACCATATTGATAATGGTACCCGCACCAATGCAGGATCTTGCCTGAAAGAATACAACTACAAGAATGATCGCATTGATAAGTAGCTGCCATGTTCCAAAACTCCATCCGATAAACCCGCTGATTCCAAGATTCATCGCACTGAACGGATCCACGCCAAATTGTGAAAGTCGTAAGAAAGATACACATAATCCTATGAACAATATTCCCAGTACCATTCCGATGATTCTTTTTGTCTTCGTCATTTTCTATCTTACCTCCTGAACTTTTTTGCCTTTCAGCATATATATTCTAGATTCAAAATCGGTACAAGGAGTCACATTCCCTGGCACTTCACCAGCTGTCACATCGGATGTGATCAATCCATAATTCATCAATTCGTCTCCGTAATTTTCTGTATGGTTCCATACATTTTCATAAATCATATCCGGGTTCAATCCCTGTAATCTGACACGGCTATACGGCTGATTCACTCCATTTAAAATACGATAGTAGCCTACGATTGCAAGCGTGCGGTCTTCATTTGTCACCATCCATACCGTCTCATTTCCTTCGAATGGACTTTTCAGACGATAAAATGTTCCAAACTGTAACACTTCCCGGTATTCTTTCATAAATGTGATCTGTTCTTTTACTTCTTTGATTTCTTCTTCTGTCAATTTGTTGAGATCCAGTTCGTATCCAAAAGTTCCAAAGTATGCTACATTCGCTCTTGTATGTAATGGGGTATTGCGAAATACCTGGTGATTCGGGACAACAGACACATGGCTTCCCATACTGCTGAGCGGATAACACATAGAAGTTCCATACTGAATCTTCAGACGCTCAATTGCATCCGAATCATCACTTGTCCATCCCTGTGGTGCATAATACAGCATTCCCGGGTCAAATCTTCCGCCACCGCTGGCGCAGGATTCGAATAGTACTTCTGGAAACTCATTTGTCAAACGTTCATACAGATCATATACACCTAAAATATAACGATGGAACACTTCTCCCTGTCTGTCTGAAGGAAGTTTGCTGCTGTAGCATTCTGTAATACTTCGGTTCATATCCCATTTAATATATGAGATTTTCGACTCCGATAATAACTTTGCCATCATTCCGTAAATATGATCTACTACTTCTTTTCTTGAAAAATCGAGTACATACTGGTATCTGCCGTGTGATGTATTTCTTCCCGGTGTCTGTAAGATCCAGTCTGGATGTGCTCGATAAAGATCAGAGTCTTTATTTACCATCTCCGGCTCAAACCAAAGACCGAATTTTAATCCCAGTGCTTCAATTCTTTCTGACAGGCCCTTGATGCCATTTGGCAGAAGCTCTTCATTTGCCACCCAATCACCAAGACCGGCTCTGTCATTTCTTCTTGCGCCAAACCATCCGTCATCTAAGACAAACAGTTCTACTCCACATTCTTTTGCTTTCCTTGCAATCTCTACAAGGCGATCTTCTGTAAAGTCAAAATAAGTTGCTTCCCAGTTGTTATTTAAAATCGGTCTTGCCTTATCACGCCAGTATCCTCTTGCGAGTCTCTTAGCATACAGCTTCTGGAATGTCTGACTCATGCCATTTAATCCATTTTCACTGTAAACCAGAACTGCTTCCGGTGTCTGAAAGCTTTCTCCCGGTTCTAATTTCCAATCGAATCCTTCCGGATTGATCCCGGCTGTAATTCGTGTCACATCATGTGTATCTACTTCTGCCTGCATACGGAAATTTCCACTGTATACAAGACTTACTCCGATTGCTTCTCCTGCATTTTCATCTGTATTGTGACGTTTTAAAGCAATGAACGGATTATGTTCGTGAGAAGAATTTCCGCGCATGCTGTCGATAGCTGTTATGCCTTGCTCCAATGTTCGATTCTTAATATAGCGCTCTCTGGACCACGCACCGGACAACTGCATCCATTCATAATCCTTATCCGGAAGATCCAGGCTTAAGCTCATCATATTTAATACATGCAGATTTTTCTCACCAGCATTTTCAATATAAGCACTTCTTGCAATTGCACTATATTCATCAAAAATCGTATATAAAAGCGCCAGTTTTGCACCAGTCAAGGCGTCTTTCAGGAAGATGCGCAATGTCTGCGCTTCCTCCTCGGACTCTGTGTAAGTTGCCGGCAATCCGGAGAGTTTCGGTTTTCCGTCAATAATCTCATAGCTGTCATATTGGAACTCACTGATCCTGCTGCCATTTTCCTGCAACAATTCAATTGCCGGATGTCTGTAGTCTGTCGTACCGTAAACAGGATATTCCTGTCGGATATGTTCCAATGAAAAAGTACGATCCCATTCATATATATATGATGTCATTGGGCGTCCACATTTTTCAACCAGATAAGAAAAATCTGCTTTATCATGAAGTCGTTTTCCAAAATATAATTGTCCCAGATGTCCATTTTCTAATACACATAAGATATAACTGATTTTTTCATTGTATAAATGAAAAGTTTTTGTTTCCTCGTGAAAAATAATCTGTCTCATATACTACCTCTTTTACAATTGAACCTGTGCACTTGTTCCTTATATTTGTTGATACTAGTATAGCGTACAAAAAAAGACATCCGTTATACCTTTTTGTTAAGTATTATATCTCAAATGTTAGGTATCAGATGTCTTTTTCAACATTTCGTCTATTCTTTTTCGCCTTCTCCTACATAAATTTTTTTATGTTTCTTGTATTCTTTCAGTTCGTTTTGTACACTGATCAATCGTTCTCGGGCAACCTTTCTGTTATCATTACGGTATTGGGTCGGCGTCATTCCTACTTTCTGCTTGAATACTTTGCCGAAAGCAAGTGAATTGCGATAACCACAAGAAACTGCGATTTCCTCCACAGAGAGATCTGTAAGTGTGAGCTGCTCCTTTCCTCTGGAAATTCGAAATTCCGTCAAAAAATCCTTTGGCGAGATTCCAAGACTGTTCTTAAATATTGTATATAAATAACTTCGGTTAATTGCCAGATAATCAGCTATATCTTCCACTGTGATTTTCTTTGAATAGCAATTCTTTATATAGGCAATTGCTTCCTGTACATGTATACTTTCTTTTGTATCATCCACATATTGCTGAATTTCAATCCCGCGAGCCAGCACGGAGAAAAATTGATACAATTTTCCCTGGAGATAGTAAAGATTTTCCACAGTTGAATGCGTATGCTGAAGCATTTCAAATACAATTTTTTCCAGCTCTTTTCCATATTCACATTCGCACGTAAGCTGACGACTGTTCAATCCAAGATCTCTGACAAATCTCTGTGCTTCCGTACCACCAAATCCTACCCAAAGGTAAGACCATGGCTCCTTTTTATCTGCCTGATAAAAGGTAAGGCTTTCCGGTTCAATCAGAAAGGCCTGACCTTCTTTCAGCTGATACTTCGTTTCACCTACCTGATAGATACCTTTGCCCTTCATTACATAATGCAAAATATAATTGGGTCTTGCGGCCGGTCCATAGCTATGTAATGGCTTGCATTCTGCAAATCCGCAGAAACACAAATGAAAATCTTTAAACTTTGGTTTTAATAGTTGTAATACGTAAGAATCTTCCATAATCTGTATCCTCTCTTAATCCTGCTTACGTGCTCTTCATGTTTGGTTTAATGGTTCTTTTTCCTGCCAGACACAGAAAATCTGCAAGTCTTCCGGGAAAACCTTTATCTAAGAAAAAAATACAATATTAACATGAATATCATGAATATAATATTGGAGGCTGTGAATATTCCCAAATACTTCCCTCTCAGATTCCTGTTTTCTTTTGCAATATATTTGAAACTTATCAGGCTTGCCATGGATGCAATCAGAGTGCCGAGACCTCCAATATTGGTTCCGACAATTAAAGCCCGGTAATTATCTGTAAAGCCGGATAAAAGAAGCGCAGCGGGAACATTGCTCATAATCTGACTGGCAAGAACAGCAGTAAGTGTTTCCCTTCCTGCCATGATTCTTTCCAGAAAACTGCTGAATTGCGGAATCCTTCCAAGGTTGCCGATAAAAATAAATAATGCGATAAAGGTGGCAAGCAGGGAGTAATCCACCCTGCTTATATTTTCCCTGTTTCTTAGCAGCATATATATAAGAACCAATACAAGAGGAATCTGGTATGGAATGATACGTGCAACAGTGAGCAGGCAGATTGTAAATAAGATCAGGTAAGCGGCCAGGTATTCCATGTTAAGTTCTTTTCTGTCAGAGAATCCCAAAAGAGTTTTATCTTTTTCGGAACCGCATACGTGAGGTGCTTTGGCAGCGGCTACCTGTATCCATATCAGAAGAAGGATAAGTGCTGTGGCGGAATAGGGAAGCATCAGGGTTATTAATTCTGCCGCGGACATCCCTGCTCTGGCATATAGATAAAGGTTCTGCGGATTTCCGATTGGTGTGAGCATGCTTCCGAGATTAGCAGCGATTGTCTGCATGGCTACTATTTTAAGAAGCCAGTAATTGCCCAGTTCCTTTGGCAGTTTATGCACAATGATCAGTGCAAGAGGAACAAAAGTAATCAATGCCACATCATTGGTGATCACCATTGACAGGAAGAAACATAAGAGTACCAACAGCCTGATCACACCCACAGTTCCCGATGTTCCCATCAGCAATTTTTGGGCAAGTATATCAAAAACACCAACAGCCTTCAAACCAGCTACAATTGCCATCAAACAGAAGAGGAGCCCGAGAGTCCTGAAATCGATATAAGTAAAATAAGCCTTATCCGGTCTGACCCAGAACATAGAAAGAAGCGCCAGGATCACTGCAATTGACAAAACGGTTTCTTTCCTGAAAAAAACATATAATTTTTGTAACATAATATTTCCTTTCCGGTCTGATACGACTGCGTATAAGTATATCACAGAAACATCCAGAAAAAAAGAATATCATCTTGTATTGTGGATTGTGTTTGCGATTACTGCCTCATTCCTGTATAACACCACTTTACAACTTTTTCATAAAAAATATCGTACAGGACTTTCTGATGTATAATGAAATTCAAAAATGCAGTACAATCATCTCAGATTGTACTGCATTTTTTGAATACAGGTGGCTTTTTCATTTTTTGTTATAACTTAATGTAACTTATCACCAGTAAACATACAACTTAAAGCCACTTTTATCCCATTTAATTTTCAAGCAATTATACTATTCGTATGATTACATTCTGTCATGGAATGTTCTAGAAATAACATCCATCTGCTGTTCCTTTGTAAGGTCGATGAACTTAACAGCATAACCAGATACACGGATTGTGAAGTTAGCATATTCTGGCTTTTCTGGGTGTTCCATAGCATCAAGTAACTTATCCTTACCGAATACGTTAACATTGAGGTGATGAGCGCCCTGATCAAAGTATCCATCCATAACATTAACAAGGTTGTTAATTCTTTCTTCTTCGTTATGTCCTAAAGCGTCTGGGTTCATTGTCTGTGTATTAGAAATACCATCTAATGCCCACTCGTAAGGAAGCTTTGTAAGTGAGTTAAGTGAAGCAAGAAGACCATTCTGCTCTGCACCATAACTTGGGTTAGCACCAGGAGCAAGTGGAGTACCAGCCTTACGTCCATCAGGCATAGCACCTGTGTACTTACCATATACTACGTTAGAAGTAATTGTAAGGATAGATGTTGTTGGCTCTGAATTTCTGTAAGTATGTCTCTTCTTAATCTTCTCAAGGAATGTCTTAAGTAACCATACAGCGATATCATCAGCTCTGTCATCATCGTTACCATACTTAGGGAAGTCGCCTTCGATTTCGTAATCTACAACGATACCTGTCTCATCACGTACTGTCTTAACCTTTGCATACTTAATAGCTGAAAGTGAATCTACAACGTGTGAGAATCCAGCGATACCAGTAGCAAATGTTCTCTTAACATCTGTATCAATAAGAGCCATCTCAGCAGCTTCATAGTAATACTTATCATGCATATACTGGATAAGGTTAAGTGTATTAACATAAAGGTCAGCTAACCAATCCATCATAGCATCGAACTTATCAACAACTTCATCATAATCAAGATATTCTGAAGTAACTGGCTTATAAGCAGGACCAACCTGTTCTCTGTTCTTAACATCTACACCACCATTGATAGCGTAAAGTAAGCACTTAGCAAGGTTTGCTCTAGCTCCGAAGAACTGCATTTCCTTACCTGTCTGTGTAGCAGATACACAGCAGCAGATTGAATAATCATCGCCCCATGTTACCTTCATAACATCATCGTTCTCATACTGGATTGAAGATGTATCAACAGAAATCTTAGCAGCATACTTCTTGAAGTTTTCTGGAAGTCTTGAAGAATAAAGTACTGTAAGGTTTGGTTCTGGTGAAGGTCCCATATTTTCAAGTGTGTGAAGGAATCTGAAGTCATTCTTTGTTACCATTGAACGTCCATCGATACCTGTACCACCTACTTCAAGAGTAGCCCATGTAGGATCTCCTGAGAATAATTCGTTGTATGATGTAATTCTTGCGAACTTAACCATTCTACACTTCATAACGAAATGATCAATAAGCTCCTGAGCTTCCTTCTCTGTAAGAGTACCAGCTTCAAGATCTCTCTGAATATAGATATCAAGGAATGTAGATACACGACCTACAGACATAGCAGCACCGTTCTGTGTCTTGATAGCTGCAAGATATCCAAAGTATAACCACTGAACAGCTTCCTTAGCATTAGTAGCTGGCTTGCTGATATCATAACCATAGCTTTCAGCCATCTTCTTCATACCTGCAAGTGCCTTGTACTGATCAGATATTTCTTCTCTTAAACGGATAACGTCATCTGTCATTGTTCCGTCACCGCAGTTTGCGAAATCTTTTTGCTTGTCAGCAACTAATAGGTCAATACCGTAAAGAGCTACACGACGGTAGTCACCAACGATACGTCCACGTCCGTAAGTATCTGGAAGACCAGTAATGATCTTATTGTGACGAGCTTTCTTCATTTCAGGAGTATAAGAATCAAATACTGCCTGGTTATGTGTCTTATGATAATCTGTAAAAATCTTGTGGAATTCTGGATTTGGTGTGTAACCATAAGTTGTACAAGCTTCTTCAGCAGTACGGATACCACCAAATGGCATAAATGCACGTTTTAAAGGTTTATCTGTCTGAAGACCTACGATCTGTTCTTTCTCTTTTAAAGACTCAGAAATGTAACCCGGTTTATGGGAAGTAAGGCTTGATACGATATCAGTATCCATATCAAGAACACCACCCTTTTCACGCTCTGCTTTCTGCAGCTTCTGCAGTTCGCCCCACAGTGTGTCAGTAGCTTCGGTAGGACCTTCGAGGAAAGAAGCATCTCCATCATATGGAGTGTAGTTATCCTGGATGAACT
>ENA-OVGM01002300-OVGM01002300.1-human-gut-metagenome-genome-assembly--contig:-NODE-2300-length-12925-cov-4.848796_pt1 | contig 12925 bp, 9 predicted proteins | sample MGYA00237773_ERZ505425 | MGnify/ENA primary metagenome ERZ505425 (study PRJEB26158, sample SAMN06016407) | human gut metagenome | biome: human gut; feature: ankylosing spondylitis patient; material... | reverse complement strand
GAATGCGAAGCATCGGCAAAATCAGTTACTGTTTGCGCAAGGCGTGAACAGTAACGGATCACCCTTTAGGCGAGTTTCTAAAAAAATACCCGGACGCTAAAAAGCTCTCAGAGAAACTGCTTTTGATCCGCAGTCTCTCCGGGAGCTTTTCTATGTCCGCCCGGACGGCTGTTTTCACACAGCCAGTCCAGACAAGGATTCATTTCATATCTTTCACAGCGTTCTGATATCCTCTGCCTTTATCCCCACATCCGGGAATCTCACATCATCTTATCCACCATGCCCATCAGCTCATCACCGACAGCTTTGGACTTTGCCTCAGCGTCATCAAGGGAGGTTCCCTTAACGCCATAGTAGAATTTGATCTTCGGCTCGGTTCCGGACGGACGGATGCAGAGCCATGCGCCGTCATTCATATCATAGTAGAGAACATTGGACTCCGGAAGACCTGTCTCTTTTACTTCGCCCGTCGCAACCTCTGTGATCGTGTTCTTCTTGTAATCACGGATAGAAGTTACCTCGTAGCCGCCAAGCGCCTTCAGCGGATTCTTACGGAAGTTCTCCATGATCTCCTGGATCTTCGCAAGTCCCTCAATTCCCTTTAAGCCGATGGATTTTACGGTATCCTTGTAGTAACCGTACTTCTCATACATGGCAACCATCGCATCCCATAAGGTCATTCCTTTTTCCTTATAGTAAGCGGCAGCCTCACAGAGGGCGGCAGTTGCGGAGATCGCGTCCTTATCACGGGCATATGTACCGATCAGACAGCCGTAGCTCTCCTCCATGCCGAACATATAGGTTCCCTTGCCGGTTGTCTCTTCTTTTAAGATCTGCTGACCGATATATTTGAATCCTGTCAGGACCTCGACGAGCTTGCAGCCGTAATGTTTCGCGACGGCATCAACCAGATTTGTGGTAACGATGGATTTTACGACTTCTCCGTCGGCCGGGATCGTTCCTGCTGCCTGTTTCTGGCTCAGTACATAATCACATAACAGAGAGCCGGACATATTTCCGGTCAGCGGGATATATTCGCCGGACTTTGTATCTTTTACATAAACACCGAGACGGTCTGCATCCGGATCCGTTGCAAGAACAAGGTCCGCGTTCTTCTCTTTTGCAAGCTTTAATCCGAGTTCAAATGCCTCAGCAGCTTCCGGGTTCGGGTAGCTTACGGTCGGGAAATCGCCGTTCGGGAGTTCCTGCTCCGGAACCACATAGACATTCTCAAAACCGATCTCCTTCATCACGCGGCGAGCCGGGATATTTCCGGTTCCGTGGAGTGGAGTATAAATGATCGTGATGTCCTTCTGCATGCGGTTGATCGCTTCCTGGTTAACGACCTGTGCTTTTACCTGGGCGATATATTTGTCATCGATCTCTTTTCCGATGACCTGGAATTTTCCGCTCTTTAAAGCTTCTTCTTCCGTTGTTGTCTTTACTGTAGAAAGATCCTCAATGGCGAGAACTTCAGCTGTCACACCTTTGTCATGCGGCGGTGTGAACTGTGCGCCGTCCTCCCAGTATACTTTATATCCGTTATATTCCGGCGGGTTATGGCTTGCGGTGATGTTGATACCGGCGATGCAGCCTAACTCGCGGACTGCGAAGGACAGCTCCGGTGTCGGGCGCAGGGATTCAAATTTATACGCCTTAATGCCGTTTGCGGCAAGTGTCATTGCCGCCTCCATGGCAAATTCCGGGGACATATGGCGGGAATCGAAAGCGATCGCAACACCTTTGTCGGCTCCGCCCTGTTTGATAATATAGTTCGCAAGTCCCTGGGTCGCGCGGCGGACTGTATAGATATTCATACGGTTGATTCCGGCACCGATGATCCCGCGGAGTCCCGCAGTGCCAAATTCCAGATCCATATAGAAACGTTCCTTGATTTCGTTTTCATCGTTCGCAATTGCCCGAAGCTCTTCTTTCGTCTTATCGTCAAAGTACGGATTGGCAAGCCATTCCTGGTAGATCTTCATGTAATCCTTCATGTTTTGACTCCCCTCATGCATTATTTTCCGGGGCGGAAAATATAATTCCAGCCACCTGTAAGATAGGTTCATTATATTACATTTCTAATGAAAAATAAAGTTATTTCCTCTTGAACACCTATTTTGTTCCCTCACATGCATATTGACAATTTTGACTAAATAGAATATGATGTAATCAGCTAAGGAATGTGAGAAGATTCCATGCGACAAAACGAAAACCCCAGAGGCCGTTATCCTCTGGGGTTTTCTCGCTCTTTACGGTGAGCTAGTCCGTTTAGGCTGTTGCTGCCTAATTATCCCTGTCCAGCCATTTGCATATGTAGCAGCTAACTACACCTGCTAAGAAATGTGATGATTTCCCATGCGGCAAAACGAAAACCCCAGAGGGTGCCTCCTCTGGGGTTTTCTTGTTCATTACGGCGAACCGACCGTTTAGGCTGTTGCTGCCTATTTATCTCTGTCCAGCCATTTGCATATGTAGTAGCTAACTACACCTGCTAAAACAGAGACAAGAAATGTGAGAAGAAGATCTGCCATGCAACTCACCTCCTTTCTGCTGGAGGTTCGGCAGCAATTTCAGTATAACATATACTAATTTCTGATACAATCTATATCGATTCCATATCTCAACTCCTGATAATCTTCTTGTTTTAACCCCAAAAACCTTTTATAATAAGCATGTGTGGTGCAATCGAAAAATTTTCGCGTAAAAAATATTATATTGAGTGAGGATTACATATGGAAAATTACAAGAGCAAGATCGTAACTGCGGAGGCTGCCGTTGCGGCAGCCGTAAAAGACGGCGACTGGGTCGATTATGGATTCGGCGGCGGATTCCCGGAACTTCTTGATAAGGCACTTGCTGCAAGAAAAGGTCATTTAAAGGACGTCAAGATCCGCGGCGGTCTCGTGATCCGTCCGCGCATCGAGGTTGTTGAGGCTGACCCGGAACAGGAAAGCTTCTCCTACTACAGCTGGCATATCGGTGACTACGAACGGAAACTCCAAACCCGCGGCCTTGTAAAATTCATGCCGGTGGTCCTTCGTCTTCTCCCGACACTCTACCGCCAGCGCTATATCCGGACAGACGTTGCTTTCGTCCCGGTATCCGCTCCGGATGAGAACGGCTACTGCGGTCTCGGTATCTCAAACTTCGCATGGAGAACCATGTTTGAGAGCGCAGGAACTGTGATCTTTGAGATCAATGAGCATTACCCGAAGCTTCAGGGTGTGGACGGCTCCCACCGTGTCCATCTCTCCGAAGCCGATTATATCGTAGAGGGCGAACATGAACCGCTTCCGGTAAGAACCTACAAAGCTCCGTCTGAGACAGATATCCAGATTGCGAAGCTCGTCGTAAACGAGATTCCGGACGGCGCTGTCCTTTCTCTCGGTGTCGGCGGCGTTCCGTTCACCGTTGCAAATATGTTGGCAGAGTCTGACCTAAAAGACCTTGGCTGTCATACCGGAACCATCAGTGACGCTTACTTAAACCTCTGGAAAGCCGGAAAGCTCACAAATGCGAAGAAAGAATTCGATACCGGTCTCTCCACCTGGAACCTCGCGATGGGCTCCCAGGAGTTCTATGACTGGATCGCGGAAAATCCGAAACTTTTCCACCCGGCTGATCTCGATTATGTCCATGATCCGCAGCGCATCGGAACCATGAAGAACGTCATCAGCATCAATGGCGGCGTGCAGCTTGACCTGATGGGTCAGGAGAATGCGGAGTCCGCAGGAACCCGCCAGCTCTCCGGTATCGGTGGACAAATGGATTTCCTTGAGGGCGCTTACCGTTCCGTTGGAGGAAAGGGATACATCTGCATCAACTCTGCGAGAAAAACAAAGGACGGAACCTTAAAGTCCAACATCGTCCCGTTCATTCCGGGCGGCTCCACTGTCTCCGCACCGCGTACCATGATCCAGAGCGTTGCGACTGAGTATGGTATCGCAAATCTCTCCGGAAAGACCTTAAGAGAGCGCGCCGAGTCCATGATCGCGATCGCGCACCCGGATTTCAGGGATGAGCTGGAGCAGTATGCGAAAGAGGCGTTCCACTAATAAATTAAACGTTCCATATTGAAAAAATCTGCGGCAGAATCCGATGATATTCCACTCACCGGATTTCTGCCGCAGATTTTATCTCATCCATATAAGACTCCTGCCTCATTGACAAGGATCTGCCTGATCCATTACAGACGTTTTTTCTGTGTATCCTAAAACTTCTCATCCCTGCACAAGATGTCAAAATTCTGCATGAGTTGTACTTTCCAGACAGTAAAACTTTGTTATAATGGACCATATAGAAACGAGAGGAGAATGTTGAGTATGAACAGCCCATTCTGGTCCCTTGTCATGCGGTATTTTCTGGAGTTTTTTCCATGGTGCCCTGCGCGGTTCTCTGCTTTCTTCCGGTCCAGGACCGGCTTCGTAGAAAACCACTGAACCTTTTTCTCACCGGTATCCCGCTCTCGCTCCTCTGGGCTTTCGCCGGAGGCCTCGTCTGCGCAGATTTCGGGATTCCGAGAGACTTCTGGATCCTGCCGTCCTTTATCCTGTTTGCAGTATTCTTCCATCGGGTCTGTGATCTTGCCCTCTGGAAGCCGTTCAGTATCCTGCTCTCCGTCTGCGCGGTCTTCTCCTGCATCACAAACCTGACGCTCTTCGCGGATGCCCTCATTGACCGGACGAACACCTCCGGTCTGTTCACGCTTCCGGGCTCGGGGATTCACCTGCTGCTCTCCGTTCTCATCGTGGCCATCGTATGGTATCCGGCAACCCATGCCGCAAAATGGCTGGTGGACGATATCGAAATGGCGAAGACCTGGTATATATTCTGGGTATTCCCGGCGGCATTCTTTCTGCTGAACCGCCTGATTCGTCCGCGCTACTATGAGACGCTCTACACGAACCGGGTCATGAAGTTTTACCCGATTTTAATTCTGGCGCTCCTGACATTCCTCCTGCTCTTCTATTTTATGTTCTACCTGATGGCATCGGAGATGAATCAGAATACGAGACTTTTGAGGGAAAATGAGCTCCTGCAGCTCCAGAGCGCCCAGTACCGCAATCTCCAGCGCTCCATCGACGAGACACGGATCGCCCGCCATGACCTCCGGCAGCATCTCACGGTGCTCTCGGGATACGCGGCGAACAAAGATCTTGACGCGATCTCAGACTATCTCGCGTCCTTCCGGAAACATATGATGCCGGAATGGCTGCCTGCTTACTGTGAAAATCATGCCATCAACGCGATCCTTAGCTACTACGCGCAGATTGCAGAAAACGCCGGTACTACTCTGGAGATTCAGGCTCAGATGGAAAAAGAAATACCGGTCCCGGAGCCGGAATTCTGCGTGCTTTTAGGAAATTTACTGGAAAACGCGGTGGACGCATGTCGGGAAAACAAAGAAAGCGGCGCGATCAAGGTCCATATCCGCCAGACCGGCACGTCCCTCATAGCCATCACGGTGGACAATCCTTGCAGAAAGCCGCCAGTTCTTGAAGGAAAGCGTTTTCTCTCCACAAAGCACAGTGGCCCCGGCATAGGCACCCAGTCCATCCGGCTCATCGCTGAACGACACCGTGGAGATGCGCGTTTTGAATGGAAGAACGGAATGTTCTACGCATCAGTGATCTTAATTCCGTCTGCGGAGTCATGATCAGCGTCGTCAATACCTGCGGTGTCATCGTCGGAACAAACGGCGTCATCATCAGTCCGCCGTCCACGGTCGGCGGCATCTGTGTCGGCTGTGCGCCGGAGTCTGTTGACAAAGATAAGCTTTACAACCAGCTGCTGCTTGCGGCTGTCAGCTTTATCGTGATGAGCGTTGTTCTTTCCTTTATCGGAGTTTTCCGGATCTTTGGTTAAAGCTTCCACGTTCCGTTTTACGTATTATCCGTATAAACATGAAGATCCGCAGGTTCCCATTTTTAGGATCCTGCGGATTTTTTTTGTTCATGTCTTATTTTTCTTTTGCTTCAAGTCCATCCCATGCACCGTCTTTGTCGACATAATATCCATCTGGTGTCCTGATCTCTCTGTACATGGAGCCAAGCGGCACAGCTCCGGATGTCTTTGACAAGTAGTACCATTTTCCATTGATGAACTGCCAACCTGTGAGCATCGCTCCGCTCGCCGGATCGAGATAATACCAATGCTGGTCTGACTCATCGTAATGCCAGCTTGTCTGCATTCCGGTGTTCTCGTCAATCAGATACCACTTTCCGCTGGCGTTATCCTGTGCCCATCCTCTCTTCAGATAGCCGTCAGAACCGAAAACCCACCATTTTCCGTCTTTCTGGATCCAGCCCAGCTTTTCACCGTTCTGATCACTGGTCTTTTCTCCTGCCGGATAGGTGCCGTCCTTGAATTCGAACCACCAGCCCTTTTCATCGCGTTTCCAGGTTCCCTGTGCATCGTTTTCGGAAGAGCTGCTGTTAGAAACATTCTTTCCGAAGTTCGTTGCCGCCGGGTTCTTTGTGCTGCCGGAACCGCCGGAATTGTCGGAATCATCGGATCCACTGCTTGCCTTGCGGACTGCATGAAGTGTTCCGTTCTCAAAGTGGATCTCGTAATTCTCAGATGTCAGACCAGACGGCTGTATCGCGTAATCGCCCGCCGCGCTGTCTGGCGCATATTCACAGGTAAACTGCAGGCTGCCGTTCAGCACATCCGCGGTATCTGTTCCTGCAAATCCTTCGTAGAGGACTGTGTACTCCGGAATCGCATCTCCAACTGTAACATTCTGATCCACTGCTTTTACACTGAGTAGTGCTTTTTTGATCTCAAAGGAGAATGTCTGGCTTCCAGCCTCGTAGTTCTTTCCGGCTTCCGTATGAACTTCCACCGTGTAGGTTCCGGCATTCATCGGCGCTTCCGTTAAGATCTCGCTGCCCTTTTTGATCGTCACGGTCACGTTTCCATCGCTGTCCGTCCATGCCTCCGGCGCAGTGTTTTTCGCGTCATAGACACGGTTTAACTGATCCAGATTTCGAAGTTCGAACTCCGGCTTTGCCTGAGATACGGTCAGTTTTCCTGGTTGATATGTGATCTCATAATTTCCGTTTTCCGCTGTGAGTCCGGACGGGATGATCTCGTACTCGTCCACATCGCTGCCGGCCGCATAAGCGCACTCGTAGGAGAGTGTTCCGCCGAGAACTTCTGTGTTTTCTCCGTTTACGAAACCTTCGAACGTGCTGCTGTATACCGGCGGTTCATCCTTATAGGTCACGTTTCTTGATTCTGCCGTCACAGTGAGCTGTGCCGGGGTGATCGCAACGGTTGCGGAGCCGCTTATGGTGTCAAAGTTTTTCTTTGTCACCGTGTAGTATACGGTATAGCTGCCTGTGTTCTTGTATACAGGGCTTTCTTTGAGTGTGCAGTTATCTTCGGACTCACCATAAAGGATCTCACCGTTTTCAGCTTTTCCGGTAAGGGTGATTTTGATTCCGTGAGAGTACCCGTCGTAGGTTCCTGTATATCCGGCTGCGTCGACGCCTGTGATCGAGGCATTTTTGATCTTGATTTCAAAGCTGCCGGATACGGAATCATGGTTTGCTGCGGATGCAGTGTAATATACCGTATAGATGCCGGCGTCGGTGAAGGCAGGAGCATTTTTTAATGCCTGCGTTTCGTCTGCGGCCTGTTCTGCTGTGAGGCCATAGCGGAAGGTGATAGCCGTGCCACCGATCGTACTTCCTGTTGCCGTGACTTCCGGCAACTGTTCACTTCCATTGTAGGTCAATTCACTAATCTGCCGTACAGAAACATTCTTAATTTGGGCATTTTCGATCTTTGCACCGCTGCAGGAGACATTGGAAATTTCACTCGTTGTAAGTTCATAGCGATCCTCAAATTTGGAATCCAACGCAATGCCTGTAACATTCACAGTGTTTGTTCCAGCGTCCTTGGATGTCCATGTGAAGGTTCCCTTTGCCTCTAATGCCGCCGCATCCTCTGAGAGGCTCGGGTTTCCGTCAGTGGATCTGAGGGTGAGCGTTCCTTCAGCATTTGTATTGCCGCCATAGATCTTTGATTTAACCGCACTTACAGAGGGAACAAGCTTTGCTTTGGATACCTCAAATTCAACCGGAATGCTTTCCGCCTCATTGTAATTCTGGCTCTTGCCCACAGTTGCCTTTACATACCATTTTCCAGGTTTGTTTTTTTCATTCCAGTCTGTATATTCGCCATTCGCGGTGCTGCTGTAAGTGTACTTAACACCGCCGGTGGTGTCTGTTGCCACAATCTCCGGCTGTGGTGTTTCTCCGTAGCGAATATTTGGGCATGATGTTATGGAAATTGTATTTGTGGCACGATAAACTTTTATCTGCGTTCCTACTAATACAGGAGTTTTCTGCGGCTCCACGTTATCTCCGCCAGTGCTGGTGACTCCCATATAATAAGTTGCATAAGCCTGGTTCATATCTGGCGATGAATCATAGTGATCATCAGAATTTCTTAAAACTTCTTGAGCTAATTTACTATCGTTATAAAGCTTATATTCAATCTGGCCATATTCAGTAACTGCCGGACCTCTAACGCCATTATACTCATCTTTTATCCGTGGTTTTAAACTCTCATATTCCTCAGTTCCATATGTGATCGAGTCTACGATATTAAACCACTCTGGATTAAACTTCGCTTTCTTGATCGTCATATCTCCAATTAATAAGTATTTAGCCTGCTCAATGCCACTTTTCTTCGGTTTGGTAGTTACATATATGCCATATGTTCCCGCTGCTGCCTGCGGCTGGAGATAACTTCCGGTATATTCTTCTCCTTTTTTCATTTTGTATACAACGAAATCAATGTCAAATAATTCTTCATTTCCCGCCGCTGGTTCTACGGTTACTTTATGTGTAGCGCCATTATTCTCGTATGTGAATTCCCTATCACCTACAATCTGAAAATCAGCTGCCGTCAGAACACGGGCTTTTGTGGTGAATGTTACTGCACGGCTATCAGAAACATCCATATTGGAATTTTCTGCGACTAAATAATAGGTATATTTCTTCAGCGGATCGAGGCCTGTGAGTGGAATTGAAAATGTACCATCTTCCCCTACTTTAACCTGCGTGAAATCACTCCGTTTTTCTGTACTTTTGGCTGCGTTTCTGAGTTCTTCACCTGTATATATATGGTAGTCAGATTTATTTGTGTAATATACAGTTGTTCCGGCTGTATTTCCATTTATGATAGCTGAGTCCTTAGTAATATCTTCTTCGGATACTGACGCATCGATAGAAACACTATAACCTGCGTAAAGTTCAATTTCAGGGACCGTACCCGTTGGATACATTTCTCCATTAACAAGTTCATGAACTGTTTTTGTAACATCTGTCGCAGTGCCATTCCTGTTTGAATTTTCTTTATATCTCCACACCGCAACGCCATTCGGTAAACTGATATTGCCTAAGTAGCTCCGATTGCCATCATTGAGATTCAGAAGATATTCCTCGTAAAATGGATCCTTTTCATCTTTTCCAGTATAATACTTCACATGAACTGTATAAAGATTCGGTGCGCTGAACGCATAAATCTCAGTGGTTGTTGGATCTGCAGATACCGGATTTGCGTTATAAACTACGCAGATTGGATTAGATCCGCCAGTCAGCTCAATATGTTTGATGAGATTCTGATAATTTGAGTTCGATGCCTTGAACAGCTTCACATACGACTCTTTGGTATTGGCATCCAGCGGAGAGCTGATCAGAATCTTTTTATCTCCTGTTACCGCTGCCTTTGTAAAATCGATTTCATTTTTCGAATATGCACTTTCGATCTGCATAGATGTGAACGGGAAATTTCCCTTGACCGTGAAGTTTGCAGTTTCGCTGACATTTATTTCTTGTGCCATATAAACATCGGGCTGATTAGCCCCACCTGTAATCGTTCCGCCTGACAAGTTGATTTCATTAAGGTGAGCGTGTCTTAAACCATACACTCCGCCTGTAATCGTTCCACCTTCCATCGTGAACGTTGCATGGTCTTTCTTTTGCCCGCTACTTCTATATATATACACAGCCGTATGATTATCTGATTTGATTTCACCGCCCTTAATTGTTACTGATACACCACCTATTGCCTGGATTGCATAGAGATCACCTCCAGACGCTGATTTATCCCAAATTTTTGTGTGTTCACCCTCTACTGTAAGGTTCGCAGCCTCCAATACAATTACAGCATCTTTTGCATCTTTCTTTCCAGTGATCTGTCCATCCGTAATATGGATCTCACTGTTAGTTCGTCCATAAAATCCACTGCAGTTAATCTTTGACTGCAAGGTTCCGCTTCCTGTTACATTAACTTTTCCAGTAATTGCACCCTTTAAAGTCGTTGTCTTATTTTCATCCGCACTTCCAGTATCAATCGTTATGTCTTCTTCAATTGGTGTTTCTATACTTCCTATTGTAATCTCTGGACCTGTAGTACCTGTATTTACTGAAACAATATCGTTTAAAATATCGGATACCTTCTGATTTTTAGCAGAATATGTAAGCAACGGTGTACAAGGGGTACAAACAAGATTAAAAAGAAAAGATAGATTTGAAAGTAAGTAGAGTGGGATAATCCAGAAGTTAGAGCTTAGATTTTCCACTCTACTTGAACGTGGTCGCTAGTTGCGCTGATTGAAATAATCAGGCCGTCAACGGCTTTCCTTTTGTCGTCAAATTCAATGCTGTCCCAATGGTCGAGGTAATAAGAGAGTTCCTGCTCCTTTTGGGGTGACATTGTTTCAATGGACATTTCCGCAATCTCCTTTGAAATGGTCTGGCGGCGAGTGTCCAGTTCTTCAATTTTTTTGTTAGCATAGGCAAGAAGTGTTGCGTTGGCTCCGGTTAGCGTATCAAGTAGTTTTTCAATCTCGGCTTCAACTTGCGCCAGTTCAATTTGATGGGCGGTCAGTTTGGGATTGACTTTTTCCTCCCGGCTATGGCGGACTTGAAAATTTTTAAATCTCGCCCGCATAGCACTGAAAATAAATTCCTCAAATTCAGATTTACGGATTTTACCACAGCCCGGGCAGCCTTTATTTTCAGTCCGTTTACTACAGCGAAAATAGCCTTCGCTGTTCGGAACGTGTGTTGCCTTTAAGGCATATCCGCAACACCCGCATTTAACTTTTCCGGCAAGCCATGTATTTTTCGGCTTACGTCCTTGTTGAAAACTCTTATTTGTCATTAGCTTCTTCCTGCATTTCAGCCATACATCAGACGGTATGAGCGCTTCATGTGGAGCGATTACAAGTATCTGGTCTTTCAGGCTCCTGTCTTTATCCTCCTTCACGTCCCGGCCCTGATAGAGATAACAGCCATTGGTTCCGGCAAAATCGGAAGCGTCATTGACAATAGCCGCCCCCTGGCTTTTAAAAAATTCGTAGAGTTCTAAATCTGCTTGTGCGTAAACAGGATTTCTTAAAAGCTGTGAAATAAAGGTACGGAATAGCGATTTACCGTAAACTTTGATGTTCTGTTCCTCAAAGTACCGTGTAATGTCACCAAAAGACGTTTCCGGCTCGGAATACATTTCAAACATGAGCTTTACATATTGGGAAGTTTCGGGGTCTGCCACCATCTTTTTTGTGCGGATACCTTCAACCACTGTCGGCTCCAACTGATAACCATAGGGGGCCTGTCCGCTCATGTGAAAACCTTTCAGGCACCGGGAGTAGTAAGCGTCCGTGACGCGTTTCTGGATTGTCTCACGTTCAAGCTGTGCGAATACGATACAAATATTCAGCATGGCCCGCCCCATTGGGGTTGAGGTGTCGAACTTTTCTGTGGACGAAACAAACTCCACGTCATATTCCTGGAACAGCTCCATCATGTTTGCAAAGTCCAGAATGGAACGGCTGATTCTGTCCAGCTTATAAACGATTACCCGCCGCACCCGGCCCTTTCGGATTTCTCCTAACAGCTTTTGAAACTCCGGCCTGTCCGTATTCTTCCCGGAATAGCCTTTATCCTTGAATACTTTACAGCTTCCGCCTTTCAGCTCATACTTACAAAAATCAATCTGGCTTTCAATGCTGATACTGTCCTTACGGTCTACCGACTGTCTCGCGTATATACAATCTTCTCTGATAATGTCCATATTGGGCTCCTTCCGTATGGAATGGAGCTACCAACCTTACAATTATATTATACCATAGGCAGCCCCGGACAACAATGTTGCGGTTGATTAGTAAAATCTGTCCGTGTATTTACTGAACACATCATATAAGTGATTTTCGATTTCTCTTTTTCGCTTGTTCTTTTCATCCGGGGATAGTACCGGAATTAGATTTTCCAATACGATAAGTTTCCCTTGAAAATATACGGATTGTTTTTCGCTTTGGTATGTAACAGATTGAACCATCGAAAACCTCCACTTTTCAGTACGGATGAACAGCGGCCAGCTTCCCTCTTGTCTGCTGGGGAAACCTAAAAAAGCGGCTCCCTGGAAGGAACTGCCCTTTGAGCTTTCCCCAGCCTCGGGCCACGTTGGCCCGAAGCTAATAATCGCCGTTATAATATTTCTGTTCAGCCTCGTTGAGTGTGTATAAGTCAAACACTCCATAAAGCTGATTTACTACACGGCTAATATCTTTATGGGTGAATCCACAGTCCTGCATGGCCATAATCACATAGCCCCGGCAGGCGTCATTACTCCATATATTCAGCGTTAATTCTGGACTAGATATATTTTCCTTCATAAAATTCTCCTGTTCATAGAAAAATATGGGGCCCAGCCAGAACGGTTGCCCTATCATCAGACAGTAATAGAGGAAGGGCCCCACAGGTTAGAAAGTTTTTTCAGATAGACCGGACGGACAGTTGGCTTTTTGTCCCATAGCATTTCAGCTCTCCCCATTCTGATGGCAAGGCGATCTCATTACCTGCGACGGCTCACGGTTCGCAACACCGCTGCACGCTCGGATTGT
>ENA-OVGM01002285-OVGM01002285.1-human-gut-metagenome-genome-assembly--contig:-NODE-2285-length-12969-cov-52.036859_pt1 | contig 12969 bp, 9 predicted proteins | sample MGYA00237773_ERZ505425 | MGnify/ENA primary metagenome ERZ505425 (study PRJEB26158, sample SAMN06016407) | human gut metagenome | biome: human gut; feature: ankylosing spondylitis patient; material... | reverse complement strand
AGGTGGTCTACTCCCAGTGGTCCTGGTACGGCCAGAGCCAGGTGGAGAGCGGCGCGGGCAGCGGCGTCATCATCAGTTCGGACGGCTATATCCTCACCTGTGCCCATGTGGTGAGCGGTGCATCCAACATCACCGTGAGCATCGGCGACAAGGATTACCCCGCTACGCTGGTGGGCGAGGATACCACCAGTGATATCGCCGTGGTGAAGGTGGACGCCACCGGCCTGACCCCCGCCACCGTGGGCAACAGCGACAACCTGAAGGTGGGCGAAAGCGTCATGGCCGTGGGCAACCCCTTGGGTGAGCTGGGCGGCACCGTGACCAGCGGCATCGTCAGCGCCCTGAACCGCAGCGTCAGCATTCAGGGCTCCAGCTCTGTCAACACCATGTCCCTGATCCAGATGGATGCCTCCGTCAGCCCCGGCAACTCCGGCGGCGGCCTGTTCAACATGAACGGCGAGCTGGTGGGCATCGTCAATGCAAAGTCCTCCGACAGCGATGCCGAGGGTCTGGGCTTTGCCATCCCGGTAAATGACGCCGTGAAGGTGGCGCAGGAGCTGCTGGAAAACGGCTATGTGACCGGGCGTCCCTATCTGGGCATCAGCTACTTTGCCGTGACCGACGCCCAGACCGCCGCCCAGCTGGGCGTGAACGCCTACGGTGTCTACATCGTGGAAGTGGTCAAGGGCGGCCCTGCCGACAAGGCGGGTCTGCAGGCCGGTGACCGCATCGTGAGCGTAGACGGCAGCGAGGTGGCCACCCAGAGCGACCTTGGCACCCTGATGCAGAACCACAAGGCCGGTGACACCATCGAGATCACCGTCGCGCGCGGCGGCCAGATGCAGACCGTTAACGTCACCCTTGGCGAAAAGGGCGCGGATAATAGCTGAAAAATAGCATAAAGAAAGCGAGAGCCGGTGGCTTGTAAGCTGCCGGCTCTCGTTCTGGTTTAAGGATATAAAAAAGAGAATGTCAAAAACAGAGGAGTGATTCAGAAGTAATACTCACTGGAACCGATGAAAGGCACGCGATCCCAGTTCTCGTCCTGCAGTACGCCCTGTACGGTCAGGATTAAACGGGCAGGATCGGTGCTCGATTCATAAACAGCACATTGTGCCTGTTCTACATACCAATGGGGAACGGCTTCCTGCTGTGCGGTCGGAAGGGCGGCGTTGCGGTTCGGCTTTGTCTGAACGTTGAACCAATCTGTTGCGGTTTCGTACTGCGTACTGCCATCCGGCAGCTTTTTCAGGATGATCGGCAGATGGGCTTCAAAAGAAGCGTTTTCGACTTCAAAGGAAAATGCCAGCGTGCCATATTGCCTCTGTGTGCCATCCGCAGTGATCTCGGTGCGGGATTCGATAAACTGAGCGGTCTGCACGCCAAAGGACACCGTGGCAGAGGAACGGTTTGTGCTTTGCGGCTCTTTTGCGGCAAAAGCATAAACGGAAAACGATGCCAGCAAAACTGCTGTGCACAGGAGTGCACCAACGACCCGCTTTAACATAGAATTACGCATTGTTTTTCCTCCGTTGCAGAATAAGAAGATCATAAAGAATGGGTGTTAGCATTGGAAACATCAAGACTTCTGCATGGGAACCCCCTCTTTTCTGTAAAATGTTTTTACTGTATCAAAAATAGCAGGACTATTTATATTTGTCAATCATGCTTTTTGGTGAATAGTATTTGCAACAAATAACTTCGTAGATATAATCAAAATACCAATACCGGAGTTGGAGAAAATGCCATGAGGGTCTCTGAAAATTTATAGCAGTTTGCGTTTTTAATGCACAAGCAACATCCGCAAACTGCATATCGCAAATATGCCGTTTCCCTCCACGACCCCTCCCGTGAAAAAGTAAATCGGGAAAATCCGCAGATTTTCCCGATTTACAAATCACAAATAATTTTTCCGCTGATGATGCGCAGAGCAACGCGGAGCGCATTCAAATCGTTTTACACCGCACCAAAAATAGTGGCGCTATACGGCGTAAGGGCAGCTTTGTTTGTAAAAACGCGGCTTGGGCCGCGCCACAGGCTGGAAGAAGTGCCATCGCTCAGCAGCTTCCACCGCCCGGCGGGCAGGGAGACGGTGCAGGTGGTGTCGGTGGGGTTATAAAAGACGCACAACGCGCTCCATGCAGCGCCGTCGCCCCAGACGGCGGGCAGCATCCAGCCCACCAGCGGCTGCTCCAGCGCAAAAAACTGCAAAGCCTCCGGGGCGCGGCGGTCGGTGCTGCCCAGCCGGGGAAAGGCGGCCCGCAGCGCCAGAAGCCCCCGGTAGTAGTCCACGAGGGCGTGGTACTGCTCGGCGCGGTTCCAGTCCAGCCGGTTCAGGGCGGGAGAGGAGCGGTAGCTGTTGCTCACGCCCTTTTTGGTGCGGGCGAACTCCTCGCCTGCCTGCATGAAGGGCAGACCGAAGCTGGTCAGGTAGATGCCCGCCGCCAGCCGGTTCTGCGCCAGCGCCACGGTGTCCCGGGCGGTGAACTCCGGTTTTTCGTACCGGACACAGAGCAGCTTGTCCCACAGGGTAAAGTTGTCGTGGGCGGAAACATAGCTCACGATCTGGCTGGGCGCGTGGGGCGGCAGACGGTCGCTGCGGCACCATGCCGCCACCGCTGCGCCGATATCCCAGAAGCTGCCGGGCTTGCCCTCCACATAGCCCGGCTCCCGGGCATCGAAGCAGCCGCCCTTGATGGCGTCCCGGGTGTCATCGCAGAAGATGCCCACCCGCTCGTTGAGCATGGAAAGGTTCGCCTTGTTGGCCTCGTACCGGTGCAGCTGGCTGGCACCGCCCTGCCACGGCTCACCGTACAGCAGGATGTCCCGCCCGCCGGGCAGGGCATCCAGTGCGGCGCGCACCGCGTTGATGCTCTCGGCATCGTACAGGCCCATCAGGTCGAACCGGAAACCGTCAATGTGGTACTCCTTTGCCCAGTAGAGGATGGAGTCGATGAGGTACCGCCGCGCCATGGGGCGCTCGCTGGCAAACTCGTTGCCGCAGCCGCTGCCGTTGGAAAAGCTGCCGTCGGCGTTCTGCCGGAAAAAGTAGTACGGCACGGTGCTGTTCAGGGGGTTCTCGGTGCGGTAGGTGTGGTTATACACCACGTCCATCACCACCCCGATGCCCGCCGCATGGAGGGCGGCGATCATCTCGCGGCACTCCCGGATGCGCACCTCGCCCCGGGTGGGGTCGGTGGAGTAGCTGCCCTCCGGCACGTTGAAGTTGGTGGGGTCGTAGCCCCAGTTATATTGCCGCAGCAGGGGTTTTGCCTCGTCCACGCTGCCAAAATCAAAAATGGGCATCAGCTGGACGTATTTTACCCCCAACCGCTTGAGGTAGTTCAGGCAGGTGGGGTGGACGCCATCGCCGTGCAATGTGGTGCCCTGCTGGGTAAAGGCCATATATTTGCCCCGCCACGCCGGGCGCACCCCGCTGGCGGCATCCTGCGAGAAGTCCCGCACGCTCACCTCCCACACGGCGCGCTGCGCCGGGAGGATAGTGGGGCGCACATCCCGCTCCCACCCGGAGGGTGCGGTGCGGGCAAGGTCTACGATCATGCTGCGGACGCCGTTCACCCCCGCCGCCCGGGCGTAGGGGTCGCCGGTCTCGCGGGTGATGCCGTCCACGGTGACGGCAAAGGTGTAGTAGCGGCCGTGCTGCTCCCCGGGCAGCCAGACGCTCCACACCCCCTGCGCTCCGCGCACAAGGGGCTTTGTGCCCAGCACGGCACCGCCGTCTCCCTTATGGTATAAGGTCACGGTGACTGCCTCGGCGGTGGGTGCCCACAGCCGCAGACAGGTGCCGCCGGGGGTGTAGTCCGGCCCAAGGGGGCCGGTATAATAGTTTTCGCGGTGGAAGGGTTCGTTTTCAAACATTGTTTTCCACTGGGCAGGCGTTTTTGCGGCCATGGTCAGATTCATTCCTTCTTAAAAGATTCGTTATATTCAGTGTATCGGACAACAGGCTTTTTTTCAAGAGGGAATCGACGTTTACCGTGGAAATCAATTTTCCGCATGAAGGCTTCCCCCGCCGCGCGGCTGTTTCCGCAGGAAACCAGCGCGGCAGCTGCCGTTTGCCGTCACGACCCCTTTCCATGAAAATGGGGTTCAGAAACGCCCGCAGGCGTTTCTGAACCCCGAAATTATAAATATTCTTTCCGCTGAAAATGCCCAGAGCAACGCGGCGGGCATTCCAAATCGTCTCACTCCAGATACATCCGCCGCAGCCGCATCAGGCGGGCGGGGGTCAGGCCGTATTCGGCTTCCAGATAGCTCTCGGCGCTGCCGTAGTCCTGCCGGATGGTGCGCAGCACAAAGGGCGCAGTCTCCGGGTCTACCCCGGCGGAGGACTGCCAGCGCATCCGCTGCGCCGGGTCGGCGGCGATCTCCGCCGCATGGTCAGCCATGGCCTTTTCGATCTCGGCGGCGCGGCAGAGGTTGGTGCGGGCGTAATCCGCGCAGATGGTCTCGTCCGAGGCACCCAGCGCCAGCAGGATCAGCATGGCGGCTACGCCGGTGCGGTCCTTGCCCGAGGTGCAGTGGAACAGGATGGGCGTCTCGCCGGCTTCCAGCGCCCGGAACAGCTCCTTGAAGGCCTTGTTGCCGGTGAGCATCTGCCGGTACATCAGCTGGGTGAGGTTCGTCCCGGCAGGGGCGCTCTGCACCAGCCGCTGGATGTCGTTGGGAGAAAAATCGATCTCCTGCCCGGTGGCATCCCGCAGGCCGCAGATCTGCACCAGCCGTGCGCCGTCCGGCACATAGTCCGGCAGCTTGGCGGCCTCTGCGCCGCTGCGCAGGTCAAGGATGAGCCGCAGCCCCAGCCCGTCCAACCGGGCGCGGTCGGCTTCGGTGGTCAGCCGCCCGGTGGGGAAACCCCGGTAGATCTGCCCCCACTTTACGGTCTTGCCCTCATCGGCGCGGTAACCGCCCAGCTCCCGGAAGTTGTTGCCGCCCGCAAAGGGCAGCTGGGTGCCCGGGACGGGATGCTCCGGGGCAGACTTTGCGGCGGCGCTGGAAAGCACCGGCGCGGTGTAGAAGGGCTTTGCCGGCCGGCCCCGGCGGGGCGGCAGGCTGGCGGTGCTGCCCAGAACCTCCAGCAGGTAGCTGCGCAGCAGGTCGATATAGGCAGAACTGGTGTCCCGCCGCTGCACCAGCGAGACGCACAGCGGGGGCATATCTTCCAGCAGCACGTCCCGCACCCGGTCCAGCTCCCGCCGGGCGCCGGGCTCGTAGCGGGTCAGGCAGGTGCACAGCTGCTCCTGCACCAGATAGTAGGCCTGATAAAAGCTGGGGCCGATCTCGGCGTTGGGGGCAAAGCCCGCCCGGGCACAGGCCGCCCACAGCGGGCTGAACAGATCCTGCCGCAGGCTGGGCAGCAGCACTCGCTGCCCGCGCAGTTCTGCCAGCGGGATGCGCTCCTTTTCCCAGAAGGGATGTCCCCGGGGCACCAGCAGGCAGGCGGGGTCTGCCCGCAGGGTGGTGCGCGCCAGCACCGGCGCGGCGCAGCCAAGGTCGATGACCAGACCCGCGTCCAGCTCGCCCTGCTCTACTCCATCGGCCACGGCGTCGTTGTCCAGCAGGCGGAACCGCATCTCCACATGGGGGTACTGCTGCCGGAACTTGTCCAGCTGGGTTTCCAGCCCGGGCAGATAGTCCGGCACCAGCGCCACGCTGATGCCGATGCGCACCGGCTGGGCAGACTGGATCTCCGCCCGCAGCGCGGCCTGCATCTGCTGGAACTGCTCCACCACCGGGGCGGCGTGGCGCTGTAAGCTCATGCCCCGGTCGGTGAGCGCCAGCTTGTGGTGGGCGCTGATGAACAGCGGCCCGCACATTTCGGCTTCCAGCGCAGAGATGCTCTGGCGCAGCGCCTGCCGCGACAGGAACAGCCGCTGTGCGGCGCGGGTGTAATTCATTTCTTCGCACAGGGTCAAAAAGTAGTGCAGCTGGCGGATATCCATGGTCTCCTCCCGGGAAAGTTTGTTCTGGAAAAAGAATACCGCTTTTTCGGCGGAATGTAAAGAGAGGACAGCAAAATGGGGTCAACCCTCTCAGTCTGCCCCCGCTGGTCGCAGCTTATTAGTGCTGACCGACAGATGCGTAAAAGCTCCCCCTGAGAGGAACGACTTCCCCCGCTCCGGGGGAAGATGTCACCGCAGGTGACAAAAGGGGGAATCTGGTATCGCATAGCGATGACTGAGAGGGTTCTTCCCCTTCAAAAAAGGAACACCGGAACGCCCGCAGGTGTTCCGGTGCCCCGAAGTTTAAATAAGGAAAATCAGATCAGGCTCAGAGCCTCTTCGTCAGCCACCAGAATGAAGTCCGGGTGCAGCTGCAGGATGCTTGCGGGCACCTCCGGGGTGACGGGGCCGAAGAAAGCCTTCTTGACGATCTCGGCCTTGCCTGCGCCGTTGACCACCATCAGCACCTTGCGTGCCTGCATGATGGTGCGGATGCCCATGGTATAAGCCTGCTTGGGCACCAGATCCACGTTGCCGTCAAAGAAGCGCTTGTTGGCCTCGATGGTCTCCTGGGCCAAGTCCACGCAGTGGGTGCCCAGATCAAAGGCATCGTGGGGCTCGTTGAAGCCGATGTGACCGTCATGGCCGATGCCCAGCAGCTGCAGATCCACGCCGCCCACGCTGCGGATGACCTCGTCATAGCGCTTGCACTCGGCTTCGGCGTCCATGTTGGTGCCGTCCGGCAGGTTGATGTGGGCAGGGTCGATGTTCACATGGTCGAACAGGTTGCGGTGCATAAAGCTCCAGTAGCTTTCCGGGTGCTCCTTGGGCAGGCCGCGGTACTCGTCCAGATTGACGGAGGTGACCTCAGAAAAATCCAGATCTCCCTCGTTGTACCGCTCCACCAGCTTCTCATAGGTGCCAACGGGGGTGCCGCCGGTAGCCAGACCCAGCACGCAGTCGGGCTTCATGATGACCTGCGCAGAAATGATGTTTGCTGCCTTGCGGGACATATCGGCGTAGTCCTTTGTACGAATGATCTTCACGATAAACGACCTCTCTTCTTCATTTACTCTTTGTGGGCGGTGCACAGCGGCACACGCCCGCATCTAGTCCAAGTTTATCACATTTGCCAACAGAAAGCCACAAAACGGCACAATTTTTCCGGTTTTCCGTTTCTTTTGGAAAAAGTGCCTTAAAAACCGGTTGAAGTATCGTTTTTTTGCACAAAAGGTGCGTGCAGGGGGTCAGTCCGCAAAGCCGGCCTTTTGCAGGGCGGTGAGCAGCAGCGGGATGAGCACCAGCTGCGCCACGATGCCCGGCACGGCGGTAAACAGCGCCCCGGACAAAAAGGCGCTGAAGGGAAAGCTGCCGCCGGTCAGCCCGGCCAGCACAAACCGCACGATGCCCCAGACGATGCGCCCGGACACCATAGCGGTCAGCAGTACGGCGTACAGCGCGGGCAGGTTGTGCTTTGCCCTGTGCCGCAGCAGCCCGGACACCAGCCCGTAGGTAGCCAGCTCAAAGGCCATGGAGATGGCCACCGGGAACATGGGGGGCATGCCGAACAGCACCGAGCGCAGCAGCGGGGCGGCAAAGCCCACAGCCAGCCCCCACGGGCCGCCCAGCACAAAGCCGCACAGCAGCACCGGGAAGTGCATCGGGCAGAGCATATTGCCCACCTTGGGCACCTGACCGGTGAGCAGGGGCAGCACAAAGGCCAGCGCTAAAAACAGGGCAGCCAGCACCAGCTGCCGCACGGAGGGAATGTTTTTGGTTTTCATAAGGGTTCCTCCTTTTTCAGCCGCAAAATAAAAAGGGGACTGCCCCGGCATTCCATGCCAAAGGCAGACCCCTTCGTGGCGTCTGTTTCAAAAAAATATTGCTTGCTGGGATAAGCGGCAGGCTGCTGCCCGCCCGTGTCCGGCTTCCTGCCGGAACGATGGTCAAAAGTATAACAAACCATTTTGCCCCTGTCAAGCGGGGCGGGATGTCTGCAAAATAGACAAAAATCGGTCTATTCGCAAAAAAATTTCCCCGGGGCTGTACATTTTGCTGGAAGAAGCTTGACCTTTTTGCGCAGAATGGATAATATAAAATTGAAAAAAAGCGCGCTGCGGCAATCTTGACGCCGGGGCGCTGACGAGAGGCTTTTTTGAGCGCATGAATTCTGAGGTTCATACGGGAGGACCATCATGACAAATGCTGAAAAACTTACCCTGAAAAAGCACGCCTGCCACATCCGCATGGGCGTGATCGAAGGGACCCACAGTGCAGGCTGTGGTCACCCGGGCGGCAGTCTGAGCATCGCAGACGTGCTGTCTTATCTGTACTTTAAGGAACTGAACGTAGACCCTGCCCAGCCCAAGATGGCCGACCGCGACCGTCTGGTGCTGTCCAAGGGTCATGCCGCCCCGGCGCTGTACGCAGCGCTGGCAGAGCGGGGCTTCTTCCCGGTGGAGGAGCTCAAGACCCTGCGCAAGATCGGCAGCCGCCTGCAGGGCCACCCCAACATGAACAGCGTGCCCGGTGTGGATATGTCCACCGGCAGTCTGGGTCAGGGCATCTCTGCCGCCTGCGGCATGGCACTGGGCGCAAAGCACGCCGGCTCTGCTGTGAACGTTTACGCCATTCTGGGCGACGGCGAGGTGGAAGAGGGCGAATGCTGGGAGGCCTTTATGTTTGCCGCCCACTATGGCCTTTCGAACCTGTGCGTGATGCTGGACCGCAACCATCTGCAGATCGACGGCACCACCGAGACTGTCATGAACAGCGCCCCGCTGGAAGATAAGCTCCGCGCCTTTAACTTCAATGTGGTCACCATCAACGGCCACGACTTCGACCAGATCGAGAGCGCCGTGCAGGCTTTCCACGCCGAGACCGAAAAGCCCACCTGCATCATTCTGGATACGGTCAAGGGCACCGGCGTTTCCTATATGACCAATTCCGTTGCATGGCACGGCAAGGGCCCCAACGATGAAGAGTATCAGGTGGCCATGAACGAGCTGAACGCCGCCTATGCCGCGCTGGAACAGGAGGAGAACTGAGATGGCAGACGTGAAAAAGATCGCGACCCGCGACAGCTACGGCAACACCCTGAAGGAACTGGCTGCGGAAGGCCACGATGATCTGGTGGTGCTGGACGCCGATCTGGCCGCCGCTACCAAGACCGGTATGTTCCAGAAGGCATACCCGGATCGTCACTTTGACTGCGGCATCGCCGAGGGCAACATGGTAGGCGTGGCAGCAGGTCTGGCCGCTATGGGCTATGTGCCCTTTGTTTCCAGCTTTGCCATGTTTGCAGCCGGCCGCGCCTTCGAGCAGGTGCGCAACTCTGTGGGCTACCCCCACCTGAACGTGAAGATCGGCGCCACCCACGGCGGCATCTCCGTGGGCGAGGACGGCGCTTCCCACCAGTGCTGCGAGGACTTTGCCCTGATGCGCAGCATCCCTGGCATGACCGTCATCTGCCCCGCCGACGATATCGAGGCACGCGCCGCTGTGCGCGCCGCTTACGCCATGGAGGGCCCCGTCTACCTGCGCTTCGGCCGTCTGGCTGTGCCGGTGTTCCACGATGAGGCCAACTACCACTTTGAGCTGGGCAAGGGCGAGCAGCTGACCGAGGGCAACGATATTGCCATCATCGCCACCGGCCTGATGGTCAACGAGGCACGCATGGCCGCCGAGCAGCTGGCTGCCGAGGGCATCCACGCCCGGGTCATCAACATCCACACCATCAAGCCCCTGGACGAGGAGATCGTCCTCAAGGCTGCTAAGGAGTGCGGCAAGGTCATCACTGCCGAGGAGCACAACATTATCGGCGGTCTGGGCGAAGCCGTCTGCGCTGTCCTGAGCGAGAAGCTGCCCACTCCCGTGCGCCGCGTGGGTGTGCAGGACGTGTTCGGCTGCTCCGGCCCCGCATGGGACCTGCTGAAGAAGTTCGGTCTGGACGCTGCTACCATCTGCAAGACCGCCCACGAGATGCTGGGCAAGTAAGCGCTTTTTTATAACAATACGATTTCGACTTTTAAAGCCGCCGCACAAAACACTGTGCGGCGGCTTCTTTTTGTTCCAGCAACTGTTCTCCACACAAGGACAGGGACAAAATAAAAGCCTGAGTTTTGTCTGCATTTTATATCGAAAAGAAAAATGTGCGACTGAATTTATAAAATAAATAAAACTGTTCAAAAGTAAGAGATAAAAAAGAAATAACACGATTGTTCAAGTATGATTGTTTAAAAGTGAAATATGCTCATGGGCTGAAATTGTACAAAAATCATGGGATTTTTTGGGCGTTGCGTTAGATAAACTGCAGAAATGAACGCACGACGCGGACAAATTTTGCAAAACCTCTTTTCTTTTGCGGAAAGGAGCGGTATAATGCCGTCATAGCACAAGGGAGTGCATCGTTCCGGAAGGAGGAACGGACATCCCTTGTGTATTTTTAGAACGTGACGCTTTAGTAGAGTATAAAGCTAAAGCAGTAAAGAGAGGGGAATATCTATGAGATTCGATCGTCGTATTTCGCGCCGCAGCTTCCTGGCAGCTGCCGGTGCTACCTCTGCTGTGCTGGCTCTGACGGCCTGCGGCGGCTCTTCCAGCTCGGTGGCGGCTTCCTCCGCCTCCGGCACTGCCTCCTCTGCAGCTGGCACTGCACAGGGCGGCACCCTGAATATCATGCTGGAGACCGAGGTTCAGTCGCTGGACCCGCAGGTAGCCACCGACGGCACCTCCTTTGAGGTCATCGCAGACTACACCGACGGTTTGATGCAGATGGATGCAGACGGCGCAGCAGTTCCCGCCATTGCAGAGACCTACGACATCAGTGAGGACGGAAAGACCTATACCTTCCACCTGCGGGATGCCAAGTGGTCCAACGGCGAAGCCGTTACCGCTGCCGATTTCGTGTTTGGCTGGCAGCGCGCCGTGGACCCCGCCACCGCTTCCGAGTATTCCTATATGCTGTCGGATATCGGTCAGGTGGTCAACGCTGCCGAGATCATTGCAGGCGAGAAGCCCGTCACCGATCTGGGCGTGACTGCTGTGGACGACAAGACGCTGGAAGTCCAGCTGAACGTTCCCGTCAGCTATTTCCTGAGCCTGATGTACTTCCCCACCTTCTATCCGGTCAACGAGGCGTTCTACAACACCTGCAAGGACACCTTCGGCACCAGCCCCGACACGGTGCTGTCCAACGGTGCGTTCAAGCTGACCGACTACCAGCCTGCCGCAACCGCCTTTACGCTGGAAAAGAACCCCGATTACTACGATGCCGGCAAGATCGCTCTGGACGGTCTGGCCTATCAGGTCATCAAGGACAGCCAGCAGGCACTGATGAGCTACCAGACCGGTGCTCTGGACATGACTCTGCTGAACGGCGAGCAGGTGGATCAGGTCAAGGATGACCCCGAGTTTACCAGCGTGGGTGCCGGTTACCTGTGGTACATCAGCCCCAACATCGGCAGTGTGCCGGAGCTGGCCAACGAGAACCTGCGCAAGGCCATCACCTTTGCACTGGATCGTGACGCCATTACCGGAGACGTGCTGAAGGACGGCTCTGCACCCTGCTACACCGTCGTTCCGCCGCAGTTTGCCACCGGCCCCGACGGCAGCGATTTCAGCGCCGACCAGACCAAGTTTGCAGAGTTCTGCGCTTATGATGCCGACAAGGCCAAGGAGTACTACGAGCAGGCCAAGAGCGAGCTGGGCAAGGACTCCTTCACCTTCAACATGGTGGTGGATGCCGACGACGCACCCCAGAAGGTGGCACAGGTCGTCAAGGAGCAGCTGGAGACCACGCTGGCAGGCTTTACCCTGAACCTGACCGTGGAGCCCAAGAAGCAGCGCGTGCAGGATATGCAGGACGGCAACTTTGAGATCGGCCTGACCCGCTGGGGCCCCGACTACGCCGACCCCATGACCTATCTGGGCATGTGGGTGACCGGCAACTCCAACAACTACGGTCTGTGGAGCGATGCCGACTACGATGCCATCATTGACGAGTGCACCACCGGTGACCTGTGCACCGACCCCGAGGGCCGCTGGGCTGCCCTGTACGAGGCAGAGCAGATCGTTCTGGAGCAGGCGGTCATCTTCCCCCTGTACGGCCAGTGCAATGCCGAGATGGTCTCCTCTGCCGTTACCGGCGTAGCGTTCCACCCCGTGGCACTGAACCGCGTGTACAAGAACGCTGCTAAGAGCGAGTAAAACTGAAAGCACACTGAACAAGGCCGCACAGTGGCCCGCAAAAAGCCACTGTGCGCCTTTTTGGCATTGTGCCTGTCCGCGGCAGACGAACGACTGACCGCGAGATCCCGGAAGGAAAAAGGGGGTCCACCCGACGTGAAAAAATATACGCTCAAGCGAATCCTGACCTCGCTGTTCACGCTGCTGGCAATTCTGCTGGTGCTGTTCATCCTGATGCAGCTGATGCCCGGTTCGCCCTTCAATGATGAAAAGCTGACGCCCGATATGCGGGCAGCCCTGTATGCAAAGTACGGCCTTGACCAGCCCATCTATATCCAGTTCTTCCGCTATGTGGGCAATATGCTCCGGGGCGATCTGGGTGTCAGCTACAATATCTCCAAAAATACGCCCATCTCCCAGCTCATCCAGTCCCGTCTGCCCATCTCCATTCAGGTGGGCGGCATGGCGGTCACGCTGGGTGCCATCGCAGGTCTGGTGCTGGGCATTCTTGCCGCTTTGAAGCGGGATACCGTGGTGGACTCCATCGCCACCATCATCTCGGTCATCGGCGTATCGGTGCCGTCCTATGTGTTCGCGCTGGCGCTGAGCTACACCTTCGGCTTTAAGTTCCGCTGGTTCCCCATGCTGTTTTCCGCCAAGGACATCTTTGGCTCCAGCGTGCTGCCCAGCATTTCGCTTTCCATGTTCACCATGGCGTCCATTGCCCGCTTTACCCGCAGTGAGATGATCGAGGTGCTGGATTCGGATTATATGCTGCTGGCCGAGAGCAAGGGCATTTCCGGCCCGGCGCTGATCTTCC
>ENA-OVGM01002281-OVGM01002281.1-human-gut-metagenome-genome-assembly--contig:-NODE-2281-length-12981-cov-4.676079_pt1 | contig 12981 bp, 13 predicted proteins | sample MGYA00237773_ERZ505425 | MGnify/ENA primary metagenome ERZ505425 (study PRJEB26158, sample SAMN06016407) | human gut metagenome | biome: human gut; feature: ankylosing spondylitis patient; material... | reverse complement strand
TTCTGCTCCTGCCGGAAGATCTCTTTTCATCTTATCTTCTTATTTTTATTTCATATTTGCAAACCGTTCCACAGCCTTCGTAAACTGTACAATCGTCTGATCCGCATCTCCGTGCTCGATGCCGTCGCGCACGCAGTGCTGGATATGGCCCTCGAGGACAACTTGTCCTACTTTATGAAGTGCCGATTTTACCGCATTGATCTGCGCCAGTATATCCTCGCACGGCACGTCCTCATCCACCATACGTTCGATCGCCTGCACCTAACCGATGATCTTTTTCAGGTGACGGTGAAGATTATCTGCATCCATACACTGTTTCATTTTGCATCCTCCTTGTTTCAAATCCGTCATCGCATCGGCAGCGTTACAAAGGTGCAGTGGTCTTCCTCTTCTGCTTCCTCTGCAATCAGATTCCGGATATTCTGCATACGGTTGTCCAGCTCCGCGCTCTGTCTTGCGCAGTCGTAGAGTTCATCCTGCAGATATTTGACATGATTTTCGGGAATATTTTTCTTGTAGCGCATCTTATGCTCCAGACTCGCCCAGAAATCCATCGCAATTGTCCTGATCTGGATCTCGACCTTCGTGTCCCGCTTTCCTTCCGACAGATAGACCGGGATCGTCACTACCATATGGTAGCTCTTATATCCGTTCGTCTTCGGATATTTAATGTAGTCCTTAACATGCAGGACCGTGATATCCGCCTGTCTTGCGATCATATCCGCAATCGGATAAATATCGGACATAAAGGAACAGATGATCCTGATTCCCGCGATATCATTTAAGTGCTCCACCATGTTTTCAATCGTGACTTCACATCCATCGTTCTTCAGCTTTTTCACGATGCTCTCCGGTGTCTTCAACCGGGAAGTGATATGTTCGATCGGATTGTAATTGTATAACTGGATAAATTCATTGTTTAAGATCTCGATCTTCGTGTTGATGGATTTTAACGCGGAGCTGTATAAAAACATTGTTGATTTCCACTGATCGATCTGATCAAAGCCTCCAGACTCTTTCGTCATGCTGACGCCCCCTTTCTTTGCAGCCGGGAACGTTCCGTCCATGCGACCATGTCTTCACGCGTTCTCTGCTACAGCTTCAGACCCTTTAAGAGATCCGCAAGACCTGTGCTTGCCTGACCTTCTTCCTTATATCCGTAGGTGTCCTCAGCTTCTCTCTCCTCTTCCTCCTCGATCAGCTCCTTCATAGACAGACTGATCTTGTTGTTTGCGGTGGAGATAATTTTTACACGTACTTCCTGTCCCTCTTTCAGAACAGCGCCCGGATGTTTGATCCTCTTTGTGCTGATCTGGGAGATATGGAGGAGACCGGTAAGTCCGTTCTCAAGCTCTACAAATGCGCCGTAGTCCTTTAAGGTCTCGACGGTACCCTTCATGACAGCGCCGACTTCGCATTTTGCAATTTTTTTGTTTGTCTCTTCCTGTTTCTTCTCTCTGGCTGCCTCGCGGCCGGATAATACGAGGCGGTGTGTCTCCTCGTCGGCAGTGATAACGGTTACCTCGATGGTCTTTCCGTCGAATTCCTTTAAGTCTTCCACATACTCGTCGCTCAGGCGGGAAGCCGGAATAAATCCGCGGATCCCTTCCAGGTACGCAACAGCGCCGGCGTTTACGATCTCAGCGATCTTTACCGGGACAACAGTGCGCTCTTCCATCATATTTTTCAGCTTATCCCACGCGAGGACCTGATTTGCTTCCTTCTTTGAGAGGACCATATTTCCCTCGCCGTCGTTTGTCGCCATCACGGTGGCTGTGATCTCGTCGCCCGGATGGATCATCTCTGCCATATTGAAATCAGGATCTTCGCTCAGGTCGTCCTTGCGGATCACGCCGTCCGCGTAAGCCTTCAAGTCCACGATCACCGCGTCATCTGTCACATCGATCACGGTACCTGTCACAACATCGCCAACTCTAATTTTTTTAAAGGAGGCTTCCAGCTCCTCTTTGTAATCGTCCATGGATTCCATATGTCATCTCTCCTTTTCTCACCATCTGCCCTTACGCCGTTGGACGGCATAATTATGAATAGTAATTCCTTTCTCTATTTAACCATATTCTGTGAATATTTGCCATAGTTTTCACAAAAAAATCATGATAAAATGTGCATAGTAATTACTGTACACGGGTAGGAGTTTTCTGAGCTGAAAATTCCGTACAATACAGTGGCGGTAGTGGATTTTGCCGATCTGGAATGCGAAGCATCGGCAAAATCAGTTACTGTTTGCGCAAAGCGTGAGCAGTAACGCATAGTATATATTTTGGAGGCACTCACCATGAAAGATTATGCTGACCTGCATACCCATACCATCGCCAGCGGACATGCCTATGGAACCATCACGGAGATGGTCCATGCCGCCGCTTTAAAGGACCTGCCGATCCTCGGCATCACCGAACACGCCCCGTCCATGCCCGGAAGCTGCGGGGAGATGCAGTTTTGTAACTTCAAAGTGATCCCGCCGGTCTTGGAGGGCGTCCGCCTTTTATTCGGCTGTGAGTTAAATATCGTAGATTATAAAGGAACCATCGACCTGTCGGAAAAGATGTTAAAGCGGTTATCCTACACCGTTGCCAGTCTCCATGACCTCTGCTTAAAGCCGGGAACAAGGGAAGAAAACACCTTCGCTGTCGTCACAGCATTAAAAAATCCATATGTCACGATCCTCGGACACCCGGATGACGGAAAATTCCCGCTGGACTACGAGGCGGTAGTGAAGACGCAAAGGAGCACCACCGGATGATCGAGCTCAACAACACATCCCTGACCCCGGGCGGATCCCGCATCCACGCATACGAAAATGACCGGATCATTCTTCCGCTCTGTGCGAAATACAAGGTTCCGGTTATCATGAACAGCGATGCCCACTTTACGACGGCTGTCGGGGAACATGGACGGGCGGAGGCCCTCTTAAAGGAGTTAAACTTTCCGGAGGAACTGATCGCAAACTATCATCCGGAGATCCTGAAGGAATATATTCCGGATTTAGCTGACTTCCAGGGTTGAATCATCTGATAAAAGGGGGCTTGCCTTTACTGCTGGCAGCATATTTCAGCTGTCTGACAGCACAAAAAACGGCTGCGAAGTTTTATTTCACTTCACAGCCGTTTCCTCTTTCGTAAAAATCATTCCAGAATTACTTCAGCAGTTTGTCGACCTTCGCCCACAGTGCCTGCAGTTCCTTCTGATCGCTCAGACGGTCTTTCTGGATCCGGATAATATTCTCCAGCGCCGCATTCGCGCCGTCCGCATTTAACTTCTCGTCACAGGTCTTCTTCGCCTTTGTGTACGGGTCCATGCTCTCCTGATCCTCTTCCTGCTCTGCCTGGAGCTTCCGGATCTTCTCCACAAGCTTTACCGCCTCGTCCGACGGGTTCTTTACATCCTGCCAGTTTAAAAGGTGGGTGTTGTTCTCCGCGTTGATCGTATCCAGTGCAATACTGTTCTTTAACATCGTTTTCCAGTTGTCCGAGATCGCCGTCTCATACGTCTGCTTCGCAGTCTTATTATCCGCAAAAGCTGTCAACGGCATTCCCGCAAGACATACCAGAAGACCGAATAAAAATAAAATCCTCTTCATCTTCGTGTCCTCCTCATTGCAAGCTGATAATCAATCTCTTGACACTTTCGTGCTCCCGAGATACTAAAACATCTGAAACCCACCCGATTTTACTTTTTATTCAATAGGTGGATATTTTCCATGTTCCGTTCATTCAAAGAATATCTGCAAATGTCTGCTTATCACACTTACAAGTCCACTCTCTGAACTGTTATCATCTTATCACACTTCTGTCCATTCTTCTACGGCAAAGCTGCGGCAATCCTGCGGCAGTATGATCGTAAATATGGCACCTTCCGGCGAGGCTTTTGCCGCAATATCGCCTCCCATGTACTCCATGGAGCGTTTTGCGATGGAAAGCCCCAGCCCGTGATTTCCGTTCTTCCCTTTATAAAAGCGATCGAACAGATGAGGAAGATCGTCTTCCAGGATTCCCGGCCCGTCGTCCCGGATCGTGATCTTTAGCTGTTCCCCGTTCTCCTCCACGGAGATCCAGACCATCTCCTTTGCGTATCGGATACAGTTTGATGTCACATTCGAGAACGCCCGGCCTAAAAGCATCACATCCGAGATAATTTTATGCTCATCCCCCGGCAAAAATTCCAATTTTATTTTTTTCTGATACGCAAGTCCCTCAAGGCGCTCGATCTGGTCCTCGATGTACTCCCGGATCCCCAACTCCACCGGCACGACCTGGTACCGCATCTGGTCCATTCTCGTCAACGTCAGGATCCCGTCAACAACTTCCGTCAGGCGGCTGCTCTCGTCCAGGATCACGCCTGCTGCCTGGGAGACATCCTCAAAGACGCCTCTCTGGATTCCCTGGGCATAACCGCTGATGGACATAAGCGGCGTTCTGAGCTCATGGGACGCGTTCTGGAAAAACACACGCTCCGCCTCGTCTGCCTTTAAGAGATTGTCCTGCATCTGGTTGATCTCGTTCTCCAGCTCGTAGAGCTCCTTTACGTTGGTCCCAGTCTCGACTTTCTTAAACTTCTTCTCACCGATTCCCCGGGCTGCTTCGCAGAGACGGCTCACCGGAGTCGAAATACTTCCCGCAACGAACCAGAACAGCACAATGGACACGCCCGCCATCGCTCCCATAATCATGAGCACCAGTCTCGACACCTCATTTAAGATCACGCTGGTATCGTGGATCGGACAGTATAAGAGCACATTCTGGACATGACCGGGCCGGTTCTGACCCACATCCAGAAAATAGAGCATATATTTTGTGTCACCGATGGTCTCCTCCGTGATCTCCCCGCTCTCGAACGCCGGATCATTTCCGGTCATTCTCGTCAGAAATTCCGAGTACATCTGGGTCATCTCCGGCTGGTCATCATAGTTTTTCGGGTACAGCACCCGGTAATTATTTCCAATGACCAGCATTTTCGACTCCCCGGACTCTGTCTGAGCCGCGTTCCGCAGGGCACTCAAGAGACTCTTCCCGGCATCCGGCGCATTAGTTTCGTCCGGCACGTCCAGGTTGCTGTATTCGTCCGCCAGTTCCTCCACGGTCTTCACCATCTGCCCCAGGTCACGCTTCGCGTTGTAGTTCATATGTCCGTCCAGCGCATAGCTGAACACGAACCACGCCGCAACCGGGAACGCGATCAGAAGAAACATCACCGGAAGGAATATCTTCATCCGGATACTCAATTTCATGCCTCTCCTCCACTCGTCAGGCGGAATCCGTAGCCCCATACGGTCTCGATCTTCACGGTGCTCTTCTGGTCCTTCAGCTTCTTTCTGAGACGCTTCACCATGTCATCCACAGCTCGGGTGTCAACTTCCCTGCTGTCCACCTTCCAGAGAGATTTTAACAAGTCATCACGGCTCGCCGCATGTTCCTGGCGCTCCAGCATATGGCACAGGAAGTCGAATTCCAGCGGTGTCAGGGCAAAATCTTTGTCCTTTAACTTCGCGGCACGGCGCTTCGGGTAGAGCTTGATATCCCCGATCTCATAGGACTCCTTCGCCTCTTCCTCCTGTCCGGAGAATGTGTCCACGCGGCGGAATAACGCCTTGACTCTCGTCACAAGTTCCAGCGGCAGGAACGGTTTTACCATGTAATCGTCGCTTCCGAGAGTGATTCCGGTGATCCGGTCTAATGGGGAATCCTTCGCGGAGACAATGATGATCGGAACATGGCTCGTCTTCCGGATCTGGGTGCAGACCGTAAGGCCGTCCATCCCCGGCATCATGATATCGAGGATGCAGAGGTCTGGCGCCTTTTTCTGGAACGCGTCAAGAAGGGACTCGCCATCCCCGAAGCACTCCACCTCGTATCCCTCTTTTTCCAGGAAATTTTCTATCAGAAAACAGATGTTTTTTTCATCATCCGCCACATAGATCAGCTTTGGCATAATTTTCCTCCTGTATTTCTATTGTCTGCCAGGATGCGCAGCCTATTCCGCCGCCTTTCGGCAGTCTGCGTTTCCGAGCTTTAACTTCTTTGTTAACGCCCATTATACCATGCCTTTCCTTGCATGGTAAATACCTGCCGCAGAATTGCCGCACGACCGCCCGGACCCGCGTCTCATTCTAATCATCTGAATATTGTAACTGTTCAGTGCCTCACAGTTACGGGCAAAAATCCATTCCAAATCGGCTTCGCCGATGGGATTTTTGCCTTTAAGCCTATGTTTTATTACGGTCAGCGCAGCAAGTGCGCAGACCTACTGAACAGTTACTGAATATTTTCAATTTCTGCTCCTTCAGCCCGGAACAGAGGACAAAACTTCGCAGAAAATTGTCCGCAAGACTCTTTTTCCCATTGTACTTTTCAACAAACTGTTGTAAACTAACTCTATATCACAGCGCAGTGTGAAAGAAATGTTTTTCCCACTCGCCATCCAACATTTTCAGAAAGGACGGAATCTCACATGAATAAAGACCTGGAATTTCTCACCCGCGTGATCGACGAAAAATCCGCGAAGATCCTGGATGCCAACGATAAGATCTGGGAGTATGCCGAGCTGGCGTTCCATGAGACAAAATCGGCTGCCCTGTTAAAATCAATCTTAAAAGAAGAGGGCTTTGCCTTGACGGAAGGCGATGCCGGAATCCCGACCTGCTTTACCGGAACCTTCTCCTACGGAACCGGAAAACCTGTGATGGGAATCCTCGGCGAGTACGATGCCTTGTCTTCCTTAAGCCAGAAGGCCGCTGACCCGCACAAGGAACCTTTAAAGGAAGGCGCTCCGGGACATGGCTGCGGCCACTGCGCGCTCGGTACCGGCGCTCTCGCCGCTGCCCTGGCTGTCAGGGAATACCTGATCGCCAACAAGAAGGACGGAACCATCATCTACTTCGGCTGCCCGGCTGAAGAAGGCGCAGGTTCCAAGCAGTTCATGGCCCGCGCAGGCATGTTCGACGATGTCGATTTCGTATACTCCTGGCACCCGGCAACAAAGAACGCCGTCGAGTGCAATCACAGCAACGCCATCATGGGCGCAAACTTCTATTTTAAGGGTGTTGCCTCCCATGCAGGCGCAACCCCATACCTCGGAAGAAGTGCCCTGGACGCCGTTGAACTCATGAACGTGGGCTGCAACTACCTGAGAGAGCACATGATCCCGGAAGCGAGGATCCACTACGCTTACATCGATGCCGGCGGAACCGCCCCGAACGTCGTACAGGATCACGCGACGATCCGCTACGAGGTCCGCTCTCCGTGGGTCTACCAGGTAAAAGAGCTCTTCGAGCGCGTAAAAAATGTTGCCCGCGGCGCATCCATCATGACCGATACCACCTTTGAGTGCGAGCTTTCCATGGCGTTCACCGAATATCTTCCAAACAACGCCCTGGCGGCGGTTGCGGACGAGTGTTTACAGGAAGTCGGCGCTCCGAAATGGGATGACGCGGATTACAGGATGGCAAAGGAATTCTTAAATACCTACCCGGCGACCACCCTGGAAAACATCAAATCCCAGATCATTGAGACTTACGGGGAAGACCGCTTAGAGGAGATTCTTGAAAGGCCGCTGGATTCCGAGATCCACCCGTTCAACCCGGATAAGATTAAGCTGACCGCCGGCTCTACAGATGTGGGTGATGTCGGATACGCCGCCCCGACCTTAAATATCAATATTGCCACCGCATGTGTCGGAAATGTCGGACACTCCTGGCAGATGGTTGCCCAGTCCTGCAGCCCGTTAGCCCACAAGGGACTCCTGACCGCGGCAAAAGTCCTGGCTCTCTCCTGCGTCCGCACCATGGACCGCCCGGATGTGATCGAAGCCGCAAAGAAAGAACTCCACAAGAGAAACGGTGGACACTATTCCTGCCCGCTGCCGGATTCTGTTGAGCCGCCGTTAGATACATACTAAACCGTCGATTCACGGTTCTCCGCAGACTCCATCTTTCACAATTTGAAACTGCTTTATCTGTAAAATCTTGTCTGCGTGAGTTCAGTCTTTCATACAAAAAACGGATATTTTGTTACAGTTCAGCCATGCGCTGGTTTGAATGAGAAAGTGTGTTGCAAGCTTGCTTGCATAAGCACTTTTTCATCCAAATCAGCATATGGTGGAACCACCAAGCTTCTTGTTTTCATGAATATGAAAACAAGAAGATGTAATGGCTGAACTGTAACGATATTTTTCAGTAAGTTGATCAGGGTACATGTTCGTACTCTGATTTTCTGTTATAATGATAATATTTCAATAGCCTGTTCCTATACGGAACTAACCGGAAAGTATAAGCTCTCGACTTAAAATCCATGCTTTATCAGCCACTCAATACAGTGGTTCTACTGTGTATACAAGGGAGGAACGGAACATGAACATACTGATCGCCGCAGATTCCTTTAAGGGAAGCTGCTCTGCCAGACAAGTGACCGATACCATTGAACGTGCCGCAAAAAATGTAATCCCGGATGTGACCATCACAAAGATTCCTGTCGCTGACGGCGGAGAGGGAACCGTTGATGCCTTGGTTGCTGCCATGAAAGGAACAAAAGTCAGCGTTCCTGCCCATGATCCTTTGGGGCGCCCAATAACCGCCGAGTATGGACTTCTCCCGGACGGCAGCGCCGTGATCGAGACCGCTGCGGCGTCCGGACTTACCTTATTAAAACCTGAGGAGCGGGATGCCCTGCACGCGTCCACCTTTGGAACGGGCGAGCTGATCCGTCACGCCCTGGAACATAGAGTTAAAAAGATCATCTTAGGTCTCGGCGGAAGCGCCACCACCGACGGCGGCGCCGGGCTGGCAGGCGCCCTTGGAATCTCGTTTCTCGATAAGGAGGGGAAGGAACTGGAACCAGGCGGTGTCCACTTAAGGGAACTCGCCTCGATCTCCACGGATGGGCTTTTGAGGGAAGCCGCCGGATGCGAGTTTTTGGTTGCCTGCGATGTAAAAAATCACCTCTGCGGAGCCCTCGGAGCAGCTGCCGTGTTCGGACCTCAGAAAGGGGCTGATGAGGAGCAGGTGAAGATTCTTGACACGGCGCTCGCTCACTATGCCGCAGTTTTGAAGGATAAACTCCACTGCGCTGCCGCCGACACCGACGGGAGCGGAGCGGCAGGCGGCCTGCTCTGCGGAATTCTCCCGTATTTCCCGGTGACGATCTGCTCGGGAATCGACCTGGTTCTGGATCTCACGGATTTCGATGAGCATGTGAAGCAGGCGGACCTTGTAATTACGGGCGAAGGACGGATTGACTTCCAGTCCGCGCTGGGAAAAGTTCCTGTCGGTGTCGCGGAACGCGCAAAAAAAGTCAGGAATGTTCCGGTGGTTGCCATCGCCGGGGCGAAAGGCGACGGATGCGAAACGCTTTATAATTTCGGGATCGATGCGATCTTCGACACGGTTCCGGGCGTCATGTCGTTGGAGGATGTGATGAGTCATGCGGAGGAGAATCTGCTGAATACTGCAGAGAATGTACTTAGACTGTTTCAGATTGGAAATATTTTCACTTTCTGAGCCTTTTGGCGGATACTCTTCTGTGTTTTATCTGCCCACAATTTTTTCAAAAAAGGAGACGATTATATATGAAGCTTGTAGTTTTAGATGGATATACAGAAAACCCGGGCGATTTAAGCTGGGACGCATTAAAAGAATTCGGTGACCTCACCGTCTATGACAGAACTTCCTTCACAGAATCACCTCTGATCGCTGAACGTATCGGTGATGCCGAGATTATCATCACAAATAAGACCCCGATCTCCCGTGAGACCATCGACAAGTGTCCGCGTATCAAGCTGATCGCGGCTCTCGCCACCGGCTACAATGTCATCGACTATAACTACGCCGCTGAAAAGGGAATTCCTGTCGTAAATGTTCCGACATACGGAACCGCATCTGTCAGCCAGTTCTCCATCGCTCTTCTCCTTGAGATCTGCCATCACATCGGCCACCATGACAAGACTGTCCATGAAGGAAAATGGGCTGAAAACATTGACTGGTGCTATTGGGACTATCCGCTGATCGAGCTGGAGGGAAAGACCATGGGCATCATCGGCTTCGGGCGCATCGGTCAGGCTGAGGGACGCATCGCGAAAGCTCTCGGCATGAACGTCATCGCCTATGACCTCTACCCGAATGAATCCGGCCGCGCGATCGCGGATTACGTTACCCAGGATGAGCTTTTCGCGAAGGCTGACGTGATCTCCCTGCACTGCAATCTGACACCGGAAAACGCAGGACTCATCAACCGGGAAAATATCGCGAAAATGAAGGACGGCGTGATTCTTCTGAACAATGCCCGCGGGCAGCTTGTCAACGAGGTGGACCTCGTAGAAGCGCTTGCTTCCGGCAAAGTCGCTGCCGCCGGTCTCGATGTCGTTTCCACTGAGCCGATCAAGGCTGACAACCCGCTCTTAAAAGCTCCAAACTGCATCATCACCCCGCATATTTCATGGGCTCCGAAGGAAAGCCGCAGGCGGATCATGGACTGCACTGTGGAGAATATCCGGGCGTTCTTAAACGGAAAACCGGTTCATGTAGTGAACATGAAATAATTTTGACTGGGCATATCAGGCTTTTTAGCGCCACTGTGTCACAGGAAATTATCTGGAATTTCCTGTGACATTTCATTTCAAAAATTCCTGTCGTCATTTGCTATCCAGGAGAAAGGAAATGTTCCGTTCCTTACGATACTGAACTACATTTAAAATTATGAATGAATCGATCCACAAATATTTCCGCGTCGGTGCGCTCCAATGGATGAGTTTTCCCGACAAAGCCTCCCTCATGGAACCGGCTCCATACGCGGCAAAATTCGGCGCCGAGATGCGGATGACCCACAACAATTTCGGTCTTCTCGTAGATCTCTCCCACATCCCGGTCACCCATGAGACCATCCAGTTCGTCTTCCGCACGCTCCGCCCTTACATCACCCATTTAAAAATACGTTCCATCCCGGTGTGCCAGCGGTTCTTTCTAAGCTCTGGATGAAAGAATCGTACCTGCCGTAGATGGAACGTATTTTTTCGCTTTCTAGTCGTTCTACTTATTTTTTCTTTCTGGATTTTTCGCACGTCAAGTGCATCAATTTGTTAAACAATTGCAATTATTTATCTATTTTTTTCTTCTCCGCGCTTCTCACCGTATTCACCATATACCGGATGACTTCCACCGGGTAATCTCCGACCGCAGTCTCCCCTGTCACCATGATTGAAGCAGCGCCATCCATCACAGCATGGAAGATATCATTTACCTCCGCACGGGTCGGGACAGGGCTACGCTCCATGGAGGCCAGCATCTGGGTCACTACCATGAACGGCTTTCCCGCCGCCCGGCACTTCTCGGAGATCTGGCGCTGGACACCCGGAAGGTCCCAGAGATGAACGGCATTTCCAAGGTCACCCCTGGCGATCACGATCTCATCCGCCGCCGGAAGAAGTTTCTCCAGTTTCCGGACGCCATCCATGTTTTCGATCTTCGCGAAGAGCCTGATATCCTCCGCTCCCGCCTCCCGAAGCGCCTCTTTTACGCACTCCAAGTCACTGTGATCTCTCACAAATGGCTGCATGACACCGGTCACGCCCATCTCTTTTGCGATCTTAATGTTTGCAAGGTCAGAATTTGTCAGCGTCGGCGGATAGATCTTCGCGCCCGGAAGAGCCGCGCTCTTTCTGCTCTTTAGGAGACCGCCCCAGAGGACCTTTGCGAAATAACGCTTTTCCTGAGTGTTTTCTCCACCATTCTCGGTCACATTTTCCGCTTTTTCCACAATTTTTAAATGGATCTTCCCATCGTCCAGAAGAACTTCCTGACCCGGAATCAGGTATGGGAAGGTGAGTTCCGGCAGCATGATCTTCGCATACTCTCCAGGTGCTTTCACATGGTCACGTTTATTTTGGGACCGATCAGCGTTTCCAGAACCTTTTCCAAATGTATTTTTCTCAGCTGGTATTTTCTCGATATCTTTATTTTCAGATTTCTGTGCGATTTCTTTTCTATCTGCCCCACCTACTGAGGAATCCTTCACTTTTTCTGGGATTCCGCATATCTCTACAATATCCCCATTCTTCAACGAAACAGGCTCAGAGATGGTTCCGGTTCGCAGTTCCGGTCCCTGAAGGTCCACGAGAAGCTGCGGTTTTACCCCGCATTTTTCTGCTGCGCGCTTCATCTTTCCAATCAGATCCCCTGACTCTGCGAGCGTAACATGGGACAGGTTCAGCCGCATTCCTGTCATTCCCAGTGAAAACATCTCCGCCAGCACCTTCTCGCTTGCGCACGCCGGTCCCAGCGTTCCGTATATATTCACCATCTAAACGTCCTCCTGATCCTTATTCTTCCTCAAGCATATCATAAGGCGACGGGATTGTCATCTAGTTTCCCGGCGGGAAGAACTTTTCCCGACTTTCCTGGCTACAGAACCTGCCACCGGCAGCTTTTTCCAGATGCATGGCAATATAAAAGGTGCGCCAGACCTTTTTTCTCTGTCCGCCACACCTTCTTTTATCGAAGATCCCATTCTTTATTTATCTTTCAAAAACCTTAAACCTGGATTCTATCCGCAACTTCACATCCGATCGCGACTCTGCACATGTCATTTCCAATGATCATCCAGTCATTGTTCCGCAGGATCACATCGATCGGGTTTCCCTCGCAGAAATCGTGGCGATGAAGAAAATCCATCACCTTCTGGTTTCCGAGCATCCACTTAATTGTATAACGTTCCCCTGATTTTGCCGTTGATAAAGCCTGCATAATAACGCCCCCTGATCCTATGCTTTACAATTGTTTTATCGGATATTGTCTGTAAATTTATATGAATTTATTCATTTTGTATCTTCTTTTTATAGAATACTCCTCAAACTATTGGTTAGTCAAGCGTAAATTCAGTTAGGTGCATGTAATCTTTTCGTCTACGGCAAAATCACAAATTCGGTACTGCTAACATAGCATATATTGTTTTTGTAACAGAAAAACCCGCAGAACAAAGT
>ENA-OVGM01002252-OVGM01002252.1-human-gut-metagenome-genome-assembly--contig:-NODE-2252-length-13154-cov-12.124208_pt1 | contig 13154 bp, 9 predicted proteins | sample MGYA00237773_ERZ505425 | MGnify/ENA primary metagenome ERZ505425 (study PRJEB26158, sample SAMN06016407) | human gut metagenome | biome: human gut; feature: ankylosing spondylitis patient; material... | reverse complement strand
TACCGATTCTTTCTACAAGACCTTTTGCGATTACGCTCTCATCATCCATGTTAATCAACTGGTATTTAAGTGATGAGCTTCCACAGTTTAATACTAAAATGTTCATATTTAAAAAATTCTCCTTAAATAATACTTTTACTAATTGCTTTTTAAATAATGTCTTTGTAAATTACTTTGACATCTGAGCCTGTACTGCTGTTAAAGCTACTGTACCAACGATATCATCAGCGAAACATCCTCTTGAAAGGTCATTAACAGGCATTGAAAGACCCTGAAGAACAGGACCATAAGCCTCAGCCTTTGCAAGTCTCTGAACAAGCTTGTATCCAATATTTCCTGCTTCAAGTGAAGGGAATACTAATGTATTAGCTTTGCCGGCAACTGGTGAACCTGGAGCCTTTAATGCAGCTACTTCTGGAACTAATGCAGCATCTAACTGAAGTTCTCCGTCAACAGCGAGTTCTGGATATTTCTCTTTAGCAATCTTTGTAGCCTCTGAAACAAGATCTACTCTCTCATGCTTTGCACTGCCATATGATGAGAATGAAAGCATAGCAACCTTAGCAGGCTTTCCAACAAACATCTCGAATGACTGAGCTGATAAAGCTGCAATCTCAGCAAGATGTTCAGAATCAGGGTCAATATTAACAGCACAGTCTGCAAATACGAAAAGACCATTCTCACCAAGTTCACAATCAGGAACTTCCATAAGGAAGAAACCTGATGTGCTGCTTACGCCCGGCTTACATTTAAGAAGCTGTAAAGCTGGTCTGATTGTGTTACCTGTTGAATGGCACGCACCAGAAACAGCACCATCAGCATCACCGCACTTGCACATAAGACATGCGTAGTACATATAATCCTTCTCCATCATCTCTTTAGCCTGCTCAGGTGTAACACCCTTCTTAGCTCTTAATTCAACGAACTTGTCGATATATTTCTGCTTATTAGGATCATTGAATGGATCTACGATTGTAGCACCTGTAATATCATATCCCTTGCTGTTCTCAGCGATTTCTTCTGGTGTACCGATGATTATAAGATTAGCGATACCTTCCTTTAAAATCTTCTCAGCAGCTGCGAATGTTCTCTTATCCATAGATTCTGGTAAAACGATAGTCTTCTTATCTGCTTTTGCTCTAGCGTAAATTGTGTCAATAAATGCCATGATTACTGACTCCTCCTTAAAATATGAATTTCGGCACATTATGTTTATCATTATGTTACCGCTACTTTTGCCCCCATTATATACCTTTTTTTTGCGTAAGACAAGGTGAGGATTGTTCTAAATGTTAAGCAATTTTACTGAATTATGTCTATAATCCAATGTTATTTAAGCTGCTGCATTATCATTTATGTTATCTATAACCTTTTTAATTCCAAACCACACAGTTAAATCTGTGAATATATCTACAACACTTCCTTGATCAGTAAATGGTGATTCCTGAAGAATTGAAAAATCTCTCAACATTCCATTGTGAACAATATATTCTACTATCTGATTTACGAAATAAATCTGTCTGCTATCAAGATTCGTATTAGTAAGATACTCTGAAAATGCTTCTTTAGCAGCATTCATATCAAGTCCAACAATCTCCCGTACAAATTCACCAAGAGGTTTAGAGCCAAATTCCTGTTCATAGTCTTGTTTAGTACCGACTTCATTCCATAAAATTTTTTCTAATGACTCAATATCCTTTGCTGTTAATGGTTGATTAGTTTTAAGCTTCTTAATTGCAATGTCATCCTGATGCTGTCGAATATAATGCTCGGCTTTTGCTTTATAATTCTGTAATTCATCATTCTCAAGTTCAGCTTCATTCCATTCTATTGAAAGAATTTCATCCGTAAAATTAGTTGAATATTTAACTTTTTCCTTTGGAATATATTTAATTAAATTTCTTAATTTTTCTCTAATTTCTTCAAATTCATCAATTCCAGCAGTATCAATATACGCAGTATTTAAAATTTTATTAATTAAAACTGATTGTGCCTGAATTTCAGGAATATTTGCAATATTAGAAATTGCAGCAACTTTTTTATGCAAATCTGTTCTGGCTTTTGAATATTTCTTACCATCAAGATAAGCCAGTTCAATTGCATACATAAGTGCATCAAATCTAATAGCATTTATATCATCATTGTCAGGCAGTATTAATGGTGCAACTTCATCTTTTACAATTAATGTATCTTCATATGTAATCGTCTGATATCCAGACTCCAGACAATACATATCCACATATTTTAAATGTTGTCGTACAGCAAAATTATCTCTTGGTAGTCTTTGAACTTTCTCACTCATCAACTTTACTAATGCATTACGATATGAAATCAGCCTATCAATCTGATATTCAATATTTTGAAGTTTATAAGCTATTTCAAATTGATAATTAAAAACTGCCCCTTGAAGTGCAATCATATTTGCAGTAGGTTTTTCTTTATTCATACGAAAGAATTCAAAATTACCGCAAAAATCAAAAATATAGAATTTATTTTTATCTTCTCCATCAATTAAATTAGGACATAATCGTGTACCTCTTCCTATCATTTGCCAAAACTTTGCCTTACTTAAAACCTTTTTAAAAAACACAAGATTTAAAATTTCAGGCACATCAATACCAGTATCCAACATATCTACAGAAATGGCAATTTGAGGCAATTTCTTAGCATCCGAGAATTCATCAATAGCACTTTGTGCATAAGTCATATAATTATCTATAACCTTCGCATAACCATCAAGATGTGGATATTCTTTATTAAAAATTTCAAGTATCTTTTCAGCATGATCGTGATTCTTTGCGAATATAACAGTTTTCCCTAATTTCTGACCATAATCAATCTTAATACCCTCTGTCATCAGAATATTTAAAACCTTCTTTATGGTATCCTCATTAAATATCCAAGTATTAAGTGATGAAGGACTTATTGAGTCTGGCAAATCACCATTCTCGTCCTCAAAAGTTTCTTCATATAGAACCTTATCTTCTTCCGACAGAGCATCATATATAATTCCCTGTTCAATAAATTTAAACTTTAATTCAACGGAAATATAATCTACAAGATATCTATCTTTTACAGCCTGTTCCAAATCATATCCATATGTTGGAACTCCATTTTCCAATTCAAATATTGTATATGTATTTTTATCAATCTCATCTTTAGGTGTAGCAGTAAGTCCAATTAATGGAGCATCAAAATAATTAAAAATATCCTTATATTTATTATAAATAGATCTATGAGCTTCATCACATATCACCAGATCAAAATGACCACAAGTAAATATTTTTCCATCTTCATCATTAATTGTATCAATACATTTTATCATAGTCTGATAAGTTGAAAAAACACAATGTGCGTTATAGTTATTCTTTTCTTCAACAAGATTTGTACAAGACAAATTAGGAAGCAAATTTACAAAATTTCTTTTAGCCTGCGTTACAAGAGAATTCCTGTCCGCAAGAAAAAGAACATTTTTAATCCACCCAGCTTTTAACAAGCAGTCACATAATGCAATTACAGTTCTTGTCTTACCTGAACCAGTCGCCATAACAAGTAATGCTTTTCTTCGATTCTTTGCATCCAGACTATTACATACCGCTTTAATAGCAGTTTCCTGATAATATCGACCAGCTATATTTTTATCAATTACAACATTATTAAGGCTTGTTCTCATTGACAATAAATTGAACCATTTTTCCAAATCTCTTTTTGAATAAATGGTAGAACATTTTCTCTCTGGGTATTGACCATCAATTATACGAGTTTCAAATCCATTGGTAAGGAAAATAACTGGTCTTCGGTTATATTTTTGTTCTATCGAATCAGCATATAACTTTGCCTGTTGTCTTCCCTTTGAAACATCAACACAGGTTCTTTTTGCCTCTACAATCGCTAATGGTCTGTGCATATCATCATAAAGTACATAATCTGCAAATCCAACATTTGATTTATTAGGCATCTGTGAAAGTTTATCTTCGCTAATCCAATCATCGCCTTCCACCCATCCTGCATCCATAAGCATAGAATCAACATAAAGCTTTCTTGTCTCATATTCAGATAAATCAAGTGGCTTTTGAACATAAGTCTGCTGTTGTTCTTGTCGTCTAGCTGACAGTTCTTCTTTGAGTGAAGCATTTTCTTCAATTAACTTCTGTAAATTCACTTCCTGATTTGCTGATTTTTCTTTAATTTTTGCCAATTCTTCCTGTGCAGCATTTGAAGCCTGTCTAGACTCTTTTGTTTTTTGAATTCGAGATGTAATTATTGTTTTATCAAAAGAATGTTCTTCATATTTGTCAGAATAACAGTATGCAACATAATCTAAAAAGATGAATAAATTCTCCAAACACAGCATAGCTTCATCTCTTCCAAGCTTTTTACTGCTGTGAGCAACATTATTACCACTTCTACGAATATAATCCATACGTTTCCATAAATCAGAACCAATAATCTGTCTATATTCTTCTGCATTCATTAAACTTTGAAGATTATCCTGATATGGCATTTCCAGTTCAGAATCTACCGAATACATCCATTTTATTGCAAATTCCATTGCCCTTCGGCTATTTATAATGCTTGCTTCTGGATCTATCAAAATAATTCTTTCTGCAGATATTGCAACATCCGAAAATTTTGCAAATTTCGATTCTGCCTTTAAGTAATCAAAATTAGTCTGCATACAACCCCTCCATTCTCTCAAAAATCCATTTTGTAAAGTGCTAAAATATCCAATAAAATATTAATTCATTAAATACAATTTACTTTTTCTCTATATTCACTATTATACATTAAATATTTTCTTGTTTTCAAGATATACATATATACAACTTTTGATTTGTCGACTTGGTGAATAAAATCAACAAATTCATCCTGTTTCTCTTTTTCAGGAACAATAGCCCTTAACTCACTGAGAATTTTTAGATTGATATTCTTTTGTGCAGATTCAGGTGCTTGAGATTCTAATATTGCCTGAAAAAACAAAAACCAATAATGAATAAATATATTATTTGTCTTTTCATTCGAAGTAAATCCAACCACACTATCAGGGAAGCACGCATCAAATGTCAATATAGCCGTTTTTGCAATATTAGCCGCTATTGTAATACAAAGAGTTCCCTTTTCCCACATTTTACTCTGTTTTAGTCCAAATTCTGAATATGTACTATTATAAGATGTAATATATAACCCGGCATTTGCAACATCCCCAGTCTGAATAAGCGGATAATCACCACCTAATAACTTAGGATCATTTCTAGGTCGATGTTTTGATATACCACGACCAAACTCACCAAGCTCAGGTAAAGTAGCCTCTGGCAACCCATAAGAGTTTGATACAGGATCCCCAAACATCTCGACAAATCGGGCTTTGATAAGATCATCTAATCTATATAATTCTTGTTGTCGCTTTTCAATAATATTTTGTACTTTGTCCATATATGAAACAATTTCATCCTGATCATTCAAATCAATTAATGGCATAATCATTTTCTTCAAATGACTCGGTCCATAATTTAATTGTGCTGAACCTGTTATCTGTTTAAATAGCTGTTGCTTAAAATGCTCAGACTTCAAATAATACATAAAATATCTTATTCTCAATTGTTTTTCATCCAGCACCTTAAACCTAATTGTGCTTGTATTCATACATAAAGGAAGCATCGACTCATCAACAAATCCCATTTTCTTATCTACATATTCAACCTTAATTCCTGAACTTGCAATAACGAAATCTCCCGCATCACATAAAAAATGTTTATACTTCCCATATGCTTCTTTCTCTGAAATATATCTATCTGATGTTGATAAATCTATCTTACCATCAACAAGATTAGCTACATTAAGAAGTTTCACTCCATCAATTGTATATTGTGTATTTCTTACACCAGGTCCTTCTTGAAAGAAAAGTACATCTGGTATACTTACCCATGTTTTCTTCATCTACCTCATCCCCACAAATCCGAATTGTCAAGACATATATTTTTGATGTGCTGTCTTTACATTATTCTGATTAACCATTGCATATCGCATTGTCGTATCAATCTGCGAATGTCCTAATATCTTTTGAACCTGTTCAATTGGCATTCCTTTATCAATTGCTCTCGTAGCCATTGAACGACGGAATTTATGGGGATGTATTCTATCAAGTTCTAGTTTTCTCCCAAGATTTCTTAGTCTTATTTCAACTCCGCTTATTTTTAATCTGTCATATGGTGCATCTAAAGTAACAAATAAAGCATTGTTATTATCTACCCTATTATCAATATACTCTTTCAGGTGAACTTTGGCTTTTGCATCAAAATACACCCTGCGTTCCTTATCTCCTTTTCCATAAACAATACATTCTCTACCTTCAAGATCAATGTCATCAATGTTTAAATTTACCAGTTCACCAACTCTTATCCCTGTTGAATATAATAGATCAATAATTGCCAAATCTCGCTTTTCTTTACAATTATCCCTAAGTTTTTCTATTCCTTCATCTGAAATTACACTTTTCACAACAGTTTTAGTTTTTATCTTATGTATCCTTCTCATTGGACTTTTTAAGATATAATCTTCCTCTTCTAACCAAGAAAAGAAACTTGAAATATTTCTTCTTACATTATCAATTGTCACATTTGAACAACCATTCAACTTTTGATAATTTGATAAATATTCTCGAATTTCCTCTGTTGTAGTTTTACGAACTTCTGTCTGTATTTGCGATAACAAATGATTTACAGTTGCCTGATAATAATTGATTGTTCTTTCTGAGCAGCCTTCAATACGTTTCGCATCTAAAAACATATTTAAAAATTCTTCATTTGAAATATCTACTTTTGAAGCTTCATTCTCTGCAAATGTTTTTATTATTACTTCTTGTAGCTTTTTCATCTGTGGAATTGATAAATATTCTGACATTTCATTTAGTACAATAACTATTTTTTCTTCCATATTGGTATCTCCTTCCGATATACCAACATCCTACTCCTGCATTTGCAATTTTATATTTACGTTTATGCTATTTTTTAACAGCTAGTAATATCACTTTTAAATATATTTTACATTTTAAAAATATTATCAATTTGAATTTTATCCAAAATATTTCTTCATCAAGCTATCAAATAACATTTGTGTTTCATCCAAAGATTTTTGAACGACAACTTTTGATTTGTTGACTTGATGAAAAAAGTCGGCGAATTGTTCTTGAAGTTCTATTGGTGGCATTATCATCCTAAACGCCTTAATATCTCCGACATTAATATGTGGTGATGCAGAGCCAGAAACACCTTTTAAAGCATTATCAAGAAATGAATCCCTATTCATTGCTACACACAAAAACTCTGATGTACACTTATCTGTATTGGGTGAAAGAAGCATTGATCTTTGTCCCAATGCAACATTACAGTCCCTATCAATAATAGCAGCTATACCAAGTATTGCTCCCTCTCGTGTATATACTATATCACCAACATCTGGTTTCTTTCGCTGAATCCTCTTTAAGAATTCATCTTCAGGAATATACTCAATATCATCCCAAATAATCCTATTCTTTTTTACAATAGATGTTCTAATACACATAAAACCAGTATCTTCTTTCGTATAAGAAGGCGTTGAATGAGGACAATCAACAATTGCTTTACATGAATTTTCTAAAGGTAATGTGTTCCACCCCATCTCATTCGCAACTGGATCCCCAAACATCTCGACAAATCGGGCTTTAACAAGATTATCTAACATACTAATCTCATCCATATGTTTATTAACTATTATTTTCACTTTTCCCAATATTTCAACTATAACTTTTTGCTTATGAATTGATGGCAATTCAATCATTGCATTTGTCAAATTTTCAAGCTTAATATATTTTATCACCCCACCAATAGCTTGTTTTCTTAATTCTTCAATATAACTTTCCATAAAGTAATATAGATAGGGCATATATAATTTACCACTACCATTATCCTCAATAATATATGTACGTTGATAAGCATCAAATTTACCTTTATAATACTTAACATTCAAGTCACCATTTCCTGCAACCAATACACATTCACAATCATAGGAGTATGTTGATATTTTCAATGGCTCCTTTGAACATGTAAAAAATGGATATTTACCATCTTCTGATGAAGCATTTGCATCTAGCTTACCTGTCTTTATATTGGTCAAATCACCTATTTTCACTCTCATCTTTGCATCCCCACAAATCCGAATTTATTATTATACAATATTAATTCACTAATCATTTTCAACACCTTATTCCTTTTTACCATTTAATCTTTCAGCAATCGTTCTAATTCATCCATCTCTTTATTAATACTAATTTCAAGTTCTCTTATATTAGCCATTATCTCAGATGTTGGTGGGTATTGAACCGCTACATACTCAATTTCTTTGTATTTATTAATACTAAGATCATAACCATTATCAACAATATCCTGTTTAGGAACCATAAATGATTTATCTGTTCTCTTTCTATCTTTTTCCTTGTCCATATTCTTAAATCGTTCTATAATATCAGGAATATCATTTTCTGCAACTGGTGTTCGCTTATCATCCAAGCTGAAACCATCTGCTGTCATATCGTAAAACCACACATTATCAGTACCGCCGTGTTCTGTCTTCGTAAATATAAGAATAGCCGTTGACACTCCTGCATATGGTTTAAATACTCCAGATGGCATAGAAATCACTGCCTCCAGCCTCTGATTTTCAATAATTTCTTTTCTAATATCTTTATGAGCCTTTGACGAACCAAATAGAACTCCATCAGGAACAATACATGCACATCTTCCATATGGTTTTAAAATTCTAAGGAATAATGTAAGAAATAACAACTCTGTTTTCTTTGTTTTACAAACTTTAAGCAAATCTCCTGATACAGACTCCGCATCAAGACTACCTTTGAAAGGCGGATTTGCAAGCACCAATGAATATTTACTTTTGTCTGTATTCTGATCAGATAAACTATCCCTATATTCAATAAATGGATTATCAATACCGTGTGTCATCATATTCATTGCTCCAATACGAAGCATTGTTCTATCCATATCATATCCATAAAACATATGGTTCATATAGTGATCTTTTTTCTGCTTATCAAAGAAGATTTCCTCTTTTCTGTTTTCTTTCAAATATTCTCCTGCCGCAACTAAGAAGCCTGATGTTCCACAAGCTGGATCACATATCATTTCATTGCTTGATGGATCCATCATTTCTACTATCATTCTAATAATATGTCTAGGAGTTCTAAATTGTCCATTACGCCCAGACTGTGCAATCTTGGACAAGAGATATTCATACACATCACCACGCACATCAGCAGTCTGTATTTCATTCATAATCGCATAAATTTCATCTAAAGAATCCACAACCTTTGATAAAATAAGTGGCGTTGGTAATTTAAAAATAGCATCATCCATATATTTTGAATAAGCACTATTCTTATCACTGTGCAATGTTTTGATAAATGGAAATACCCATTCCTGCATTATTGAATACATTCTATCTGCTGGGAAATCACGAAAACAAGACCATTTAAGCTGTGAACCATCTATTGTTCTTTCTCCAATTCTTACCTCTTCCGAAAAAATGCTTTTATATGGAAGCCCAAGAATCGCGCTCTCTTTTGCTCTTATATTATCTGAATCATCCAAATCATGAATAAACATCAGATATGTAATTTGTTCTATAACTTCTAATGGATTAACCAATCCACCTGCTGCAAAAATATCCCATAAACCATCAATTTTATTTTTTAATTCACCTGTAATCATTTAATCCTCCATATTCCATATATACTTTGTATATCTACCGCCACCAATTTTACTTATTTCGCCGCTCTTTAACAAATCTGCCAATGTTCTCTGAATTGTTGTATCACTTACATCCGGATTCATTTTCATCAATTCAGATTTTGTAATTGGACCTATATGTGTTTTAATTATTTCACGGATACGGTCAGCTTTCGATAATCTCGAATCAGTTAACAACTGTACTCTTGATTCAAATTCCTTATAAGCTTTTACAATTACACCTAACATATAATTTACAAAAGGTTTATAATCATTTTCATTTTCATGCCAATTTACCGAACTATCTTGAAGTGCTTCATAGTATGTTTCTTTTGAGTCTTCAATTATTTTTTCAATACTTATATATTTACCGACTATAAAGCCTGCCTGATATAGCAACAGCAACGTAAGTAATCTGCTCATTCTTCCATTACCATCATTAAACGGATGTATACACAAAAAATCCAAGATAAACATTCCAACAAGTATCAGTGGATCAACATTACCTTTTGCTTCTCGAAAAGCTTCAAATAGTTCATCTATTGAACTCGGTGTTTCCCAGGCAGCCACTGGTTTAAATCTAATTTTCTCATTACCATCAGAATCCATTTCACGAATAATATTATCAGATGTTTTATACATTCCACCCTCTATATTTCCAAGGAATTTATACAAATCCCTATGTAATTGTAAAAGATAATTGGCATTAATCGGAATATAATCATAATTTTCGTGAATTGTATTTAAAACATCCCTGTATCCTGCAATTTCAGATTCATCGCGGTTTCGTGGTGTTGTCTTTGACTGCACCAGATTTTTCAATCTATCATCTGCTGTTGAAATGCCCTCAATTCTATTTGAAGCTTCCGTACTTTGAATTTTGGCAATCTCCACCAACTCACTAAGTTCATCCTTGTGAGCTTCTATAAATAGTCTTTGTTCTCCCTTATATTCATTAATAAGAGTTAATTTTCTTACTATTTCCGGTGTTAATAACTTATCCCATTTCTTCGTATAACTATAATCTCTCATTCAATTACCTCATCAGTGCTTTTATGATAATTTATATTTTTATCATTTTACTGTATTTTAATTTAGTCGTCAATATTCAATTTAGTCATTTATTAGTTGTTTGACTAAATTAAAATGCTGTATGATGTAATTAAATATACTACTTTCCCTGCATATCCTTCAACATCTTTACAATCCTGTCCCTGTTTTTCGCTGTTTTCATAAAAGTAGTTTTCATAACTTTTAACAGCTACAGTTCTACACTCAACACTTCTCTATATGGATTGACCGTAGACAATCCTATTTTAGCAATCTGACCATCTATAGGCATAAATAAATCCTGTAATACAGCAAATGCCTGTCTCATCTGCTCCTTATCAAGACATTTGCCAAGTGTAATATGCGGCATCCACGAATATGGCTGATAAAATTTGCTTATATTAGTTTCTGGAATTGTTGCAAATTCATTATATATTGATATTGAAAGATTCATCATATACTCGTTAAGTACAGGTGCGGCATATATCACGCGAGGAAAAAGCTGTCCGACCGATACTATATTTATCGTATTATTTATATTTACAACGCCTTTTTCATCTAAAGGCTGTAACTTTTCCCTGCATACCTTTTCAAATGCTGGAATTAACACATCAACATTCCTTGCCTCAATTGCGCTGATTGTAAGATGAGGCATAACATTATTCCTTATCATAAAATCATTGCCTGTTTTATCTGCAATTTTTTGTTGCAGATATTTCAATATTTTATTAGTATTTTCATCAAAATACGCTGATATTAAATACATACCTAATACTCCCCGAATATATAATCTGTGACAGCAGCATACTATTTTCCAACAACTGAATTGTATATGTTTCCTCTTATTCAGCACACACTTTTTATCAGACCCTGACAGGACCCCTCACAAAATCCCCAAATTCTTTAACTCCATACTTTCCAGCAACAATCATATTATAAATATTAGCCGCATGTATATCATCAAGCAGCATTTCCTTATAGTCAGCGGTCTTTGTTATAAGTGGGACTTCCACAGTTTTTCTTATATATGAAAGATACTCCTGCCCTTTTTTATCAAAGCCAAGCACCCTTATATATGGTGCATTGGAATATTTTTCCATATGTTTTTTATCAATCCCTAGCGTTATCCTTACAAGTGCTCTTTTTATTCTGGAAAGTGGTACTTCTTTCGTCTTTATATGTTCACACAGGCTTCCAAATGAAAACGCCCAATTATCTTTACTTTCTGACCTCTGTGGTACTGTCCTTGTTATCATATCCATAGCCGACTTATATAATCTGCCAGCAATCTCCTTGCTTACATCTGGATATTGCATAACATTTTCTATAAATACATTTTTATCATAATTACTCGCAAAAAGTATATCTAAAAGCCTTGTAAATAACGCTTCTGTTATGTCATCAGGATATATATAATTAGTATTTGAAGATAATATTAATCCCGCTTTTACAGGTATATATTCCGATATATTATCCGCTTTAAGATTTTCTCTCAATGCTGTCGCACTTGCATACTCACTTCTTATATCTGTATCGTTATAACTATCCCCCTGTCTTTGTACTGTATAAGGCTTAATAGCATAATTATTTTTTATGATAGCTTTCAGATATTCAACCGCAAGTATGTTATTAGAACTTGTAAGCATTGCCGCAGTGTCTTTATCCGTCAGCTTCTCCACAACCTTCTGTCTTGCGGCAGCATAGGATATTCCATTGGCAGTGTATTTAGATATTTCCTTATATAGTGTATCTTCGTTATCACACAAAATGTGTGCAAGCTTAGAAAGCCTTTCTATATTCCCGCTCTCACTTCCAAAAGCAATACTGTCGGCTTTTATATAATCAAGAACCTTTAAAGCACCAGCGGCAAAGCTCTCAGCACTAGACACAGCATAATTAACAGGCAGTTCAACGACAAGATTAACTCCACTGTTAAGTGCCATAGAAGTACGCGTATATTTATCAAGAACCGCCGGTTCTCCACGCTGTACAAAATCCCCACTCATAACTGCAACACTTATATCCGCCCCTGTAAGCTCCATTGCTTTATTAAGATGATATAAATGTCCATTATGAAATGGGTTGTATTCTGTTACAAGTCCTACTGCTTTCATATATAAATCCCCTTGTATTTTAATTCTGTGAATAAATTCTATAAAAATTATGTGCTCATTATATCCTATGCCATGCGTTGCTTTTCCACACATCCGAAGTTTCGAAGAAACTTCTAAGTGACTACGAAGTAGTCATATTATATCTTATGTCCTGCGTTGCTTTTCCACGCATCCGAAGTTTCGAAGAAACTTCTAAGTGACTACGAAGTAGTCA
>ENA-OVGM01002242-OVGM01002242.1-human-gut-metagenome-genome-assembly--contig:-NODE-2242-length-13251-cov-2.767808_pt1 | contig 13251 bp, 10 predicted proteins | sample MGYA00237773_ERZ505425 | MGnify/ENA primary metagenome ERZ505425 (study PRJEB26158, sample SAMN06016407) | human gut metagenome | biome: human gut; feature: ankylosing spondylitis patient; material... | reverse complement strand
AGGCGTTGAGGGCTAGATCCCCCCGGCGGCCCGCCTGATACTCGTAGTAGGCCTGGCAGCCGATCATGGCCCCGTTGTCCCCGCACAGAGACAGGGCGGGCAGGTAGAGCCTGTGGCCGCTGGCCCGGCAGGCCCGCTCCAGATCGGCCCGGATGCGGCTGTTGGCCGCCACCCCCCCCGCCACGGCCACCTTCCCATAGCCCGTCCGGCGGGCGGCCTCCACGGACCGGGGCACCAGGGTATCGCTCACCGCGGCGGCAAAGGAGGCGGCCAGACCGGGGAGATCCAGCGTCTCCCCCTTCTGGGCGGCGTTGTGGGCCAGATTGAGCACCGCCGTCTTGAGGCCCGAAAAGGACATGTCCAGCGGCGCGTCGGCCACGTGGGCACGGGGGAGCTCATAGCGCCGGTCGTCCCCCCCCTGGGCCAGCGCGTCCATGGGCGCGCCGCCGGGGTAGCCGATGCCCAGCACCCGCGCCACCTTGTCAAAGCACTCCCCCGCCGCGTCGTCCCGGGTAGCGCCCAAAATCGCCATGTCCGTGTAGTCCCTCACGTCTACCAGCATGGTGTTTCCGCCGGAGACGCACAGGCAGACGAAGGGGGGCTCCAGCTCGGGGTGAGTGATGTAGTTGGCGGCGATGTGGCCCCGGACATGGTGCACCGGGATCAGCGGTACCCCCAGTCCATAGGCCGCCGCTTTGGCGAAGTTGACCCCCACCAGCAGCGCACCGATGAGGCCGGGGGCGTAGGTGACCGCCACGGCGTCGATGTCCGCCCGGGTCAGCCCCGCCCGGGCCAGGGCCTGGTCGGCCAGGCCCGCGATGGCCTCCACGTGCTTGCGGGAGGCGATCTCCGGCACGACGCCGCCGTAGAGAGCGTGCATATCCGCCTGAGAGAGGATGGCGTCGGAGAGGACCGTGCGGCCGTCCCGCACCACTGCCACGGCAGTCTCGTCGCAGGAGGATTCAAAGGCCAGAATGTTCATTGTGCCGCCTCCTCGTCAAAACGCCGGGTGAGGATCAGAGCGTCCTCCTTGGGGAGGTCATAGTAGTTCTTGCGGCGGCCAGCCTCCTGAAAGTCGAAGCCCTGATACAGGGCGATGGCGGCGGCATTGGAGGGGCGTACCTCCAACGTCAGAAAGGCCAGATGGTTGGCCTCAGCGAAGTTGAGAAAGACCTGCAGCAGCTGCCCGGCGATGCCACGGCGGCGCTGCTCCGGGAACACCGCCACGTTGGTGATATAGCCCTCGTCGGCAGCCACCAGCAGTCCCGCATAGCCCAGCACGTCGCCGGTGACGGCGTCCTCCGCCACCAGAAAGGCAGCGCACTGGTTTTCCAGCTCCTCCGCCAGCATCTTCCGGGACCAGGGGCGGGAGAAGCAGATGCGCTCCAGTCGCTCCAGCGACTCCAGATGGTCGGCGTTCATGGGTACGATCTTGATGTTGTTCATAGGATGACCTCGATATCTGTCAAATTATTCAGCCCTTGGCGGAGAGCCAGTCGGGGCCGCTGTGGGCATCGGCGGGCAGGGGGACGGACAGCTGGGCGACACCCTGCATTTCCTCCTGCAGGAGGGCTTCGACACGGGGGGCCTCCGCTGCCGGACACTCCACGATGAGTTCATCGTGGACCTGCATGATGAGCCGGGCGGCCAGACCCTCGTTGGAGAGCCGATGCTCCACCCGGATCATGGCCAGCTTGATAATGTCCGCCGCCGTGCCCTGAATGGGCATATTCAGTGCCACCCGCTCCCCAAAGGAGCGGAGGTTGAAGTTGGAGCTCTTCAGCTCCGGCAGCGCCCGACGCCGCCCGAAGAGAGTGGCGACGTAGCCCTGCTGCCGGGCCTGCTCCACCACCTCCGTCATATACCGGCGGACGCCGGTGTAGGTGGCGAAGTAGCGCTCCATATACTCCTTGGCCTCGGCCACGGTGACACCGATGTCCTGAGACAGGGAGAAGGGGGAGATGCCGTAGACGATGCCGAAGTTCACGGCCTTGGCCCGTGAACGCATCTGGTGAGTCACCTCCTCCGGCGGTACGTGGAACACCTTGGAGGCGGTGAGGGTATGGAAGTCCTCCCCGGAACGGAAGGCCTGCTGCATCACCTCGTCGCCGGAGATGTGGGCCAGCAGCCGCAGTTCGATCTGGGAGTAGTCGGCATCCACCAGCAGGTTCCCCGGCGCCGCCACGAACATCCGGCGCATCTGGCTGCCCAGCTCCGTGCGGGTGGGGATGTTCTGGAGGTTGGGCTCCGTGGAGGACAGGCGGCCGGTGGCCGTTACCGTCATCTGGAAGCTGGTGCGGATGCGGCCGTCGGCGTCGATGACCTTCAGCAGGCCGTCGGCATAGGTGCTTTTCAGCTTGCTGTACTGCCGGTATTCCAATACGTCCGCCACAATGGGGTGCTGCCAGCGGAGCTTTTCCAGCACGTCGGCGTTGGTGGACCAGCCGGTTTTGGTTTTCTTGCCGTGGGGCAGCTGGAGATCCTCGAAGAGCACCTTGCCCAGCTGCTTGGGGGAGTTGATGTTGAAGGGAGCCCCGGCGGCGTCATAGACCCGCTGCTCCAGCCGGCGGATGGTGCCGGTGAGGCTCTCGCCGAAGTCCGACAGCGCCTTGGCGTCCACCAGAAAGCCCCGCTGCTCCATCCGGGCCAGTACCGGGCAGAGAGGCAGCTCTACGGTATGATACAGCTCCTTCATGCCCAGCTCCTCCAGCTTGGGGGGCAGGGTCTCATACAGGGCCTCCACGGCGGAGCAGTAGCTGTGGAGAGCCGCCCACGCCGAAGCGGTATCCGCCAGCGGGGCAAAGGCATCCGGCTCCAGATGCAGGGGCTTGGGCAGCTCTTCATTATAGTAGGTCACGAACAGCCGCTGGAGGTCGTAGCTTCCGGCGGTGGCATCCAGCAGATAGGCGGCCAGCGCCGTGTCAAACAGATAGCCGTCGGTGGGAAGCTCCTGTTCCAGTAGGGTGCGCATGGTATCCTTGATGTGGTGGCCCACCTTGCGGATATCGGCGGAGAACAGGGCGGACAGCAGGGCGTGCCAGTCGCCGGTATAGCGGCTCTGATCCAGCTCCGCTGCGGCGGAGGTGTGCGCTCCGGTATCCCACTGGACGGAGAGAACGGAGAGGCTCGGTAGGGCGTAGACGGTCACATGGTCCGCTTGACGCCACTGGGCCAGCAGGGCCTGGGCCTGCTGCTCCGTCTCCAGCGGCTCCACGGCGACGGTATACTCCGGGGCGGCCTCGGTGTCCCGGTGGGGGGTGAGGCCGTACCGGTCGATGAGCTTCTGAAACTCCAGCTTCAGCAGCAGGTCATAGAGCTCCGGGGCAAAGGGGCGGCGGAGGTTGTCCTCCGGGGTGAAGTTCAGCGGGGTATCGGTGACAATGGTGGCCAGATACCGGGAGTGCTCGGCGCTCTCCCTGCCCTCCTGCAGCTTTTTGATGACGCCGGGCTTGGCGTCGATCTCCGGCAGCAGGCGGTACAGCTCCGCCACGGAATGATACTGCTGCACCAGTGCCATGGCGGTCTTTTCCCCCACGCCGGGGACGCCGGGGATGTTGTCGGAGGCATCGCCCATGAGGGCCTTCAGGTCGATCATGTGGATGGGGGCGAAGCCGTACTGCTCCCGGAAGGTCTCCTCCGTCATGTCCTTGGTGGTGGTCTGGCCCATGCGGGTGGACACCAGCTTCACCTTGGTATGGGGGGTGATGAGCTGGAGACTGTCCTTGTCGCCGGTGACGATGACGCAGTCCCAGCCGGATGCCTCGCAGCGGCGGCTGATGGTGCCGATGAGGTCGTCGGCCTCGTAGCCGGTGAGGTCGTACTGGGGAATGTTCATGGCGGAGAGTACCTGCTTCAGATACGGCAGCTGCATGGCCAGCTCCTCCGGCATCCCCTTGCGCTGGGCCTTGTAGCGTTCATCCGCCTGATGGCGGAAGGTGGGCTCCCGGCGGTCGAAAGTGACGCACAGCGCCTCCGGCTGTTCCTCGTCCAGCAGCCGCTGGAGGGTGGTGAGAAAGCCATAGATCGCATGGGTATATAGCCCGTCCCGTGTGGACAGGGGGCGGATACCATAATAGGCCCGGTTGACGATGCTGTTGCCGTCGATGACCATCAGTTTCATGGAGGGTCCTCCTTATACTTCTTGGCATATTCCATTTTATTATACGCCAGTTTCTCCCATAAAACAACCTCCGCCGTGGAGCGGGACAGAGGTTTTCCGGTATTTTACATGGAATGGGGCGGAAAAGAGGGAGAATTTGTTTTTCCTCTTTCTTTTTCCGGCAAAATACGCTATAATCTATATTTGACTGAAATTTGACCGGAAGGGGTATGTAGATATGTCCGCAGAGCTGTTACAGCTGCTCAACGGCGTTCAGACCATGTCCATCGTGGGAATGTGCAAGAATGCCGGAAAAACCACCATGCTCAACTGGATGCTGCACCACGACCGCCTGCAGGGGACGCTGGGCCTGACCTCCATCGGCCGGGACGGCGAGTCCACCGACGTGGTCACCGGCACGGAGAAGCCCGGCATCTTCGTGCGGGAAGGGACTCTCATCGCCACCGCCAAGGATATGCTGCGGCTGGGGGACACCACGCTGGAGATCATGGAGACCACCGGCATCCCCACACCGCTGGGGGAGGTGGTGATCTTCCGGGCCCGCAGCGACGGCAATGTCCAGCTGGCAGGGCCGTCCATCACCACGCAGCTCAAGGAGGTCTCCCGGCTGTTCTTCGAGATGGGGGCCGACAAGTCCATCATCGACGGCGCTCTGGGCCGCAAGTCTCTGGGCGCACGGGCCGTGGCGGAGGGGGTCATTCTCTGCACCGGGGCCTCGTACCATATGAGCATCGACAAGGTCGTGGCCGACACCGCCCACGTGTACCGGCTGATGAATCTGCCCAAGGCGGAAGTCATGCCCCCGGAGCTGGAGGAGAGACTGGAGAAGTGCCTGAAGGATCACGGCGAGGCCCTGATCTCCGGGGCGCTGACGGATACCATGGTGATGCCACTGCTGCGCTCCGGCGTGCTGCGGAATACCCGGCTGGTGGTGAAGGATCCCAGCAAGGTACTGCTGAGCAGCGATGCGCTGGATAAGCTCCAGACCCGTCAGGTGCGGCTGGAGACGGAGGAGGCCGCCCGGACCCTGTGCGTCACCATCAACCCGGTGTCCGCCTACGGCTGGAAGTTCGACAAGGATGAATTTATGACCCGGATGCGGGAGGCGGTGGACGTCCCCGTCATCAATGTGAAGGAGGAGCTGACATGATCAATATTCGCTTTGAAGAGAGGGAAAAAATCGGCTTGCAGTATGCGCTGGAGACTCTCCACGGGTGCAGCCCCTTCGGTCAGGAGAAGATCCGCAAGCTGCGCTACTACTCCCCCGACGAGCGGGAGGAGCTGGAGACGGAGCTGTATAACGTGGAGCAGGCCGCCAAGGCGGCGGATGCCCTGAAGCCCCTGTACGACAGGATCGGGCTGATGCTGTGCCAGATGAAGGACATCCGTGGCTCTCTGCGCCGGTGTCAGGCATTGGAGATCCCGGACCATGTGGAGCTGTTTGAAATCAAGGTATACCTTCAGCGGCTGGAGAGCCTGATCCCCCTGTTCCAGCAGGTGTGCCAGACCACCCACTTTAAGGCGCTGGCCTTCCATGATCCGGCGCAGGCGCTGGAGATCCTGGATCCGGACAAGACCCGCAGCCGTGGCTTCTACATCCCCGACAATGCAACGCCCAAGCTGAGGGAGATCCGTGCGGCCAAGAAGCAGATCGAGGAGCAGCTGCACCATGCACAGACCGATGCCGAGAAGGAGGAGCTGCGCTCCCGCCGGACCCGTGTCTGTGCCGAGGAGGACAGCGAGGAGACCAAGGTGCGCCGCAGCATGGGGCAGGCGCTGGCTCCGCTGGCAGGAGATCTGCTGGAGGACGCCGACACGGCGGGCCGGCTGGACTTCATCATCCAGAAGGCGCTGTTTGCCGTACGCTACGGCGGCGTGCGGCCGGAGATCACGGAGACGGAGCTGGAGCTGACGGATATGATCAATCCCGAACTGTGCGACCTGCTGGAGCAGAAGGGGCGGTCCTTCGTGCCGGTGTCCATCCGGCTGGAGCAGGGGGCCACCGTCATCACCGGCGCCAACATGGGCGGTAAGTCCGTGGTGATGAAAACCGTGGCTCTGAACGTGCTGCTTTTACAGGCGGGCTTTCTGGTCTGCGCCAAGAAGGCCCGGATGCCGCTGTTTTACAGCGTGAAGATGCTCTTTGACGACTTGCAGTCCATCCAGTCGGGCCTGTCCGGCTTCGGCTCGGAGATCGTGCAGTTCCAGAAGGCGCTGGAGGAGGTGGAGCAGGGCTACTCCCTGTTCCTGCTGGATGAGTTCGCACGGGGTACCAACCCCGATGAGGGCGCCGTTATCGTGCAGGCAGTGACCAAATACCTCAACGAGGTGAATGCCATTTCCCTGCTGACCACCCATTACGACAAGGTGGCAGAGAACGCCCGGCTGCACTATCAGATCATCGGACTGCGGGACGTGGATCCGGAGCAGATCCGGCAGGAGCTGGCGGCTACCGGCGACGACGGCATTCAGGTCATCGCACGGCACATGAACTACGGCCTGTACCGGGTGGAGGGGAAGTCCGACTGCCCCAGAGACGCCCTGAACATCTGCCGGATGCTGTCGCTGAAGCCGGAGATCCTGGAGAAGATCGAGCAGGCGTATTAAGACGCCGGAGGCTCTCTGCGGTGGTTGGCCGCTGCTGCGTGCGGCGTCTGTGGGGCGGTATGCGCCGCCGGAGGGCGGCAGAATTGGAAGAATGACCGGCGAAGGCGGGGGAGCGGATACGCCCCCCGCTTTCGCTGTATTCGTGGGATATCGCTTTGTGCATAACCCATAGAAAACGATGCAGAAATTTTATCTCATGCACAAAAAATCTCTGTCTTTTTTGTCACAATGCCACCTTGACAAAGCCCCGGCGGAGACGATATAATGAGGACCGTAGAAGTTCATACCGCAATCAATAGAGGTGCGGGGGACAGGGTACTGCTTCGTGAGGACAGACACTCGCAGAGCGGGGCAGGAAGGGGTCCTTCGCCGAAAGGGCATGACGGGTCTGATGTCATGGCCTTGGGGTCGGGGTGTAAGCGCCGGCACTGTCATGTCGAAAGACGTGGAGCGCTATTGGTCAGCCTTGACCGATAGCGCTCTTTTTATGCCCGAAAGAGCGGTATGGCCACAGCGGCGGAACTTCATGAAAACGACCCAAATTTATGAAGGAGGAAAAACTTATGGAAAAGATCACTTCTACCCTGCGGCTGCGTATGAGCGCAAAGGATGCTCACTACGGCGGAAACCTGGTGGACGGCGCACACATGGTGCATCTGTTCGGTGACGTGGCCACCGAGCTGCTCATCAAGTGCGACGGCGATGAGGGCCTGTTCTGCGCTTACGACATGGTGGAGTTCAAGGCTCCCGTGTACGCCGGAGACTACATTGAGGCCTATGGCGAGATCGAGAAGATCGGCAACACCTCCCGCACCATGCGCTTCGAGGCCCGCAAGGTCGTCGTTGCCCGCACCGATATCAGCGCTTCCGCCGCTGACGAGCTGGACGAGCCCATCGTTGTCTGCGTGGCTCACGGCACCTGCGTGACCCCCAAGGACTGCCAGCGCAAGAAGATCGAGAAGTAAGGGAGCGGCAAGATGGAGAAGCTGATTATTACTGCTGCTATCTGCGGCGCTGAGGTCACCAAGGAGCAGAACCCCGCTGTGCCTTACACTGTGGAGGAGATGGTCCGTGAGGCCAAGTCCGCCTACGAGGCCGGTGCAGCCATCCTGCACATCCATGTCCGCGATGACGAGGGCGCGAACACCATGGAGACCAGCCGCTTTGTGCAGGTGGTCTCCATGATCCGGGAAGCCCTGCGCACCAACCACCTGGATGCCATCATCAATGTCACCACCTCCGGCACCAAGTTCTCCGAGGATATGCGGGTGGCCCACCTGCCCATCCTGATGCCCGAGATGTGCTCCTATGACCCTGGTACCCTCAACTGGGCCAACAGCTACATCTTTCTGAACACGCCCCCCTTCCTGGAGCGGCTGGGCCTGCTCACCCAGGAGCTGGACATCAAGCCCGAAATTGAAATCTTTGACGCCGGTATGCTGGGCAACGTGGATTACTACCTGAAAAAAGGCGTCCTGAAGGCCCCGCTCCACTACCAGCTGGTTCTGGATGTCCCTGGTGGTATGCCGGGCAATATTGACTCGATCAACCATCTGGTTTCCAAGCTGCCGGAGGGCTCCACCTGGTCGATCACCGGAATCGGCAAGGCCCACATGCCCTGTATGCTGGCCGGTCTGGCCGCCGGCTGCGACAACCTGCGCGTCGGTCTGGAGGACAACGTGTTTATGAAGAAGGGCGAATACGCCACCAACGCCCAGTTGGTGGAGCGGGCGGTCAAGCTTGGTATCCTGGCCGGCCGTGAGATTGCCACCGCCGCCGAGGCCCGCGAGATTCTCGGCATCAAGCCTGAGAAGGGCGTTCTTTATCAGCCGTAAATTGACTTGGAAAAGGAGAATGCGCGATGAAATACGATTTTGAAACGATTATTGACCGCGATCCGGCCATCCGCGGCACCGGAAAGTACCGCATCATGAAGGACTCCAAGGGCAATAAGCCCCCCAAGGGCATCGTTCCCCTGTCGGTGGCCGACATGGAGTTCCGCACCGCCCCCTGCGTTATTGACGCAATCAAAGCCGAGGCGGACTTCGGCGTGCTGGGCTACCACCGCCTGACCGACAGCTTTCGGGAGTCCTGCTGCCAGTGGATGAAAACCCGTCACGATTGGGACGTTCAGCCCGACTGGATCGTCCCCTTCGAGCAGGTCGTTCCCGCCCTCTATAACGCTGTCTGGACCTTTACCCAGCCCGGCGACGGCATCCTGATCCAGACCCCCGACTACCACCCCTTCACCGGCGCCACCGTCAATACCGGCCGCAAGGTGCTGGAAAACCGCCTGGTGGCGGACGAGAAGGGCCACTATACCGTGGATTTCGACGACTTCCGTGAGAAGGCCAAGCAGGCCAAGCTGTTCTTCCTCTGCTCCCCCCAGAATCCTACCGGCCGCGTCTGGACGGAGGAGGAGCTGCGCAGGATGGGCGAGATCTGCAACGAGTACGGCGTCATGGTGGTGGCCGACGAGATCCACCACGATCTGATCCAGCCCGGGTACAAGCACATTGTGTACGCCTCTCTGGGCAAAGAGTTTGCCGACAACTGCGTAATCTGCACCTCCCTGAGCAAGACCTTCAACCTGGCCGGCCTGTGCTACGCCAGCATCATCATCCCCAACGACGAGGTGCGGGCCAAGTTCCAGAAGCAGATGGGCCTCCAGGCCTTCATGCACATCGAGCGCTTCGGCCCCGTGGCCCACGAGGCCGCCTACCGCCACGGCGCCGAGTGGCTGGAGGAGCTCATCCAGGTCATCAAGGGCAACTACGAGTATGTCCGCGACTTCTTCGCCCAGCACTTCCCCGGGGTTGTGGTCACCGAGCTGGAGGGCACCTACCTGGTCTGGTGCGACTTCCGCTGCTTCGGCATGAGCGACGCAGACATGAAAGTGTTCCTCACCGACGAGTGCATGCTCTACCTGGACAACGGCACCGACTTCGGCGCGGCCGGTTCCGGCTACCAGCGCATCAACGTCGCCTGCCCCCGCAAGACCCTGGCAGACGCTCTGGACCGCTTCTATCAGGCCGCCAGGAAGCGCGGCATGGCCCGGTAATTTCCCCGGAAACACGACCAGAATGGATTAGGAGGCTATGACATGTTAGAGAAAAAGGTCCCGTTTCGACCACTTCAGCATCGCCACTACCCACCGCGACCGCCCGATCGACCTGGTGACCAAGCTGGGCTTTACCACCGCCGACTGCTACACCGACCGCACCGTGCACTTCATCTTTGAGAACTCCTACTTCGAGCTGTGCACCTATCAGTTGAACACCACCATCACTTGGCTGACCCAGTCCGTCCCCGCCACCAATCTGCCCAAGGTCCACTCCTATCGCCTGAGCGTCAAGGGGACTGACCCCAATCCCATGCGCAACGCTTTGATCGAGGGCGGCATTGAGACCATCGGCGAGATCAACAACCCCTTCCGCCAGCATGTCCGCTACGGTGAGAAGGAGGGCGAGGCCGGTTACCAGACCTTCTTTATTCAGAACTACGAGCCCTTTACCGACATTCTCTTCGGCTGCACCACCCATCTGGCCAAGGAGCTGATCGTCAAGAACGAGACCAAATTCCCCCACATCAACGGCGCCAAGCGCCTGGCCTACATCACCGGCTACTGCGACAGCAAGGAGCGCTTTGAGGAGGCCGATGCCGCCATCTCCAAGCTCTACAACGCCGCCAAGGGGGCCACTGACACCGGCTTCAACCTGGACACCTATCAGCTGGTGGATCACGACGCCTACGTGGCCGAGTTCGGCTGCGAGCCCCGCAACGACGGCCTGAAGCTGCCCATCGTGGCCGCCGCCTTCTCCGGCTGCCACCTGGAATTTGTGGAAAAGCGCGCCTATGATCTGAACCTGAATTACTTCCACAAGGACGGCAAGCTCTATGTGGACTGCCGCCGTACACTGGGTCTGTTCCTCGTGTTCATGCCCTAACTACCTCATGTGCCCATATGGGGAAGGAGTCTAAAATGTCTATTCCCGATCTCGAAACCTATTTACCCAAGGTCATTTCTTGGCGCAGGGATCTCCATATGCACCCAGAGCTAGGACTCCAAGAAGTCCGTACCTCTAACTTGATTGCAGATCTCCTAACAAAGTTCGGCCTTGATGTGCAGCGTAATTTTGCTGGTACAGCGGTTTTGGGAACACTGCATACCAATAAACCTGGCAAAACAGTTGTCCTGCGCGCAGATATGGACGCACTTCCAATCCAAGATGCCAAAGATGTACCCTACCGCTCACAAATTTCTGGTGTCTGTCATGCCTGCGGCCATGATGCCCATACTGCAAATCTTCTTGGTGTTGCGAACTATATTTCCGATCATCGTACTGAATTTTGTGGAACAATAAAGTTCTTGTTTCAGCCTGCGGAAGAACTGTTAGAAGGGGCAAAGCTTGTCTGTCAATCAGGTGTGCTGGATGGCACGGATTACATTCTGGGTCAGCATGCAGTACTGGATGTAGATGTCGGTCAAGTTCAGGTATGCTACGGCCCTTCAAACGGTGGTGGTGATGAATTTACTTTACGGCTCCATGGTGTAGGTTGCCATGGTGCACGTCCGCACACCGGTAAAGATCCTATTTTACTCGCTGCAAAAGTTATCGAGGGATTTCAACAAATTATTAGCCGTGAGCTGGATCCATTAAAGGCCGCTGTCATTTCTGTTTGTTCGGTTCAGGCCGGACAGCATGAATCAAAAAATGTCGTTCCGCAGGAGGCTGTGTTAGCTGGAACCGTGCGCACGCTGGAAGAGGATGTACGCACCTATGTTTTGACTCGGATGGAGGAAATCGTAGCTGGCCTGTGTTCTGCAAGTCGTTGTTCCTATACCTTGGAGCATGTTACAAAAGTGCCTCCCTTGACCAGCGACCAGCAGTTGACCCAATTAGTTGAGAACACCGCAGTGGAATTGGTTGGACGTGAAAACGTCCTATACCGCCCTGCTCCCACAATGGGGGTTGAGGACTTTTCCTGGTATACCAGGAATTATAATGCGTGTATGTTCTACTTTGGCGCCAGAAATGTCGAAAAAGGAATTATTACGCGGGGGCATAATCCAAAGTTTGATATTGATGAAGAATGTTTCAGGGTTGCTATGCCAATGTTTATTCTGCTTTCAAAACGGCTGAGGCTGGACTAGTTATCGCATTTCCTACTAATTGACAGAGAGAGGGGAATTGTTTTGGAGCTTGAGTATTTGAAAGTCGCAAATAACCCTATTATGTGGATTTCCGTCCTTCCAGGCGTATTGTTAGTAATCGTGCAGGCGATTGTATTATCTCGAAGAGCCATTGTATCCGGAAGAAAAATGGGTATTACAGAGCGTCAGTTTAAAAGCGCGATTCGGAGTTCCGCTCTGGCCTCAATCGGTCCATCCCTAATCATTGTAACTGGAATGATTGCTTTACTCAGCTCCATGGGAGGCCCTATTGCCTGGATGCGATTAGCCTATATTGGCGCTGTCAACTTTGAGCTTTCTGCCGCTGATCGGGCCGCCTCTGCTGTCGGATGTACCTTGGGAACCTCTAACATGACTATGGAAGCATTTGCCTGCGCCGTATATACCATGGTAATCTGCTGCCTTGGCTGGATTCTTGTTTCTGCCCTTTTTGCACACAAAATGGGAGACTTGCGTGACCGGGTAGCTGGCAACAACAAAGCAAAAATGAGTGTCATCAGTGTCGCTGGCGGTATGGGCGCTTATGGCTATCAGTGCTTTAATCGCGGCATTGTTCTCGCCGGCCCCGATGCACAAACAATGACGGTTATTTTTGGTTTTGGTATTATGTTTGCCTTGGCAATCTATGGTAAAAAGAAAAACGTGGCATGGGTCAGAAAATTTGGAATGATGATCGCCATGTTTAGCGGTATGCTGCTTGGATCCTTTTTCTTGTAAGGTTAATACTTCCATCGCTTGAAAGGGGTATTTCTATGACAGAAAATAAACCAAACACTTCCTCGATTTTTCACACAGACTTCTTGCCCTTTGCCATCCGCTGGGGGCGTGGTTTAAGTCTTTTTGGAATCGTTTTAGCCTTTGGTCCATGCCTTGGATTGGCCGTTATGGGTATTTTCCCATCTGTTAGCGGTGTAATGGCTGGTATCGCCGCTCAGCTCCCCGCAGTAGTCGCTGCATATTTCTATGAACCAATCTCCTACTTTGCCATACTGGGTATTGCAGGCACTTATATGGGCTTTCTTTCGGGAAATGTAAATAACATGAGAGCTCCCTGTGCATCCATCGCTCAGAGCGCTGCTAACGTCGAAGAAGGTAGTGACGAAGGCGGTATCATAGCCACTGTTGGTATTGCTGTCTCCATTTTTATCAATATTGCCTTCCTGACAGTCGGTGTTATTGTAGGCAACTATGTTGTTAGTCTGTTGCCTCAGCATGTTTTGGATGCGTTAAATCTATTGCTCCCGGCTCTGTTTGGCGCACTCTTTGCAAATCAAATTGTAAAAAAGCCAAAGTTAGCGCTTGTCGCCCTCCCGATTACGGGTATCATGGT
>ENA-OVGM01002211-OVGM01002211.1-human-gut-metagenome-genome-assembly--contig:-NODE-2211-length-13385-cov-3.803676_pt1 | contig 13385 bp, 12 predicted proteins | sample MGYA00237773_ERZ505425 | MGnify/ENA primary metagenome ERZ505425 (study PRJEB26158, sample SAMN06016407) | human gut metagenome | biome: human gut; feature: ankylosing spondylitis patient; material... | reverse complement strand
AATCAATTCACCAAGATATCTATAGTATCTTGGAAGTCTCCTGATTACCGCAGATGATATTTTTTTTGTCTCTTCCATATTGCTCATCCGTACCTTCCTGTTTTTTCGTATTTTTTATTATAAACCAATGTTAAAACAATGTCAAAGTCAGCCTAATACTCTCTTGGCAATATCAACTGATTCCTTCGCATCTTTCGCATAGAAATCCGCATGAATTTCTTTTGCATATTCCGGTGTAAGGACAGCACCGCCTACCATAACTTTACAATCAAGATTATTTTCATGCAAAAGTTCGATTGTCTCTTTCATTGATACAAGTGTTGTTGTCATAAGTGCTGAAAGTCCTACAAGTTTTACATCATTTTCTTTTACCGCATCAACTACAGCCTGATAAGGAACATCTTTTCCCAGATCTATAACATCATATCCATAATTTTCAAGAAGAACTTTTACAATATTTTTTCCTATATCATGCACATCGCCTTTTACTGTCGCAATTACAATTTTCCCTTTACTCACCGGTGCCGCATCACTTTTTATCATAAATTTTCTTATAACTTCAAATGCCGCCTGTGCAACTGATGCGGACATTATCAGCTGCGGAAGGAAAAGTGTGCCTTTTTCAAATTCCTCACCGATTTTATCAAGTGCCGGTATTAAAACTTCATTGACAACTTCCATTGAGTCTGTATTTTCCAGAAGCTTAGCTGTACAGTCAGCGCCTTCATTTTTAAGTCCGTTAAGAACTGCATTGTAAAGTGCAAGCTTATCACCTTCAAGTCCTGTATCATTATCAGAAGCTGATTGCTGTATGCCCTTTGCACCATCCGGCCCTGATTTTGTGTCCGTTCCTGCTGATTTATTTTCAGAAATGACAATCTTTGGTACTATCTGTTTTCCTGCATAATGCTTTATAAAATCAACTGAATTCTTATCAAATCCTGCAAGAAGCTTGTAAGCTCTTACAGCACCTGTCATCTCTTCAATATTAGGATTGATAATAGGAAGGTCAAGTCCATTTTCAAGTGCCATTGTAAGAAAAATGTGATTTACAAGCACACGGTTAGGAAGCCCGAAGGAAATGTTGGATACGCCGAGAACTGTCTTCAATCCAAGTTCTGTCTTGACACGGTGAAGTGCTTTAAGCGTCTCAACTACCCCGTCCTGCTCTGCAGATGCAGTAAGTGTAAGACAGTCAATGTATACATTTTCTTTCGGAATGCCTATTGCAAGTGCCGCATCTAGAATTTTCTTTGCAATTGCAAATCTGTCTTCCGCCTTTTTAGGAATACCATTTTTATCAAGAGTAAGTCCAACAACAGAAGCTCCGTATTTTTTTACAAGTGGAAGAACATTTTTAAGAGACTCTTCCTCACCGTTTACTGAATTGACTATCGGCTTACCGTTGTATACACGAAGTGCTGCCTCAAGCACTTCAGGAATTGTAGAATCAAGCTGAAGCGGAACATCCACTACTGACTGCAGTGACTTGACAGCTGTTATCATCATCTCACGCTCATCTATTCCCGGAAGTCCGACATTGACATCAAGAATATCAGCTCCTGCCTGAACCTGTTCAAGTGCCTGATTAAGTATGTAATCTATATCGCCTTTACGCAAAGCTTCCTGAAATATTTTCTTGCCTGTAGGATTAATTCTCTCACCGATTATTCTCGGCTGGTCTATCGGAACTACCTTTGTTGCAGAACATACTGCTGCCGGAATTACTTTTTGTGGCAGCTCATTTACAATTGCATTGCCATTTTCTTTAAGCATATCTGAAAGTTCTTTAATAAATTCCGGATTTGTACCGCAGCATCCGCCGAATACCCTGATTCCGTACTTTCTTAAATCTTTCATAAATTCAGCAAAATCTTTTGGTCCCACATTATATTCATTCGTCTGTGGGTCAGGAAGTCCTGCATTAGGCTTAACTACAACAGGAAGATTGGTCCATTTTGTAACTTCTTCTATAACAGGTTCTAACTCTTTTGGGCCGAGTGAACAATTGACACCAATGGCATCAACACCAAGTCCTTCAAGAGTAAGTGCCATTGACGGAACCATACATCCTGTAAATGTTCTTTTATTCATCTCAAATGTCATTGTACACATTATAGGAAGGTCAGAATTTTCTTTTGCGGCAAGTACAGCAGCCTTTACATCAAGCAGGTCTGTCATTGTCTCAAATACAACAAGGTCAGCCCCCGCATTGCTTCCGGCTTTCACCACCTCTGCATACATCTCATATGCCTCTTCAAAGCTTAAAGTGCCTGTAGGCTCTAAAAGCTGGCCTATCGGACCTACATCAAGTGCTACCAGTGCCTCAGGTTTGACATTATCTCTGGCTGTAATCGCATTTTTAATTCCTGCAGTGACAAGTTCATCCACGCTGTGTCCGCATTCTTCCAGTTTGTAAGCGTTGCCGCCAAATGTATTGGCATATATTACATCTGAACCGGCATTAAGATACTGCTCATGAATAGAAACAAGAAGTTCCGGATGTGTAATATTAAGCATCTCAGGTGTTTCACCCATTTTCATGCCTGCTGCCTGAAGCATTGTTCCCATTGCTCCATCAAGAATAACATAATCTCTTTTTAATAATTCTCTAAAATCTCTAGCCATTACAACGTCCACCTTTCTGTCTGAACTGACACTTCTTATTCATACTGCATGTCTGACATCCTCTTGCTCTCTGAGGAATTGGATTTTTCGACAGTCCTATAACTGCCGTAACTGATTTTGTCGGTGTGAGCATATCTGTCGAACTGACATTAAGCCCAATCTGTTTTGGAGCATTTAATACATGAAGGAACTGTCCCTGAAGACTTATCGGCAGATCTCCGTATCCAAGTCCAAACCTGAATGTCTGGTAATATCCGGGATTTTCCTCTTTTATGATAAGTTCAGCCCGGTCACATGCCTGTTCAACTGCAACGCTGCACAGACTGTCTATCGCAACAGCCTCAGCCATGTCACGTATCTGTGCTATTCTTATAAGTCTGTCTGCATCAGCAGATATCGTAACCGCCATAAGCACAGCCTTATCGCATCCATCAAGATGTTTTTTTATAGAATTTCCTGTAAGAAACAGATTCGTATCTTTAACAAGAATTCCTTTTTCTTCTCTTGAAATATCGCATACTTTGTATACAAATCTGGGTTTTACACAGCTAAGCACTTCTTTCTCACATTTTGTTATAAGCTTATCAAGCTGCTCATCAATATCTTCACCTCTGTGTCCCATATATCTTAATGCTTCATTTTTATCGAGTTGTCCAAGAACTATATCAGCATGCATGTATCATTAACTCCTGCCTTTCATAGCATCTGCTATGAATTTTATCTTTTTTTCTTCTTTTTACGTCCTGTTCCCTTTGCTTTTTCCATGCTGATTTTTCTGCCCTTTATGGTAACATTTTCCATTGCAAGCAGAACTGCATCTGCATACTTTGAAGGTACTTCAACAAATGTATAATTATCAAGCATATCGATAGAGCCGACAAGCTTACCGGGAATTCCTGACTCACCTGTTATTGCACCAAGAATATTAGCCGGCTTAATCTTATCTTTTTTACCCACATTGATAAAAAGTCTTACCATGCCTCTCCTGTCAGCATCAAGGTCATAATGAACCTGTTCAAGTTCCTCTCTGTCCTCAAGTGAATCACCTACTACCATTTTAAGAAGTGCAGCAGCCACATCAAGGCATGTATAATCTTCCATATTAAGCCTGTCCTCAACAGCCTCAACCATATCTGAAAGCCCTCCGGCTTCAATAGTCTCCTTTATATTTGAAAATATTGCTTCAAGCTTTGTATTTTTCACATCATCCATTGATGGAATAGGTTTTGCCTTGATTTTTGTCTTGCAGTAACGCTCAATATCCTTCAGCTTATATGCTTCTTTTCCGGAAACAAATGATAAAGCAACACCCTCTCTTCCGGCACGTCCGGTTCTTCCTATTCTGTGCACATAATATTCTTCATCCTGAGGCAGGTCATAATTAAATACAACATCAACATCATCAACGTCAATTCCTCTTGCCGCAACATCTGTAGCAATAAGTATTTCTGTCTTTCCGCTTCTGAAATCAGCCATTACCCTGTCTCTCTGGGCCTGCTTCATATCTCCGTGAATTCCGTCTGCAAAATATCCTCTGCCTTTAAGCTCAGATATAAGCTCGTCAACCTGTCTTTTTGTATTACAGAATACAACTGAAAGTCTCGGATTATATATATCTATCAGCCTGCATAAAAGCTCATTCTTATTCTTTGGTCTTACTTCATAATAATACTGTTCAATATTCTTTACTGTAAGTTCTTTTCTTACAACCTTGATAATTTCTGCATCCTTCTGGAAATTCTTTGCAATATCCATAATAGCCTTAGGCATTGTCGCTGAGAACATTATTGTCTGTCTGTCTTCAGGTGTATCTGTAAGGATAGTCTCCATATCCTCCCTGAAGCCCATATCGAGCATTTCATCTGCCTCATCAAGAACTACCATTGAAACATTATCAAATTTAACTGTCTTTCTTCTCATATGGTCCATAACACGTCCCGGCGTACCTACAAGAATCTGCACTCCAGCTTTTAATGACTTAATCTGTCTTACAATCTCCTGTCCGCCATATACCGGAAGCACTTTTATGTCGCTCATATATTTTGCAAGTTTTCTGATTTCTTCTGCAACCTGGACTGCAAGTTCTCTTGTCGGGCAGAGTATTACTGCCTGAAGTTTCTTTAAATCAGGATCTATTTTTTCGAGAACAGGAATAGAATATGCTGCCGTCTTTCCTGTACCTGTCTGTGCCTGTCCGACCACATCTCGGTCGTCCATAATAACCGGAATAGCTGAAGCCTGAATAGGAGATGCCTCTTCAAACCCCATATCTTCAACAGCTCTTAATATTCTCTCATCTAAATTTAATTCTTCAAATTTCATTAATTCTCCATTCCTGCTCTGTAAAAAGCAATCTTTATAATCGATTTATTTTACACAATTATGCTGATAAAGTCAAAATGTTTATTATTACATACAATTCAGACACTCAATATATCAATCGCCTTCCTATGCATATTGCAAATAAAGCATTTCCCATTTATAATAAAATATTAGTGTGGCAGACAAGTCTTTTACCTGTCACCATGTATAAGCAAATTTTCAAAGGACGGATATAAAAATGATTTTATCATGTAACCATATAAGCAAATCGTTTGGCACTGACCAGATTATAAATGACTGCTCATTTCACCTTGAAGAACGTGAAAAAGCTGCCATAATCGGAATCAATGGTGCCGGAAAATCTACTCTTTTAAAAATCATTGTCGGTGAACTTCCCGCTGATTCAGGAAATGTGACTGTCTCCAAAGGAAAAACTCTCGGTTATCTTTCACAGCACCAGAATCTCTCAACTGACAAGACTATATATGATGAACTTCTGTCTGTTAAACAGGATTTAATTGATATGGAAAATACTATCCGCAGTCTCGAAATACAGATGAAAGATGTTACAGGCGATGAGCTTGACAACCTGCTTTCACAGTATACAAGACTTAATCATGAATTTGAGATGAATAACGGATATGCATATAAAAGTGAAGTTACCGGTGTCCTTAAAGGTCTTGGATTTGGCGATGAGGATTTTTCTCTTCATGTAAACACACTCTCAGGCGGTCAGAAAACGCGTGTTGCACTTGCAAAACTGCTCATATCAAAGCCTGACATCATCATGCTTGATGAACCTACCAACCATCTTGATATGGATTCTATTGCATGGCTTGAAAATTATCTTCTCACATATAATGGAAGCGTCTTAATAGTTGCACATGACAGGTATTTCCTTGATAAAATTGTCACAAAGATTATCGAGATTGACAACACTGCCGTCACGGTATTTTCCGGCAATTATACAGACTATGCTGCCAAAAAAGCTGTTCTTCGCAACATGAAATTAAAAGAATACCTAAACCAACAGCGTGATATCAAACACCAGCAGGAAGTAATCACAAAACTGAAACAGTTCAACCGTGAAAAATCAATTAAACGTGCCGAAAGCCGTGAAAAAATGCTTGACAAAATGGAACTTGTCGATAAGCCAACAGAATTAAACGACAAAATGCATATACGCCTTGGTCTTGACTTTGAAATAAAAAGAGGCGAACGCGTTGCCCTCATCGGCAATAACGGAACAGGCAAAACAACAATACTTAAAATAATTAACGGTTTAATTCCTGCTGATTATGGTGAAATCACTCTCGGTTCAAAAGTTACAATCGGATATTACGACCAGGAACATCACGTTCTCGACCCTGATAAGACTCTGTTTGAGGAAATTCAGGATGCTTATCCTGACCTTAACAACACACAGATAAGAAACACTCTCGCCGCATTTTTATTTACCGGTGACGAAGTATTTAAGTATATCAGGGATTTGAGCGGTGGCGAACGTGGACGTGTATCACTTGCAAAACTTATGCTTTCAAACGCCAACTTTCTGATTCTTGATGAGCCAACTAACCATCTTGATATAGTTTCAAAGGAAATTCTTGAAAATGCACTCAATAATTACACCGGAACTGTTTTTTATGTTTCACATGACAGATATTTTATCAACACAACAGCCACAAGAATTATTGAACTTACAGGGCATACAATTGTAAATTATATCGGCAATTACGATTATTATATCGAAAAAAAGGATATACTTACACCAAAAGCACTTACTGATGCTACAGCTGCCATTAATGACAGCATGGCATCATCAGCCTGTCAGACACCGTCATCAGCACAGGGGTCTTCAAAGGCAGAATGGCAGCAGTCAAAAGAAGAAGCTGCAAGACTTAAAAAACTTAAAAATGAGCTGAAACGCACGGAAGACAAAATCAACCAGACTGAAGAACGCATCAGGGCAATTGATGAAGAATATAACAATCCTGATATTGCAAGCGACACAGCAAAACTTGTCGAACTTCACAATGAACGCACTTCTCTCTCGGAAATGCTTGATGAATTGTACGAAAAATGGGAAGAGCTATCCGAAGAACTTATTGACAAATAAGTCCTTATGGAGTATAAAGAAGTATAATATATTTTTATCTAAGGAGGATGTTCCTATAATGAACAAAACAGAATTAGTATCTGCTATCGCAGAAAAATCTGAATTATCAAAGAAGGATGCTGAAAAGGCATTAAACGCTTTTATTGAGGCCGTGACAGATGAATTAAAGAATGGCTCAAAAGTACAGCTCGTAGGTTTTGGTACATTTGAGACTTCTGACAGAGCAGCAAGAACAGGCAAGAATCCACAGACAGGTGCTGAGATTAAGATTGCTGCATGCAAAGCTCCTAAGTTTAAGGCTGGTAAGGCTTTAAAGGATTCTGTAAACGCTTAATCATATAGTATAATCTATAATAAGCAAGATTTAAGACCATGATGTGTTTGCATTTTCTAATATGCTCTCCCAGCATGGTCTTTTATTTTTGCAGCATACAGGCAAAGTCCACCACTTTGCCATTTACTAAATATAAAATGGAGAATATCTGCAATGGAAATCGAAAAAAAATATCTTGTATCGGAACTTCCTGACAATCTGCCACAATACAAATACCGCAAAATCGAGCAGGGTTATCTTTCAACCTCTCCAGTTGTACGTGTCAGAATGGACAACGACAAATATTATCTTACATACAAGGGAAAAGGTTTACTCGCAAGAGAAGAATATAATCTTCCACTCACAAAAGAATCATATGAACATCTTATCCAAAAGGCTGATGGCAATATAATAACAAAAAAACGCTATGAAATTCCTGATAACAGCGGACATACTATTGAGCTTGATATATTTGAAGGTGTTTTTAGCGGAACAATCCTTGCCGAAGTTGAATTTGATTCTGTTGAAGAAGCCGAACGCTACAATCCACCGGCATGGTTTAAAGAAGACGTAACAATGAACAAAATGTATCATAACAGTAATATGAGCATGCTTGATGTAAGCCATATTAACACTGGAAACGGAGAGTAAAATGAAACCTTTTATTGATAAAGAGTATATTAAAACAACTTTGCAGAGACTGCGTCTTGCCATCCTTACTCTCATAAAGTGGATGTTATGCTCAATTGCATCAGGTATTGTAATCGGTCTTATAGGAGCTTTTTTCCATTCACTCCTCGACTTTGCCGCCGAAATAAGAATTGCACATCCATGGATACTGTTTTTGCTTCCCATATCAGGTATTATCATAGTTTTTATATACCGTCTTTCCGGATGTAAAAGCAGCAAAGGCACAAACCTTGTTATAACAGCTATTCAATCCAACGAAGAAGTTCCGTTAAAAATGACACCTTTAATTATTGTATCGACAATCCTTACTCACCTTTGCGGTGGTTCAGCAGGACGAGAAGGTGCAGCACTTCAGGTCGGCGGTTCTTTAGGCAACGCTTTTGCAAAGCTATTTAACTTTGATGACAAAGACACTCGAATAATGATAATGTGCGGAATGAGTGCATGCTTCTCTGCACTTTTCGGAACTCCTGTAGCCGCAGCTGTTTTTTCAATGGAAGTTATCAGCGTCGGCATAATGTATTATGCAGCACTCGTTCCATGTACTGTTGCTGCACTTATAGCAAGCAGCATTTCCTCAATGTCAGGCCTTGCCGCCACACGTTTTACTGTAGAAGAAATCCCTCAGTTTGGTATTCCTAATGGTATAAAATTTTTCATCCTGTCACTCATCTTTGCAGTAGCAAGCATACTTTTATGTGTTGTTTTGCACAAAACCTCACATTTTTTCACTGCTCATTTTGAAAACCAGTACGTTCGTATCATAGTTGCAGCCGTGTTGGTTATTATTATGAGATTTTTATTTGGCACTACTGATTATCTTGGTGCCGGTACAGACATAATTGCACGCAGCTTTGTCGAACAGAGTGCATGGTATGTATTCCTTTTGAAAATGATTTTTACAGCTGTCACTCTTGGCGGCGGATTTAAAGGCGGCGAAATTGTTCCTACACTTTTTGTCGGTGCCACACTTGGAAGCTTCCTCGCTCCGATATTCGGACTTCCTACAGGCATATGTGCTGCATGCGGCATGGTTGCGGTATTCTGCGGCGTAACTAACTGCCCTCTCACATCTCTGCTTCTCTCAATAGAGATGTTTGGCAGCGAAAGTCTGAAATACTGCCTGTTATGTATTGCTTTAAGCTATCTGCTCTCAGGTTATTATAGTCTCTATAATAGCCAGAAAATCATGTATTCAAAATACAGAACCGAATTCATTAACAGACATTCTTCTTAAAATAACATAAATCACTTCTTTAGTGCATTATAAAAAACCGGTATCAGACATTATCGATTTTCATCTTTTGTCTGATACCGGCTTTTATTTAATCTGTTTATTCCGACTGAAAACAATCTATTTATTCCGCATAAAAATTGTCATCCGGCATACTGCCGCCCACTGATGAAGGGTTTGACTCATAAAGTATTGTAAGATACTGATTTATGCGTGTTTTCATTTCATTTGACTTGATAAATGTGATATTACAATATGGAATTGCTTTCTTGGCAACTGCCGCTTTAAATATACCAAATTCCTCAACATATTCTGCTGCTGTATCAACATTTGAATTTACAAAATCAACTGAATTTTCATACTCTTCCATAAATTTGGCAACTGCTGCTTTATTCTTTTCATAATAATCTGCATTAACAGCTATAACTCCAGTAACAACAGTGCTTCCGTCTGTTGAAAGATTTTCCCATTCTTTTGTTACATCAAGTGCAATTCTTACATCGCTGTTTGCCGCCATAACAGTTGTAACATATGGCTGCGGAAGCATTGCAACTGCACCTGAATCTGATGAAGCAAGCATTGCTGCTGCCTCTGAAGCCTCTGACTTAAATTCAATATTCACATCTTTTTCAGCATCAAGCCCTGCCTTTTTCAAAAGATATTTAAGTGTATACTCTGGTGTTGTGCCTTTTCCTGTTGTATAAATTGTTTTTCCTTTTAAATCAGCTACATTCTGCACCGTGTTTCCTTTTTCGACGATATAAAGCACACCGAGTGTATTTATGCCAAGCACCCTGATTTTGCCATTGCTTTTGTTGTAAAGTGTTGCAGCCGCATTACAAGGCAATGCTGCTATCTGCACATCTCCTTTTATCAGAAGCGAACTGAATTCGTCAGCAGATGCGGCAATCTTAAAATCATAATTATTGGCTGTCTTTTTTTCTTTTGAATCTTCCATAAGCTTAACCATTCCAATCGCTGTAGGTCCCTTCAAGGCAGCAACTGTAATATCTTTTGCTTCATAGCTCTGTGTCTGTGATTGTGTCACATCACTGTTGTCTGCATCTCTTTTACCGTCAGAAGGCATCCAGCACGCAGTAAGCCCAAGTGCAATTACCATAAATAAAATCAATGCTATGAGTTTCTTTTTCATTTTCTCTTTCTCCTTTTTAACTTCCCTATTTTATTTCCACTCCGTAACAACAAACTGAATAGTCTTTTTCCCATTAAATTCATTGATGGATGGATAATAAACAATTGAAATATTCTGCTCCCTCTTTGGAACATTCATGCTGTCAGCACGAAACATTATAGCATCATACGAATATGCATTTGCATCTTCCAGCACCATTTTTAAAACATTCCTGTTTTTCCCTATTATTGAAGCCTGTCTTACCCTAAGATTCTTATCTGCAAATACAGGTTTTTCATTTCCTTTGCCAAATGGTTCCAAAAGCTTTAACTGCTCAATAAGCGGAAATCCTGCATAACCCAGAGGCATTGGAACATCTATCCATGTAACAGGTGTAAGCTGCTCTTTTGTAAGCTTCTGGTTATGATTAAGCTGCCACCTGAATTCATCAATATTTTCTTTGTCAAGTGATATTCCTGCCGCCATCGTATGACCTCCGAATTTATTTAAAAGATAACCACATCTTGTTATCTCCTCAAACATGTTGTAGCCCTCTATGGAACGGCCTGAACCTTTTGCTCCCTCAGCTGCATCAGTTATAACAAACGTCGGTCTGTAAAAATATTCTTTCACTCTTCCGGCGATTATTCCGGCAACACTCTCATGACACTCCGGAAGATACACAACTAAAACATTATCATTGATAAGTTCCGTATTTTCCACCATATCAATAGCTTTTGCAGCTTCTTTTTCTTGCCGTGGGCCATGTACTTGCTGATGGCGGCTTTGAGCAGCCTGCCGGTGAACTTTGTTCCACTGACAACCAGCGTTAAAGTCCTGTTTTCCACTTCTTCCTGCATTTTCATCGCCTCCTTTCCACAAAATGTGCAGGGGTGGTGCATTTATTTCTAAGGCGGGACCACCAGCCGCCGGAGAAAATATTTCTTCATCGCTCCATCCCGCGGCTCTTTTTCTTTACCGGCTTCTTATCCGGCAAATTCCACTCTTCCCGAAACTCTGCCACACCTTTGGGATCAAATGCCTTCAACTTCTCCAGATCAAAGGCAACAGCAGAATATTTCCCATAACCGGACTGCACCTGATAGGGAAGCACCTTCCCCAATTTGTTCTCTTTGATGAATCGCAGCAGGTCCTTGCTGATGTCACCGGAAATAAACGCCTCTCCGGGGTCCAGGGAATACCCCGGAAGGTTCACCGTCATATCTGCAAACGGTTCTGCTCCATCTTCTGTATGGGTAATCATGCCGATATAAAGCCGCTGATTATTCGCATACATCCCAAGTTGCAGCGATATGGTTTCTTCCCCATATTCCCACTTGAAGGGGACTTTCTTTTCCTCATTCATATCGGATTCCTCCTATCGTATCTGTTCTTTGTGGTCATAAAACAAATCTCCATTTCTGACCTTTGCATGGCTGAGAATCTTGATCTGCCCCTTTGCCTGACTGTCCAGAGCTTTTTCATAGCCTATATCTGACAAAAACAGGCGGGTTCGTTCTCCTTTCCAGCCCACCGGGGAGTCATGCGTCAGCACATCAAAAATAATCATGTGCCGGGTGTTCTCCGCAAATCGCTGAAGATCCATGTAGTCATGGCCGTGATAGTTCTGCGCCCCGGCTTTCTGGCGCATTTCCTCCATCAGCTGACCGATTGTTTTGCCTTCCTGCATAAAACCCACTTCCTTTCTGTTCTTATAAGACCAGCAAGATCATCTCCCGCAGCTGAGCAAAATAGAGCTTGCCCTGGGGCGTGACCAGCGTGTAGGAACCGGTATGACCGTGATTGCAGTAGTCTTTGACGCAAAACAGCCCTGCATTTTTCACATTGGCATAAGGCAGCACATTGCCGGATGCCGTGCGGTACACAAACCGCCGTTCTATCAGAAACCGAACAAACCGGCGCTCCGGGACATCCAACTCTTTGGCGGTAGTCCTGAGATTGGTGCTGTGCTTTAAGTCGATGAACAGGTCATAGAAAGCGGCTTTGCCCTCCAGCTGTGCATTTTCCTTACGCAGAGAAATATTCGCTTCACGCTCAGCCAACAAGTCTGAGCAGAGCTTCATCAGAGCTTCCGGGGAAGTGGCAACCTCCCACAGCTTCTCTTTTGTGAGATAGGCCCCGTGCTTACGAATAGTAGGCAGGACCTCATCGAATACCCACTGTTCAAACCGCTCTGCCGATGGCAATTTGCTGTGAACGATCAGGCGGTACAAATCTCCTTCGGGGATAAAAGTCATACTGATTTTGCGGTCGGGGCTTTGTGGGTGAGGTGCGTCGCGTTTCACGACATACCTACAATGGCGGATAATTGCATCGCGGGGATTGCTGTACCCCAGCGCAGCGGCCACATCCGTTCCGCAGAACAGGTATTTGCCGTTTTCTTCGATGACCCGGATACTGCCAAACTCCGGGTTTTTGAAAACTTCCATCTGGTTCATGTCGTGCCTCCTTTGGCATGATAAAAGGCGGCCTTTACCAGCCGCCTGCGTGCATATCGTGGTTGACCAATGAAGTGAAGTGATTGTTCATGGTGGTAGGCGCATTGAACAGCACCGCAAGCAGGTACTGCTTCATGTTGCGTACCTGGGTGGTATTCTTTTGCAGACAGTCCATGACAAACTCGATGTGAGAGCTGTCCAGCTTCAAAAAGCGGGAGCGTACAATTTCATGAGGAAAGTCCGCACCAGAGATCCGGGTGGTCTTTCGTTTGGCACAGACCGTTTCTACCAACAGCTCTACGATCTCATTCAGGTCATCCAGGTAGAGAGGATAACGCTGCTTCAAGCAGTCATACTCGATATTCTCCAAAATCAACTCCCGATAATTTTCTATCTCTGTGACAGACATCGCATCCCTTCCTTTCCGTTCCGGCGGTCTTGCCGCCGCTGTTTCCCGGAAGGGAATGGAATCGGTACTTGATCCATAAGTA
>ENA-OVGM01002204-OVGM01002204.1-human-gut-metagenome-genome-assembly--contig:-NODE-2204-length-13401-cov-53.750037_pt1 | contig 13401 bp, 10 predicted proteins | sample MGYA00237773_ERZ505425 | MGnify/ENA primary metagenome ERZ505425 (study PRJEB26158, sample SAMN06016407) | human gut metagenome | biome: human gut; feature: ankylosing spondylitis patient; material... | reverse complement strand
GCCTGAAGGCTAACGGCCTGGAGTCTCTGGACGCTTGCAACGAGATGCTCCTCGCAAAGGGCATCGACTGCGACAAGATCGTGCGCGGCGTTCAGCCCATCTGCTTTGATAACGCTGTCTGGGCATACACCCTGGGCACCGCTATCGCCGTCAAGCGCGGCCTGACCGATGCTGCCGAGTGTGCTGCTGCCATCGGCGAAGGTCTGGAAGCCTTCACCATCCCCGGCTCTGTCGCTGAGCAGCGTCAGGTCGGTCTGGGCCACGGCAATCTGGGCGCTCGTCTGCTGAGCGAGGACACCACCTGCTTCGCTTTCCTGGCAGGCCACGAGTCCTTTGCAGCTGCTGAGGGTGCCATCGGCATCGCCCGCACCGCAAACAAGGTCCGCAAGACCCCCCTGCGCGTCATCCTGAACGGCCTGGGCAAGGATGCAGCTTACATCATTTCCCGTATCAACGGCTTCACCTATGTTCAGACTGAGTACGACATCCCCACTCAGACCCTGACCGTCGTCAAGGAGATCCCCTTCTCTGAGGGCGAGCGCGCAGCCGTCAAGTGCTACGGTGCAAACGACGTTATGGAAGGCGTTGCCATCATGAAGAAGGAGGACGTTCAGTGCTCCATCACCGGCAACTCCACCAACCCCGTCCGCTTCCAGCATCTGGTTGCCGGCACCTACAAGAAGTGGGCCATCGAGAACGGCAAGAAGTACTTCTCCGTCGCTTCCGGCGGCGGCACGGGCCGTACCCTGCACCCCGATAACGTGGCCGCAGGCCCCGCAAGCTACGGTCTGACCGACTCTCTGGGCCGTGTGCACGGTGATGCTCAGTTTGCAGGTTCTTCTTCTGTGCCTGCACACGTTGAGATGATGGGCCTGATCGGCATGGGCAACAACCCCATGGTCGGCGCTACCGTCGCATGCGCTGTTGCTGCAGCTCAGGCTAACGCCTAAGTCTTTTCTAAGTTTCAGCGAGGGGGAGCTGCTTTCCGAATGAGCAGCTCCCCCTTTTTTGCTGATAGATGTCCGAACACAAGCAACCCGAATATGAGAAGGAAGAAACAATGAAAAAGAATCAGATCCGCAAGAGCGTGGCTGCGCTGGCCATGGCGGTTGTTGTGGGTGTCAGTCTGCTGGGCTACGGCTGCGGCAGCAAGTCCGCTTCCACCGCAGGCGGCGTGTCCGGCGATTTCACCGGCACTGCCAAGGGTATGGGCGGCGACGTTACCGTTACCCTGACGCTGGAAGACGGCAAGATCACCGGCTGCACCGCTGAGGGTAAGGACGAGACCCCCGGCATCGGTACGCTGGCACTGGAGCAGCTGCCCGCTCAGATCGCTGAGACCGGCAGCATCGCCGTGGACGGCGTGTCCACCGCGACCATCACCTCCAACGCCATCAAGGAGGCAGCAGCCGCTGCCCTGACCGCCGCCGGCCTGAATGCTGACGACTATAAGATCGAGGTCAAGGCCGACGCGACCAAGGCCGAGGATTCCACCGTTGACGCTGACGTTGTCATCGTGGGTGCAGGCGGCGCAGGCATGACCGCTGCCATCACCGCTGCTGCCGAGGGCAAGAGCGTTGTGATCGTGGAGAGCCAGGCCATGGTGGGCGGCAACTCTGTGCGCGCTACCGGCGGCATGAACGCCGGCAAGACCGTGTATCAGGATGAGAACGAGTTCGGCGAGTCCGCAGGCGTGGAAAAGACCCTGAAGACCGCTGCTGAAAAGTACGCCGACAACGCTACCATCACCGCTCTGGCAAAGACCGTCTCTGAGCAGTGGGCAACTTATCAGGCAGACCCCAAGGGCTACTTCGACTCTGTGGAGCTGATGGAGCTGGACACCATGATCGGCGGCAAGGGCATCAACGACCCCGCTCTGGTGGAGACTCTGTGCTCTAACAGCGCTGACGCCATCGACTGGCTGGACGAGCACGGCATCACCCTGCACAGCGTTTCCAGCTTCGGCGGCGCATCCGTCAAGCGTATCCACCGCCCCGTGAATGATGAGGGCAAGACCGTTTCTGTGGGTTCCTACATGATCCCCCTGCTGCAGGAGAACTGCGACAAGGCCGGCGTGCAGACCCTGCTGAACACCACCGCTACCGAGCTGCTGACCGATGCAAACGGCGCTGTTGTGGGCGTGAAGGCTACCGGTTCCACCGGCGAGACCATCACCGTGAATGCCAAGGCTGTGGTGCTGACCACCGGCGGCTTCGGCGCAAATCTGGACATGGTCACCGAGTACAAGCCCGAGCTGAAGGGCTTTATGACCACCAACGCCGCAGGCGCACAGGGTCAGGGCATTGAGATGGCTACCGCTGTGGGCGCTGACACTGTGGACATGGATCAGATCCAGATCCACCCCACCGTGGAGGCTAACACCGCTGCCCTGATCACCGAGGGTCTGCGCGGCGATGGCGCTGTGCTGATCAACGCCGAGGGCAAGCGCTTCATCGACGAAGTGGGCACCCGTGACGTGGTTTCCGCTGCCGAGATCGCTCAGACCGGCAGCTACAGCTGGCTGGTGGTGGATCAGGCTATGGTCGATGCCTCCAGCGTCATTCAGGGCTACATCAAGAAGGGCTACACCGTGACCGGCCAGACCTACGAGGAACTGGCAAAGGCTATGGGCGTGGACGAGGCTGCTTTTGCCGAGACCATGAAGACCTGGAACGGCTACGTTGCCGCCAAGAACGACCCCGACTTTGGCCGTACCAGCTTTGCAAAGGCTCTGGATACCGCTCCCTACTACGCTATCAAGGTCACCGCAGGTGTGCACCACACCATGGGCGGCCTGAAGATCAACACCAACACCGAGGTGCTGAAGGCTGACGGCTCTGTGATCCCCGGCCTGTTCGCAGCAGGTGAGGTGACCGGCGGCGTGCACGGTGCAAACCGTCTGGGCGGCAACGCTGTGGCCGACTTTACCGTCTTTGGCCGCATTGCCGGTGCAGCTGCCAGCAAGTACGCTGCATGAGCATAAAGCCAAAAAACTCTGACACCGCCGCCCCCAAGGGCAGCGCGTGGAAGAAAAATGTGATCTTTGCACTGGTGGTGCTGGCACTGGCCGCAGGTATTTTTCTTGCGGTGCGGGCGCAGCACCCCGCCAAGGGCAGCGGCTTACAGGCCGTTGTGGATTTCGGTGACGGCGTTACCGAGACCTTGCCACTTGCGCAGGATCATGATTACCTGTACGAGGTAGGGGACTACATCGTGCACTTGCAGGTAAAGGATGGTGCCATCGCGTTTTTGGACAGCCAGTGCCCGGACCATGTCTGTGAGCAATTCGGCTGGCTGGACAAGGACGGCGCATGGGCCGCCTGTGTGCCCGCAGGGGTGTATGTGGTGGTAGAGCCCACCGCAGACGCAGAGTAAAAAAGAATAAATCAGCCGGGCCTTCGGGTCCGGCTGATTTTCTTTTTGAGGAAAAAACGGCAAAAGAACCCTCTCAGGCATCGCTGTACGATGCCAGCTCCCCCGAAGGGGGAGCTTTTTAGCGTGAGCCGATAGTTGCAGAGAATCTCCCCCATCTGAGATTCTGAAAAGCCTGCGGGCTTTTCAGAATCCTTTTTCACAGGAAGGAGAGCAGAGAAGAGGCAGTTTGAATCGTATTATATAAAGATATGCAACTGCTCAGCGGCGCACAAAGAAAGCCATTCTTTGTTAAAAAAGTCTGAAACTTTGTGGAAATGCCGTGAAACGAAAATTGGACGCTTGTTTATCGGGGCAAAATGCGATACACTACAAATAAGAGTTTCTGACGGGTGCTTTTGCAAAAAGCACCTTGTCATAAAAGAACCTAGGAGGAACGGCAAGAATGATCTGGAACAAGTCTAAACAGCCCGCCGACCCGCAGCAGGACGCAGCGGCGGCACCCAAAAAAGGCGGTGCGGCAGCCTTTGCCCAAAAGAACTGGAAGTGGCTGGTGCCGGTGGCCATCGTGGTGCTGGCAGGCGGCTGGTGGCTGCTGAAGCCCAAGGGGGCAAAGCCCGCCAACGTGGATACTTCCTATACAGAAGCAGTGCCGGAGACCCGGGATGTCTCCAACACGCTCAGCGGCACTGGCACGCTGAAGCCTGCCAATACTTACAGCGTCAAATCGCTGGTGCCCGGCAAGGTGCTGACCGGCGGCTTTGAGGAGGGCGATATCGTGGAGGAGGGCACTGTGCTCTACACGGTGGATTCCTCCGATGCAACCACCAAGGTGGAGCAGGCAGCCATCACCCTGCAGCAGGCGCAGCGCAGCTACGACAAGACCGCCGACCATCAGTATGTGCGTGCCGAGGTGGCGGGCGTCGTCAGCAGCCTGAAGGTGAACAAGGGCGATGAGGTAAAGAGCGGTCAGGAGGTGGCCGTGGTGCGGGACAGCTCCAAGATGAATCTGGTGCTGGAGTTCCCGGCTGCGGATGCTGCTAACTTCTCGGTAGGGCAGACCGCCCAGGTGACGCTGGACGGTACTTTTGAGGTGCTGCCCGGCACTATTACCGCTGTGACCGGCACCGATGCCCTGAGCACGGGCAACCTGCTCACCCGCACTGTGACCCTCTCGGTGTCCAATGCGGGTGGTCTGACCACGGCACAGGCTGCAACGGCTACTATCAACGGGGTGAGCTCCATTGCAGCAGCCAACTTCCAGTATCAGGCCGAGCGTACCCTGACTGCGCTGGCTTCCGGTACCGTCACCGCCATCAATGTGCGGGAGGGCGGCAGTGTGAACAAGGACGATATCATCCTGACCCTCAGCGGTGAGGACCTGACCGAGTCCATCCAGTCTGCCTCCGAGACCCTGCGCGGCGCGGAGCTGTCCATGCAGAACCTGCAGGACGCCATGGATAACTACACCATCACCTCGCCCATCAGCGGCACCATCATCGAAAAGAATGCCAAGGTGGGCGATGCCCTGAGCACCGGCAGCGACATGTGCACCATTTACGACTTGAGTTATCTGGAAATGACCATCAACGTGGACGAGCTGCAGGTCAGCAGCCTGCAGGTGGGGCAGACCGTACAGGTGACCGCAGACGCCGTGAAGGATAAGACCTACGAGGGCGTGGTCACCCGTGTGTCCATGAAGGGCGACACCAGCGGCGGCACCACCACCTACCCGGTGACCGTGCGCATCGATGAGACCACCGGTCTGCGCCCGGGCATGAACGCCAACGCCGAGATCGTGGTGGCACAGGCTAAAAATGCGCTCACCGTGCCTAACGCCGCCATCGTGCGGGGCAATTATGTGCTGGTGCGGCAGGACTCGCCCAGTGCCGTGAACGCTGATACTTCCATGAGCGCACCGGAGGGCTATGTGTACATCAAGGTCAAGACCGGTATCAGCGACGACAACTATACGCAGGTGACCAGCGGCCTGTCCGAGAGTGATACCATCGCCTACGACCCCAGCTCTGTGAGCAGCGACAGCTACTACGGCTCTGGCGGTATGGACGTCGAAGTGATCGACGGCGCTGGAAACGCCGCAGACCTCACTGAGGGCGGCGAGGGGACGCTGCCGGAGGAGACAGAAAACGGCGACGAGCCTGCGGCAGACGGTGCAGCCGCGGTGGATTGACGCAGGAGGGATAAATGAGCGCTCTGATCGAGTTTGATGCGGTGTGCAAATATTACCAGATGGGCGATACCACGGTAAAGGCTGCCGACCACATCACCATGAAAATCGAAAAAGGCGAGTTCGTGGCCATCGTGGGCCAGTCCGGCTCGGGCAAATCCACCTGCATGAACATCATCGGCTGTCTGGATGTGCCCACCCACGGCACCTACCGGCTCAACGGCAGGGATGTGGGCAAGATGAACCGCAACGAGCTGGCCGCTGTCCGCAACGAGATGCTGGGCTTTATCTTCCAGCAATACAACCTGCTGCCCAAGCTGAACCTGATGGAAAATGTGGAGGTGCCGCTGGTGTATGCGGGTATCTCCCGCGCCGACCGCCACATCCGCGCCCGGGAGGTGCTGGAGCAGGTGGGGCTTGGCGACAAGCTGAAAAACCGCCCCAACCAGCTTTCCGGCGGCCAGCAGCAGCGCGTGTCCATCGCGCGGGCACTGGTGCGCAACCCGCCGGTCATTCTGGCGGACGAGCCCACCGGCGCGCTGGACTCCCATACCGGCCGCGAGGTGCTGGGGCTTTTGCAGCAGCTGCACAAGCAGGGACACACTGTGGTGCTGATCACCCACGACAATTCCATTGCCGTGCAGGCCGACCGCATCATCCGGCTGGAGGACGGTCAGGTGGTGTATGACGGCGACTCCCACGCACCGGAGGCCATGGTGCAGCCTACTCTGCTGCCCGAAACGCCGGAAAAGGAGGAACAGGCATGATCATTGAAACCTTCCGGCAGGCTATCCAGAACGTGTGGAGCAACAAGCTGCGCACCTTTCTGACCATGCTGGGCATCATCATCGGCGTGATGGCGGTCATCGTCATCGTGGGTCTGGGCAACGGCATGACCAAGAGCATGCGGGACAGCTTTTCCGCACTGGGCACCAATACCCTCAGCATTCAGGTGTGGGGCTACGGCTCCCGTACCGTGTCGGTGGAGGAGATGTACGATATCTGCCAGCGGCATTCCGACCTGATCAAGGCGGTGTCGCCGCAGGTCAAACTCAGCGGCAAAGCCAGCGGTACGCTGAAGATCGGCACCACCAGCTACCGCTGGTCCAACATGAGCGGTGTGGACGAAAACTTTACCAAAATGAAGAATTACCAGATCGTTCAGGGGCGCGGCCTGCAGTACATGGATATGCAGGACAACAAGCAGGTCTGCGTCATCGGCGATTACCTCAACCGCGTAGCCTTTGGCGGCAACGGTGTGGGGCAGACGCTCAAGATCGGTGCCAACAAGTTCCGCGTCGTAGGTGTGCTGTCTGCCAAGGTCAGCGACCCCACTATGCAGCAGGGCAGCGATGACGACTGCGTCTACCTGCCCTACACCACCGTGATGCGGCTCTCCAGCCAAAGCATGGTGGACTGCTACACCGCCATGATGGCCGACGAAAGCCTTGCCAACGAGGCCAAGACCACCATGGAAGAGGAATTGCTGTCGATCCTCAAGACCGAAAACGGCTACTATGTGTACAGCGCCAGCGAGTGGCTGGAGGAAATGAACAAGATGATCAACATGGTCATCGTGGTGCTTACCGGTATTGCCAGTATCTCGCTGCTGGTGGGCGGCATCGGCATTATGAACATCATGCTGGTGTCGGTGACCGAGCGCACCCGCGAGATCGGCATCCGCAAGGCACTGGGCGCAAAGGAGCGCACCATTCTGGCACAGTTCGTGGTGGAAGCAGCCACTACCTCGGCGCTGGGCGGCGTTTTGGGCATTGCGCTGGGCTATGCGGTGTCCATGGCGGCCAACCGGGTGCTGCCCATGTTTATGACCGATACCACCGTTACGGTAAGCCCCTCCTTCAACTCCATTGTGGTGGCCTTTGGCATCTCGGTGGGCATCGGCGTGCTGTTCGGCTATCTGCCGGCGCGGCGCGCAGCCCGGCTGAACCCCATTGAAGCATTGCGCTACGATTGATTGCGGCGGCGTGATAAACAAAGAACAAGAGGTACGACCAATGAAAAAACGGATTCTCGCATTTCTGCTGGCGGTCAGCATTGCGGTGTCGGTGCTGGTGCTGCCGGTCTCGGCGGCCAGCATCAACAACACAGCCCTGCAGACGGCTATTACTCTGGGCGCTGTGCCCACCGGTCAGGAACTTAGCGCCAACATTACCCGCGGCGCTTTTGCCAAAATGCTGGTGTCCTTTTCCACCTACCGGGAAAGCGTAGGCGCACAGGGCACGGTGGGCACTTTGTACCGGGATGTACCCGGCACCTCCCAGTGGGCACCCTATATCCGCATTGCGGTACAGCAGGGCTGGATGAACGGCTACACCGATGGCTCCTTCCGCCCGGACGACACCGTCACGCTGGAGGAAGCCTGTGCTGCGGTGCTGAAGATGCTGAGCTATAAGACCACCGACCTGACCGGCTCCTTCCCGCAGGCACAGCTGAACAAGGCCCAGCAGATCGGTCTGCGGGACCAGCTGACCTGCACGCAGGGACAGGCCATGACCTACGAGCAGTGCACCCTGCTGCTGTACAACGCCCTGCGCGCCAACACCGCCAGCGGCAGCGCTTATGGCAGTTCGCTGGGCTTTACGGTGTCCAACGGTCAGGTGGATACCTCCTCGGTGCTGCTCAAGAGCCGCAAGGGCCCCTTTGTGGCCGCAGAGGGCACTCAGCTGCCCTTTACGCCGGTGAGCGTTTACCGCAACGATAAGACCTCTGCCTCGGCAGAGCTGAACAAGTACGATGTGTATTATTACAGCGAAAGCTTGCAGACGGTGTGGATCTACACCCGCCGCGCCGCAGGCCGCATTACGGCGGTATCGCCCAGCGCCAGCGCACCTACCGCACTGACCGTGGCGGGCAGCAATTACACGCTGGGCAGCTCTGCCGTGGCGTCCAAGATCTCCTCCCTGAACGGCGGCGGCGTGGGCGAAGTGGTCACTCTGCTGCTGGGCATGGACAACGAGGTGGCCGATGTGATCACCGGCGAGGAAGCCGACAGCGTGTTCTACGGCGTGGTGCAGACCGCCACCCGCAGCCTTGTGGAGGACAACGGTGCCGATGTGCTGCAAAAGATCTCGGTGATGTGCACCGACGGCATCATCCGCACCGTGAACATCGACAAAAGCCTGAACTACCCCACCGGCTGGCTGGTGGAGATCAGCGTGACCCCCGAAGGGGAACAGGTGACCGCTATCGAGTCCAAATCGGTCAGCGGCACCATCAACGACACCGCCACCGCGCTGGGAGACTATGCTCTGGCCGATGACGTACAAATTCTGGATACGACATCGGAGGGGTTGGCTGGGACGGTTCGTCCCAGCCGAATAGCGGGGACAAAGCTGAATGCCCGGACCGTGCGCTACTATACGCTGAATGAGCAGGGGCAGATCAATCGACTGATTCTGAACGACGTCACAGGCGACCTGTGGAAATACGGCGTGCTGGACGATGTGAAGAATCTGGCCGTCAATGCCGGTTCCATTCTGGGTACCCTGACTGGCAGCGGCTCCTCCGGCTCAGGGAATGGTTCTTCGGGAAATAGTTCTTCCGGTTCCGGCAGCGGCTCTAAGGGGGACAGTTCTTCCGGCTCCGGCTCTACCGGCGGCACCACCAACACCACCACGGTGGTGGATGATCTGCGCAGTGTGCTGGTGCCCACCACCAGCGAGATCCTGTGGGGCGTTATTGACGGCTCGCTGCTGAGCACAGTCTGGAACCGCATCACCAGCAGTTCCGGTTCGCTGCTGAGCATCGGCCTCAAGCAGCTGGCCAAAATCACCGGCCAGCCCATGAGTACCATCCTCAACTTTGTGGGCGGCGGCGCTACTTACATCTGCTACGTCAACGGCAGTCAGGCCAGCTTTTCCACCTCTATCAAGTATCCGGTGCTGGCGGGCGGCTTGGCAGTGCGGCAGAACGTGAACGGCACGGTAAAGGCCATGATCCAGCTGATGCCCATGAAGATCGACAAGGTGGGCGCAGCCTCGGTGATGAGCAACGGCACCCGCTACGAGACAGCTGACGATATGCAGGTGTACCTGTGGTACAAGGGTCAGTATTACGCCACCAAGCTTTCCGAGGTGAACTCCGAGGGCTACTACCTGACCGGCTGGTACGATAACTTTGGCTGCGCAGCAGGCAAGCGCGTGCGAGTGATCGTGGCGGTCAAAAAGGACTGATGGATTACTATGACCCCCGGCGCAGGGCGCTTCGGGCGGTACGGCAGCTGCTTTACCCGCGCGAGTGCCCCTTCTGCGGCCGGGTGCTGGGAGATGTACGGGATTGCCCGGACTGCGCAGAGCAGCTGGAAGTGCTGCGCCGAAAGCCCGGCATCCGGCTGGACCCGGCACAGCACTATATCGGCAATCTGACCGGTGCGGCTGCACCCTACCGTTACAGCGGCTGTGTGCGGCGCGGCATCCTGAACGCAAAGTATCAGGGCAAGCCGTGGCGGGCAGTAGAGATGGGCAACCGTCTGGTGCAGTTGGCCTTTGGCGGGGAACTGACCGTGCAGTACGGCGAGCTGCTCCCGCAGCCGGTGCCGTGGGCAGCTATCGGGTACGACCTGATCGTGCCGGTGCCGGCCTCCGACAAAAAGCGCGGCTATAACGTGCCGGAGCTGATGGCGCTGCCGCTGGCCAAGGCCATGGAGGTGCCGCTGGCACCGCAGGCATTGGAGCGTACCCGCGCCAAACGGCATCAGGCCGGTCTGCCGCTGGAGCAGCGCATGGCCAACGTAGCAGGTGCTTTCCGGGCGGCACAGCCGCAGCAGCTGGAAGGCAAGCGCATCCTACTGGTGGATGACGTCATCACCACCGGCACAACGGCTGCCGCCTGTGCACAGGCACTGCTCCATGCCGGGGCAGACAGCGTGTTCGCGCTGGCTTTTGCCACGGTGGAATTTGGCGCACCGCCGGACGACACCACCCCCATCTGCGAGGATGACGAGGAAGATGTGTACAGCGATTTTTGAAAATAACGCTCCTTCGCGCATCCTTCCCGCGGGCAAAAGCCGGGAAAGCAAAATGTAAAAACTGCATCAGAAATTTGGAAAAAGCGCTTGACAAAACGGGCAAAGTCGGGTATACTAATCAAGCTGTGAGCGACAAACGCAAACAGATATCCGGGTGTAGCGCAGTTTTGGTAGCGCGCTTGAATGGGGTTCAAGAGGCCGTGAGTTCGATTCTCGCCACTCGGACCAAACAAAAATAATCCGAACTTGTTTCCGATAGGAGATGGGTTCGGATTATTTGTTTTCTTCGGAAAATTCAATGCAGGTGCCCGTGGAAGATGAAATCCGAAATCATAGATTGGTCGATATAAGCTACAACATGATTTCAGGAGGACATGAACATGAAGTACGATGCAAGAGATTGCTATTTCAACATGGACACCGGCTGTGTGGAACTGCTACTCCGGGACGGGAGAATGATCTCCATTGACTGCACCGGGGTTGAAGATGCGCTGGATGTCACTATGGCGCAGAGGTCTGAACTGGATTATCTCATCTACAATGACCCACTGGGCTATGCCGATTTGATCCTGAATGGTGACCCAGAGGAATATTTGAAGAATGTGACCGGGAGCTGTGGGTTGGAGGACTAACTGGTAGCTCAAATTATACAAAAGCGCAGTACTTTTTGGGAGGTGCTGCGCTTTTGCATTTGAATATATAAACGTCATTCGATCACTTGACTTTTTATAAAATTCATGTAAAATATGAAGTATAAGAAAATTCCACCGCTTATAATTTCATCTGTGAAGGAGGTTCACATGAAAAAAGCATTTTTTGAAGATTCCGCAATGGCAATGGCAAAACTGATTGTTGAAAGCATCTACCATGGCATGGAAGAAAATGAAGGTGTCTATGCCGATTTGATGTATTCTAACGGAAAAGGACAGCACGGCTGGGCACATATCTTTCAAAATGAACATGAACATTTAACAAAGGCAGGATATCGTGTGGTTTTGATGGTCTCTGGAAGCTGGAAGTATGCTGTGGCATATGATCCTCACAGCAAAACAGCCATTATGATTCTTCGCCAAGAAAATTTCCGCAATAGACTTGTCAAATTGCAGAATGGTGAGATGCATTACGTTTTTTCGGGACTTCCGGCTAATCAAGATTTGAATGAAATGGTTCCCCAGTATGAGCAGATGTCACTGTTTGGACAAGATAAAGCTGTGCAGCAAAAAGCCGAAAAGCCCTTCGATGAATTGGAGCAAGCAGTAGACGGTGAAGTTTTGAGATTTGGAATTTTAACGTACCGCTTGGATTTAGCTCAATTGATCAGAAGCTGTACATTGGAAATTTTGAATGCAAATGGCTGCATCGTTGATGAAATGAATTTGGATTCTGCAATTCCGATGAATTGGAAAGAAGCTGTTCCGGAAGATGAAATTACTAAGTTTAAGGAAGAAACTGGTAATGAGTATGGCGTTCAAATCGACAGTATTCCGGAATTCAAACCGCGGAAAAAATTTGTACGGAAAGATGGGTAAAAAATGGGTGCCATTGTTACATCCGAGTTTAATGGAATGCGGCTGACATTGGCTCGTGAAATCCAAAATGTTTCCAGTCCTAAGCTAGCAGAAAAGATAGGGGTGACAAAGCAAACTGTCTCTCAGTATGAAAATGGTTTAATCAAACCAAGTGCCGATAAAGTATTAGCAATTTCGCAAGAATTGAAATTTCCACCGAAATTTTTCTTTGAGGGTAGCAGCGATAATTTTAGTCCCGGAGTTGCATATTGTAGAGCAACTACAACCACGACAAGAGCCGTAAAACTACGGCAAACAAACATTGATGTATTGAAATCGTATATTTATGACTTTTTTGCAGAATATATTGAATATCCATCAACTGAACAATTGATCGATTGTATGAAATCTGTAGCAGAGTGTTCTGACATGGAACTAATCGCAAAAAAAATTCGGGAGAAATTGGACTTATCGGATAGGCCCATTCGTAATATGAGCTATCTGTTACAAAATCTTGGAATTGTGGTAACTTCTTTCTCGGAAAACGTAGGGCATTTGGACGCAATCAGTCACATTCCGGTCCTTGCCAATAATGGAGAAAGCAAGAAGTTCTATTTCACAACATATAATACAGATAAAACAACACCTGCAAGATTGAACTTTACGTTGGCTCACGAACTAGGACACTGGATACTCGGTCATATTGTTTCGGATGTAAAATCGCAAGCAGATGCCGAGTATCGAAGCAATGAATCGGATGCAAATCAATTTGCATCTGCATTTTTGTTGCCCAAAGAAGCATTTTTGAGAGATCTTCAATATCCAACAGTTTTAAATGAATATTTAAGACTAAAAGAAAAATGGCATGTCTCAATTGCGATGATGATTCGTAGAGCATATATGCTAGAGGTACTGTCTCCAAGTCAATATCAATATTTGTTTAGGCAGCTTGGAAGTCGTGGATGGCGAACATTTGAACCGGGAGATATGGTTGAAGTTCCCACAGCATCTCTTTTTTCAGCGTCTGTAAAAATTCTGGATGACAACGGAATTATCGAAAAAAGAAATTTGCTGAAATACCTGAACGAAAAATGTTTTACGGCACAGCAAAAAACATTTGAAGATTTGATGGGACTAGAACAGCATACGCTTGATCCGGCTATGTCGAGTTCTTTTAGTAGAGTTGAGTTCAAACTAAACTAACAAATCCCTTTATACAGAAAAACAGGGTGCGCCCTGCGGACGCACCCTGCCAAAGACCACAGACGATAACGATATGTACAACAGGGCATTCCCCGTAGCAGAGTTCCCATAAAACAGTATTTGCAAAAGCTCCCGAAATGGGG
>ENA-OVGM01002203-OVGM01002203.1-human-gut-metagenome-genome-assembly--contig:-NODE-2203-length-13403-cov-3.344022_pt1 | contig 13403 bp, 10 predicted proteins | sample MGYA00237773_ERZ505425 | MGnify/ENA primary metagenome ERZ505425 (study PRJEB26158, sample SAMN06016407) | human gut metagenome | biome: human gut; feature: ankylosing spondylitis patient; material... | reverse complement strand
GGAAAACATTCTTTATGCGAATATTTTGACTCTTTAGTATTATATTAAGCATAATCAATAAAAAATAAAATGTCAAATTAAATTAAAAGGTTGATAGATAATTATGAAAAAAAAAGAAAAGAAATCGTGTATTATATTGTCGGGGATGGTTGTTGCAGCAATTATTGCGGCAGTTCTTTTTATTGTAATGATAAAGAAAACAGGTGGAAACACCATAATAGAGGGTGCAAATATAAATGGTGTTGATATTGGCGGACTTACAAAAGCAAAAGCACAGAACAAAATTGATAAATACATCGCGGAACTTAAAAACAGACAGGTTATTATTAAATATGGCAATGCAGGAAAGGAATCAAAGACTACTATTGATAAACTTGGATTTGAGGTAGAAGATAAAGATTATGTAGATAAGGCTTATCAGATAGGAAAAAAAGGAAGTATCTTTAAAAAATTCAAAGAAATCGTAAGCTGTTCAAAAAAAGATGTGACATATAAGCTTAAAACAAATCTGAATGAAGATAAGCTTAGAAATTTTATTAAATTAAAAAGCAAGATTCATAATAAAACGATGAAGAATTCAAGATTAAAGATGGTAAAAGGAAAGCTTAAGGCGACAAAAGACCGCACCGGTTTAAAGATTAATGTTGATGCTACTGTTGATAGATTTAGTGAAAAATTAAATAGTGATTTGAATGATAAAAAGCTTGTATTGGATGCCGTCGTAAGCATAAAGAAGCCTAAATATACAAGAAAGATGTATTCAAAATGTACGGATTTGCTCGGTGAATATTCTACGGATTACAGTTCATCAACGGCAGACAGGTGTAGTAATGTTCAGACGGCAGCAGAACGCATAAATGGAACTATTTTAAAGCCGGGGCAGACTTTTTCAACAGTGAAAGTTATAAAAGAAAGAACAGTTGAAAATGGTTATAAAGCCGCACCGGAATATGCAGGTGGAAAAGTAGTATCAGGTGTCGGTGGAGGTGTATGTCAGGTTTCAACAACGCTTTATAATGCCGTTATAAATGCAGAACTTGAAGTTGTTGAGCGTTCTCCTCATTCAATGGTCGTACATTATGTAAATGTGTCGAGGGATGCGGCAATATCAGGAAATTATAAGGATTTGAAATTTAAGAACAATACAAAATCACTTATATACATTGCGGCTTCAGCAAATGGCGGGGTGCTTTCGTTTAAAATATTTGGTGAGGACACGAGAGAAAAGGACAGAAAGATTGCATTTGAGTCGGAGATAGTAGAGGAAAAACATCCTGAGGGTGAAGTTGTAACAGTCGATACGACTAAGCCGTCAGGATACAGGGAGATAACCCAGTCAGCACATACGGGATATAATGCAAAATTATGGAAGATAATCTATATAAAAGGTGTTGAGAAAGAGAGAGTTCTTGTAAACACAAGCTCCTACAATGCAGAACCACAGCATGTGACAGTTGGAAAGCAGCAGGAAGTTAAAAAGGAAGAAAACACAAAAATTGATAAAAAACAGAGTGAACAAAAGAAAACAGAAACTAAGAAAAATACTGAAAAAAAAGAGGAAGATTAAGAAGAAAGGAATATAAAGACAGATGGAAATAGGAAAAGTACCAGAGAATGTTTTAAAGAGAGCGGTATTTAAACAGATAAGACACAGGAGAGAGGAAGTTATATTGCATCCGGGAGTAGGTGAGGACTGTTCGGCTGTAGCAGTCGGCGAGGATGAAGCACTTGTATTTTCGACAGACCCGATAACGGGAACGGACAAGGGAATAGGAAATCTCGCTGTTCATATTACGGCAAATGACCTTGCATCAAGCGGTGCAGAGCCCATAGGGATAATGACGACGATAATTCTTCCTGATGGCACAAGAGAGATAAAGTTAAGGCGGATAATGGAGGAGATTGAGACAGCTTGTTCTAAACTTAAAATAGAGGTGATGGGCGGTCATACTGAAATCTCGGATGCTGTGAACAGACCGATAATAAATGTTACGGGTGTCGGCAAGGTGAAAAAGGGTAAAATTGTTTCAACAGGCGGATTAAAGCCGGGGGATGAGATAGTTATGACGAAGTGGGCAGGACTTGAGGGAACTTCGATAATAGCTGCCGAAAAAGAGGAAAAGCTTCTTGAGACATTGCCACGGGAACTTGTCGATGTGGCAAAGGGATTTAAAGAGTATCTCTCTGTAATACCTGAGTCAAAGATAGCGATGGAAGTTGGTGTCAGTGCAATGCATGATGTTACGGAGGGCGGTGTTTTTGGAGCACTTTGGGAACTCGGTGAGGCATCAGGGGTCGGAATTACGGCACATCTTGATAAAATTCCGATAAAGCAGGAAACTATCGAGGTATGCGAGGTGTTTAAAATAAATCCGTATATGCTGATATCGAGCGGAAGTATGATGATAGGCTGTGAAAAAGGCAATCTTCTGGTTGAAAAACTAGAGGAGGCAGGCATAAATGCGGCGGGCATAGGAAGAGCAACCGAGGGCAACGACAGGATAGTTGTGAGCAGGGACGAGACAAGGTATATCGGTCCTGCGGGAAGTGATGAACTTTATAAGATTTAGACGGTAAGCTATGATGCACACGCAAATTCAGGTTATCGTAGTTTTACTTAATATCGTTTGAAATGATTCGTTTTGAGAAGATACCGAGATTACATTGAAAAGAAATGGAGGGTATATATGAATAGTGAGCTTAGAGAAAAGATTTTGAATACGATTAGCAAGAACAGCCGTTATTCTACTAAAGAACTGGCGGCGATGCTTGGAAGTGATGAGACAGCGGTTACAAATGAGCTTAAGCAGATGGAGCAGGAGAATGTCATTTGCGGTTATCCTACACTTATAAACTGGGATAAGACTGACTGTGAGAAAGTGACGGCTCTTATCGAGGTTAAGGTCACACCTCAGCGTGATATGGGATTTAACAAGGTTGCTGAGAGGATTTACAAGTTTGACGAGGTCGAGAGTGTCTATCTTATGTCAGGTGGTTTTGACCTTACTGTTACGATTTCCGGTAAGAGTATGAAAGAAGTTGCGAGATTTGTTTCTGAGAAGCTGTCAACACTTGAGTATGTAAACAGTACAGCGACATATTTTGTGCTTAAAAAATATAAGGAACATGGTGTCGAGATGACAGGTGAGCACCATGAATCAGAAAGGATGTTAATTACACCATGAGAGATGCACTATCAGGTAAGGTTAAACAGATTAAGCCGTCAGGCATAAGAAAATTTTTTGATATAGTAAGTGAGATGGATGATGCCATCTCGCTTGGTGTCGGTGAGCCGGATTTTGATACACCGTGGCATATAAGAGAGGAGGGAATATACTCTCTTGAAAAGGGCAGAACTTTCTATACTTCAAATGCGGGTCTTAGTGAGTTAAAGATTGAAATTTCAAAATATCTTGACAGGCGTTTTGATTTAAAATATGACCCGTCAGATGAGATTATGATAACGGTCGGCGGAAGTGAAGCTATTGACGGAGCACTCAGAGCCATGCTTGATGCAGGTGATGAAGTGATACTTCCACAGCCGAGTTATGTTTCTTATGAGCCTTGTATCGTACTTGCCGACGGAGTTCCGGTCATAGTGGAATTAAAAGAGGAAAATGATTTTAAACTTACAAGAGAGCAGCTTGAAAAAGCCGTGACGGACAAGACTAAAATCCTTATCATGCCGTTTCCAAATAATCCTACAGGTGCGATAATGACAAAAGAGGAATTACAGCCAATTGTTGATTTTGTCATAGAGCATGACCTTTTTGTGATTTCGGATGAGATATATTCTGAGCTTACATACAGTGGAAATCATGTGTCTATCGGTGCATTTCCGGGGATGAAAGAAAGAACCATCGTTATAAACGGATTTTCAAAATCATATGCGATGACGGGCTGGAGACTCGGCTATGCCTGCGGACCCAAAGTAATACTCAGCCAGATATTAAAGATACACCAGTTTGCCATTATGTGTGCTCCGACAACAAGTCAATATGCAGCTATAGAGGCACTTCGCCACGGTGATGATGATGTGGAGAAAATGAGAGATGAGTATGACCGGAGGAGAAGATTTCTCTTAAATGCGTTTGATGAGATGGGCATAGAGTGTTTTGAGCCATATGGTGCATTTTATATGTTTCCAAGTATAAAGAAATTTGGGATGAGTTCTGACGAGTTTGCGACAAGACTTCTCAAAGAAGAAAAGATAGCGGTAGTGCCGGGAACGGCTTTTGGTGACTGCGGCGAAGGATTTTTGAGGATTTCTTATGCATATTCGATAGATGACCTGAAAGCAGCACTTGAAAGGATAGCGAGATTTATAGAAAAACTTTAATTTTATAGTTTTCACTATCTATTGACAAATATGGAAGCAGTTACGACAGATAAGATTATAGATAAGTTTTAGTTTTACGGGGAGGAAAATATGTTAAATATAGTTTTACTTGAACCTGAGATGCCTGCAAATACGGGAAATATCGGAAGAACCTGCTGTGCGACAGGCACAAGGCTTCATCTTATAGAGCCTATGGGATTTAAGATAAATGACAAGATGCTTAAAAGGGCAGGTCTTGACTATTGGGATAAGCTGGACGTGACGGTTTATGACTGTTATGAAGATTTCCTTGAACAAAATCCTGATGCGGTTAAAAAGATGTATATGGCAACCACCAAGTCAAAACAGGATTATACGGATGTGCAATATGAACCTGATGCTTATATCATGTTTGGCAAGGAGAGTGCAGGGATTCCTGAGGAAATTCTTGTTGAGTCGCAGGATACGGCTATAAGAATACCGATGAACAAGAATATCAGGTCTTTAAATCTGTCAAATTCAGTTGCGATAGTGTTGTATGAGGCACTGAGACAGAATAATTTCTTTGATATGCAGCTTGAGGGAGAACTTCACAGGCTGCATTGGAAAGAATAATAGTAAATGTTTAGTAAAAATAAGAATAAATATAGTGATTTTTAACAGAAGTTTACTTGAAAATTTGTGAATATCGGAGAAAAAAACAAAAACACAAAAAAGTTATTGAAAAAAAAGTCAAATCATAATAGAATGGTTTACGATATAGAAATGAGAATTATGAAAGAAATTAATGCACATTTCGTATTTACATACAAAGCGTGCATGTAATACGTTCCGAATTGTAAAATTATAAATATAATTCGTTGCTGTTTATATATGCAAATGGTGACAATAAATGTGCACTCAAAATTCTTCGTCTTGAGAAGATACAGAGAGTACATAGCAAATGGAATGGAGGATAATAAAATGAGTGAGAGGAGATGCTCCGGGAATGAATGCTGCAATTCGTGCGGTAGTGCGTACAGGTATTTCTAAAGGATATGAAGTATATGGGGTCAGAAGAGGATATAATGGTATCCTTAACAGAGAGATGGATCTTCTTACTTTCCATGATGTTTCAGAGAAACTTCAGCATGGTGGTACATTCCTTTTTACAGCGAGAAGTGCTGAGTTCAGAGAGGAAGAGGGAAAGAAAAAGGCAGCAGCAATCTGTAAGGAACTTGGTATAGAGACACTTATCGTTATCGGTGGTGACGGATCATTTACAGGAGCTAAGAACCTTTCAAAATATGGTGTTAATGTTATCGGTCTTCCTGGAACTATAGACCTTGACATTGCATATACAGATTATACTATCGGATTTGACACGGCAGTAAATACAGCTATGGAAGCTATCGACAGACTTCGTGAGACATCAAATTCACATGAGCGCTGCAGCGTAGTTGAGGTAATGGGACGTTCAGCCGGTTATATTGCACTCTGGTGTGGTATTGCAAACGGTGCAGAACAGATTCTCATACCTGAGAAGTTTGACAACAACTATGATAAACTTATCGAGGAGATAAAGAATAACCGTGCAAGCGGTATGACACATCAGATTATTGTAAATGCTGAGGGAATTGGTCATTCATATGGTCTTGCAAAGAAAATTGAAGAGGCAACAGGTATCGAGACGCGCGCTACTATCCTCGGACATTTACAGCGTGGAGGAAGTCCTACAGCAAGAGACAGAGTTTACGCTTCAGTTATGGGTGCATATGCCATTGACTGTATCGAAAAAGGCAAGAAGAACAGACTTATCGGTTATAAAGAAGGTCATGTCTATGATGTTGACATTGAGGAAGCATTCCAGATGACAAAGAGTATTGATGATTATGAGTATGAAGTAGCAGGTATTCTTGGAACAAGATGCGAATACAAATAAGATCGCAAATCTGATATCATATAAAGAATATCAGTAAACATAAAAATTAAATATTTAAATATGAACAGAGTAGGAAGTCATGCGTTAAGTACCAAAGGATGGGAAGTTGTCTTTGGGCGAAAAGAAAATGTCTGTTGTTGTACGCACTATAGTGTGCGGACAGGAACTTAGTTCTTGCGGTATGGCTTTCGCATCCACTGTCAGAAATGAATGAAAAACACTCATTACCTGAATAATGGTTTACTTTGAGTGTTTTTCTTTGTATAACTTACTTTAAAATAAAATACAATAGATTTGTTTGGGTGAATTATACTGGTTTCGGCTCCGTTATTACTGTTCACACCTGTGGTGTGAATTAGTAGTGCTCCGTTCATTAGAAAGGGCAAAAAATGAAGGAAAAGAAAATTAGGATTTCGGTAAGAGACATTACACTTATGGCTATGCTTATAGCTATTGAGATTGTTTTATCAAGGTTTTGTTCCATTCAGGCATGGAATGTAAAGATTGGTTTTGCATTTATAGCTCCGGTTACGGCTGCTATTCTGATGGGACCGGCACAGGCTGCTGTTGTTGCGGGAGTTGCGGACGTGCTCGGAACACTTATGTTCCCTATAGGACCATATTTTCCGGGATTTACGCTTAACTCATGCTTAAATGGTCTTGTATGGGGATTGTTTTTACATAAGAAGCCATCTATACCAAAAGCAGCGATAGCCGCAGGAATAAACCAGTTTATAATAGGTTTATTTATTACAACATTTTGGATCTCAGTGTTATATGGTTCACCATATTTATCATTATTACCTGTAAGACTTACGCAGGCGTGTATTCTTTTTGTGGCACAGTTTGTAACTATATCAGTGCTTCAGGAAGTTTTGTTTAAGAGAATAAAAGGTATATTTCAGGTTGGTGTAAGTGCACAGTAAATAAAAATAATGATAAAACAGATTTGCGATATAAATAAAATAAAAACGGCTGTCGTGCTTATTGTTAAGCATGGCAGCCGTTTTTATTTGATAGGGAAATCGCATATTGTAGTGTTGCATCAACTTTTTTAGTATGAGGGATTTTTATTATTCGGTATGTCTAGGCAGGGAGAAGATAAATTCCGTACCTACACCTTCGGTGCTTATAACATTTATGTTTTCACCATGGTTTTCGATGATTTCTTTAGTAATGGGAAGTCCGAGTCCTGTACCTTTTTTATCTTTACCGCGGGAAAGGTCAGTTTTGTAAAAGCGTTTCCATACTTTTCCAAGACTTTCTTTTGGAATGCCTATACCGTGGTCTTTTACTGATACAAATACTTTTTGATTTTTTTCTCTTGTATGTATTTCGATAGTTGAATCGTCATTGCTGAATTTTATTGCATTGTCTACGAGATTTTGTATAACCTGCTCGATTTTGCTTTGATCGGCATCTACAAGTGAAGTCTTGGCATCAAAGGTTATATCAAGAGAAATGTGCTTTTGGGTGCAGCGTTGTTCAAAGGTTGCGAGACAGCGTTTTAATTCCTTGTTTATATCAAAAGTCGATATTTCAAGGGGAACTCCCTTGTTTTCAAATTCACTGAGTGACAGTAGATTGTTTGTAAGTTTTGTTAATCGTTCAACCTCAAAAAGTATTATGTCGAGATATTTTCCCTGCATTTCCGGAGGAATAGTACCATCTGCCATAGCCTGTGTATAACCTTTGATGGATGTGAGTGGTGACCTGAAATCATGCGACACATTTGCAATAAAGTTTTTCTGATATTCATTTGTATCTTTCATTTTTGTCGCAAGATACTGTATTGCTCCGGCAAGGTCTGTATGGTCATGACCTGCATATTCAGGCATTTGGTAGTCATAGTGACCGGCTGCATATTCCTTTGCTGCCTGCTGCATACTCTTAAGAGGAATAACAGTCTGCAGATAAAGAAAGAGGAGTGCGATAAACAGCAGAGCCGATATTATGATATAGCATATAAGTATCGCATCCACATTCTGCACTGCCTGTGAATGCAGCGTGTTTACCGGCAGTGACAATATGATATAAAAGCTGATGTCAAGTCCTGATGTGACGGGATATACAACACAGAATGATCGGTCTGACAGCAGATTGTCAGCATTAGTGCTGTTTACCGTCTGCTTTGAGAGCAGAGAGGAATCATACTCATTGATATTATAGCCTTCTTTATTTTTTTGCATATCTGAATCAATGATTATTTTTCCGTCAGTTTCACTTATCCAAATGCGTATTCCGGTTGCATTATGTATTGCACAGAGCTGTTTTCTGATAGATGTTATCGAACTTTTAACCAGATATGCATTGGCAAGATATTGTGATTTTATCTCCTCTGCTTCGTTGTATATACTTGTCTCAGCATTATCAAGTAATCTCTGGTACATAAGTTTGTGACCGTAGGTATTTAACAATCCAACGGTCAATACTACAAGCAAGAGATAACAGATTAAAAATTTAAATCGAAGTGATATTTTTATTTTAGACTGCATAAATTTCCTCCCGGGATGTAATAGGTACTCTTGAAATATTCTGAACGAAGAATTTTGGGAGTACATTAATCATTGCCGGCTGCATCATAGATTCTGCCGGTAATTTATCATTCCCTGTATTCAAATTTGTAGCCGATGCCCCATACGGTTTTTAATTCCCAACTCGGATGAGCTTCAAATTTTTCACGAAGTCGTTTGATATGGACATCGACAGTGCGGGTATCTCCAATGTAATCATAACTCCATATATGGTCGAGAAGCTGTTCTCTTGTAAATACCTGGTTTGGATGTGATGCGAGGAAGTACAAAAGTTCAAGCTCCTTAGGCGGCATTTCAATACGTTTGTTTTTGTAAGTTACAGAGTAATCAGTCTGGTTGATGACAAGGTCCGGATAAGTTACACATTCTTTTGGAAGACTGTCATCTGAAGGTTCTGAAACGGCAGGAGCAATGCTGCGCCTTAAAACGGCTTTGACTCTTGCGACCATTTCTTTTGAGTCAAACGGTTTCATGATGTAATCATCTGCACCGAGTTCAAGACCGAGTACCTTGTCAAAAGTCTCGCCTTTTGCCGAGAGCATTATAACAGGAAGTTTAGAGTCTTTTCTTATTTCCCTTAAAACTTCATAACCGTCAATGCCGGGAAGCATTATGTCCAAAAGTACAAGGTTAGGTGCGTATTCGGAAACAGCTTTTATTGCAGATTCCCCGTCGTTTACGATATGAGTATCAAAACATTCTTTTGTGAGATAAAGTCCGATAAGTTCTGCTATATTTTCGTCATCATCAACTATAAGTATTTTTTGTTTCTGTGCCATATTTTTTCTCCTTTTTATTTAAAATTAACTATTGTAACACCCATATCACCCTCTCCAAATTCGCCGAGCCTGAAAGATTTGACATATTTAGTGCGTTTGAGGTGATTGTGTGCAGCCGTCCTTAAGGCTCCGGTTCCTCTTCCGTGTATAATGGTAACCTGGCTCATATGTGCAAGGTAGGCATCATCAAGATATTTTTCAAGTACAGGCATTGCCTGGTCTACAGTCATACCGATAAGATTAATTTCACCTTTGATACCGGATGCCTTATTCATGCGGATTTTACCACTTCCACTGTGATTGCCTGTATTTTCAGGCTTTTTCTGCGGAAGAAGTTCAATATCTTTTATATTTACCTTTGTCCTTAAAAGTCCTGCCTGAACAAAAAGGTCACCTTTTTCATTAGGAAGTGTGCTCACTGTGCCGTTTGCACCAAGTGAGAGTACCTTTATATCTGCACCAATAAACAGGTCAGACGGTTTAAGCTGCTTTGATTTCGGCTTATTATTTTTTACCTTTATCTTTGACTGCTTTGAATCCATCTTTTCACGCAAGGCAGCTCTTTGAGCTTCCATTTCCTTTATGTGTTTATCGCTTGATGCCCACTTTGTATATTTTCTGATGGTCTCGTCGGCATAGTCTTTGGCTTCTGCAAGGATGCGGCTTGCTTCCTCGTTTGCGTGTTGCAATATTCTGTCTTTAGAATTATCTATCTTTTCATTCTTTTCTTTGAAGGATTTCTTTAATTCAGAAATCTCTTTTCGGCTTTTTGAAACCATTTCGTGTTCTTTTTCAAGTTCTACTCTTGTCTTTTCAAGTTCTGCGAGAACATCCTCAAAATGCTTTGCATCGGATGCGACATGATTTTTGGCATCTTCTATAATATCGTCGGTAAGACCGAGTTTGCTAGATATGGCAAATGCGTTACTCTTGCCAGGAACACCTATCAGAAGCTTGTAGGTAGGTTTAAGAGTAGTTACATCAAATTCACAGCAGGCATTTTCAACATCAGGTGTCTGAAGTGCATAGAGTTTTAATTCACTGTAATGTGTTGTAGCCATGACAGTGGAATGTCTGTTGTGAAGATTTGAGAGTATCGCCGTTGCAAGAGCGGCTCCCTCGACCGGGTCAGTTCCTGCACCAAGCTCATCAAATAATACAAGACTGTTTTCATCAGCTTTTTCAAGAATAGATACGGTGTTTACCATATGAGATGAAAATGTACTAAGACTCTGCTCGATACTTTGCTCATCTCCAATATCAGCGTAGACTTCGTTAAAAATTCTAAGGCTTGAGCCGTCAAATGCCGGGATATGAAGTCCGGCCTGTCCCATAAGTGTAAATAGACCTATCGTTTTAAGTGAAACTGTTTTACCACCTGTATTTGGTCCTGTTACGACGAGAAGTGAAAAGTCGCGTCCAAGATGCAGATTTATCGGGACAACTTTTTGGGGGTCGATAAGAGGGTGTCTGCCATCCTTAATATCTATATATTTTTCCTTTGGAAAAACAGGTCTTGTGCCTTTCATATTTTTTGAGAGCATTGCTTTGGCAAAAATGAAATCAAGTTCAGAAAGTATTCTGAAATCCTGCTCGATAAAAAAACTCTGCTCAGCAGTCTGGTTGCTTAAATTAGCAAGTATTTTTTCAATTTCTTCCTGTTCGTCGAGTTCAAGCTGTCTTATTTCATTATTTAATTTGACAACGGATGCCGGTTCAATAAAAAGTGTTGAACCGGTGGCTGACTGGTCGTGAAGCATACCGTTAAATGAAGAGCGGTATTCAGCTTTTACCGGCAGACAGTATCTGCCGTTTCTCATGGTTATGATGGCATCCTGGAGCATACTTCTGCTGCTGCCGTTTACAATGGAGTTAAGCTGGTCATGTATTTTACCGCCTGCAATCTTCATGCTGCGCCTTACATGGCTTAATCCAACACTTGCATCATCAGCAATCGTGTTTTCATCAATGATACAGCGTCGTATCTCTTTCATCAACGGGGAGAGAGGTTCTATAAGCTGGTAGCGTTCATTTAATGAATCGCCTGTCTCATTATTTTCATTAAGATTTTTCCTGAAAAAGTTTTTAACACTTCCTGCTGTTGATAAAAGACTTAATATGTTAAGTAATTCACCAATGCCAAGTATTGAACCAATCTCAAGTCTTTTAAGACTTGCTCGTATGTCCTTTACACCGCCGAAAGAAACCTCACCCTGCGTGAGTATATGCGTGAGAGCATCACTTGTTTCCCGCTGTGCTTTGAGGATATATTCTTCATCATCAGTCGGAAGAAGATTTTTACAATACTCCTTCCCAAGTGGTGATGCGGCATATGACTCAAGTTTCGCTATTATTTTATCATACTCAAGAGTATGTAATGCTTTTATATTCATGTTTGTTCTCCGTTCATCTGTTTCAAAATTACGGACAAAAATATCCATCTTTATAATCAAGTACACAGTAATTTTTTACGATTTGTTAATATTGTATTCATAAATATATGGTAGATTTATACATAATGAGTTGAAAATAATGATTATTTTTGGTTAAAATGCAAAAATCTTATATGATAACAGAGGTATATATATGACAATTCATAAAAAGCCTGTAGAGGAGAAGGAGCATGATTCTGAAAAGTACCGTTTTATGAAAGAACAGGTACGGCCGCAACAGAAAAAAAATGCAATACAATATGCTCAAAAAGCGGTGTCGGTAATAGTTCTTGCATTAATCTTTGGTTCGGCAGCCGGAGCCGCATTTTATTTTGTTCAAAGCAGACTTAGTGCGGACATGGATTTTGGGGATTACCTGGTAGAAACGATAAGACCGGAGGCAACAGGTCAGGATGATGACATAGATGGAAGTAAGATAGTGAGACGCAGTGTAAGTCAGTCAGATATTGATTCAATTACAAATTATGATCATGTTTCAAAGAAAATGGCGGCGATAGGCAGCAGTTATAAATATGCACTTGTAAAAGTTAAAGGTGTCATGGCGGATAACAACTGGAAAGATGTAAACAGTGATGATGGCGGTGTGACTTTTGGGGCAATATTTAGTATTACAAGAAATGAATATATCATAGTTACCGATTCAAGTGCTGTAAATGGCACAGACGAGGTATCTGTTGAATTTTTTGATGGTACGGAAGTTAAGGCATCCGTGATAAATATTGACAGTAATATCAATATTGCGGCATTGCGTGTAGATAAGACAAATATTCCTATAGCAACAAGAAGAAAAGCTTTTCCGATAAGTGTTGGAAGTGTGTCAGGTACAATAAATGGATCTAATGTTATAGCGGTGGGAGCACCAAATGGTATAATGTATTCCGTGATGCTTGGAAAAGTTATCAAATCAGATATTGAAGTGTCGATTATTGATAATCAGTTGTCGATGTACTCAACGGATATGGTAAGCACATCAATAAGTAACGGTATTATTTTAAATACAGATGGCAATGTGATAGGCATCATAAGCAATCATTATACAAATCTTACAGGAGAAAAAAATATCAGTTTTGTATCGATAAACAGTATAAATGATATGATAGAACTTCTGATGAGAGGAAAAAATGTCGCATATATGGGCATGGAAGGAAAGGATGTTGATTCTGCGGCTGCGGCTGAGCATAGCATATCCAGAGGGATATATGTGACGGCGGTTTATTCAAGTTCACCGGCATATGCAGGCGGTATGAGAGTTGCCGATGTGGTCGAAAAAATTGACGGCATATCAGTAAAAACAGTATATGCATTACATAATGTGCTGGTGAAGCATAAGAGTGGAGATGAGATAAAGGTAGAGGTATCGCGCAAAGTGAAAAATAAAAGAAAAAATATTACATTGAG
>ENA-OVGM01002202-OVGM01002202.1-human-gut-metagenome-genome-assembly--contig:-NODE-2202-length-13404-cov-25.957450_pt1 | contig 13404 bp, 13 predicted proteins | sample MGYA00237773_ERZ505425 | MGnify/ENA primary metagenome ERZ505425 (study PRJEB26158, sample SAMN06016407) | human gut metagenome | biome: human gut; feature: ankylosing spondylitis patient; material... | reverse complement strand
ATCTAACGCGTCTGCCAATTCCGCCATATCCGCATATTCTGTTTTGTTCGTGAGCTGTGTCGCTCGGAACGATAGTTATTATACCAGATGCAACAGAAATGTCAACACCTATTTTCAAATTTTTCTGACAAATTTTTGCATGGAAATTGATGCAGTCCGTACAGCGGCTGTGGGGCGAAAAATTCATTAAAGTGTGGTACAATAAAAACTACGCGGCGGGGCGCTTCCCGTACAATGATAAAAACGAGGGAATGCATATGGCAAACGGAATCATCTTTCTGGTGGGTGCACTGATCATGTTTTACATGGCGCTGCGCAGTATGCGGCAGCGGCGCAGTCTCTGCACGAACGGCGAAAAAGTACAGGCGCGCATCACTGGCACAGTGCAGAGCCGGGACGGCACGGCCTATGTGCTGGAGTTCACCACGGCGGGCGGCAGCCACCGGCTGCAGTACCCCAAACCCTCCCGCAGCAAGGATTTTGCCGAGGGCAGCATGGTGACCCTGTACTACGACCCGGAAGCCCCGGAGAAAATGTATGTGGAGGGCGATAAGTCGGTGCTGGGCGCCGAGGCGCTGTACGCAGGCATCGGCGTGGCATTGCTGGTGCTGATGTTCGCACTGCTGTGAGAGGAGGAACCATAAGATGAAACTGGAACATTTTGGTATGGCAGAGCCGGGGGACTGCCGGCTGGTATTTACGGCGGATGCCGAAGAGCTTGAACGGGCCATCACGGCCGAGCAGGCTGCACCGGACGCCCCGCAGGCCGAAGAGGCCTTGCTGACGGCGGCGGTGAACCGCACCATCCTGGAGGGCTTTTCGGCCCTGTATGAGCAGATCGCGGCGGAGTACGGCGTTACGCCGGTGACCGACCCGGACTTTGAATTGCTGGCCGTGAACCGGGCCGAAGGGTTCCGGGCCGGGGCGCAGTTCTATGCCCTGCCGCCGCTGACGCTGGGCCGGTACACCGGTTTTGTGCAGGCGGTAGAGCCGCATCTCATCCGGCAGCTTACCATTGAAATGGAAATCAACCGTCATCATGGCGATGAGGAGCGCGCGGCAGATGCTGCTGGAAAGGCCGCCCTGCGTCAGCAGGTGGCCCGGGAACTCTACGCCCAGCGCTGCGTGCAGGCAAAGGCCCGCGCGGAAAAAGAAGTCATCTGGCAGCTGGGGGACGAGGTGACCGGTCCTCTGCCCAAACAGCTGGTGGGCGGCAACTACTTCGCCGAGCAGCGGCAGTTCAACCTGAGCCTGCAGGCCAACGGCATCAACTTTGATCAGTTCCTCAAGGTGCGGGGCCAGACGGTGGAAGAGTTCCGCACCTGGCTGCACACCCAGGCGGAACGCAAGCTGCGCAGCTGGCTGGGGCTGCTGCTGGTAGCGGAAGCAGAGGGCCTGCAGCCCACGGAAACCGAGGTGACGGCCGCCCTGACCGACTGGAATGAGAAACTGGACGGGGAACGCACCTTCCCGGCCAACGATGCTCGCAAGGTGCGCCAGCGCCTGATGCGTGCAAAGGCGACGGCCTTTGTGCTGGAGCATTCCACCCTGACCCCGCCCCCGGCAGAACCGGTGGTGCAGGAACTGCCTCAGAAATAAGGAAAAAAGCCGTGTTCCCACGCCGACAGATCGGCAGGGAGCACGGCTTTTAAAGGATGGGGACTAGGTTTGGGCTCAGGCTTCTTTCAGATGCAGCACACCGGCCTGCACCAGACGCTTGCGCAGCAGGGCACCCACAATGCAGGACACCACGATCTTGGCCAGATCCAGCACGATGAAGGGATACACGCACACAGCCAGTGCATAGCCCAGGTCGCACTGCATCTGGAACACGAACCAGGCCGTGCCCAGGACGTAGCAGGCGGCATCGCCCAGCACCAGACCCACGGCGGAGACCACCGGCTGGCCATTGCTTTTTTCAATGAACAGACCGCCGATGAAAGCCAGCAGCAGGTAACCCACCAGATAGCCGCCGGTGGGGCCTGCCACCTTGGCCAGACCGGCACCGTAGCCGGAGAACACCGGAACGCCGATCAGGCCGATGGCCAGATAGATGACGACACTCAGGGTGCCGAACTTGGGGCCCAGCAGCCAGGCGGTCAGGCAGATGACAAAGTTTGCCAGCGAGATGGGAATGGCTCCGATGGGCACGGTCAGCGGGCCGAGTACGCACAGCACGGCGGCCATCACCGCAGTAACGGCCATCTGGTAAGTGGTGATTTTTTGATTTTTCATAGTAAAATTCCCCTCTGTAAAAATTTGCAAGGCAGTTCTGTGCAAGAGTATAGCCTGTGAACGGACAAATGGTCAACAGAAAAGTTTGCGCAGGGTTTACAATTGGCTGCGGAGGGGAGAGAACGGAAGGGAGACTGTATGGGCGGAGGACACGTTTCACGGCCGGATTTCGGCATGGCACAGCCGGATCCGGCACATCCGCTGACCGAATTCTATCTGCTGGTGCAGCAGGCTTTGGACAAGGCAGGCTGCTTTGCGCTGCCTGCCCTGTATGCCAGTCTGCAGGCCCCGGCGGCGCTGCTGCTCACCGAGGAGTGCACCCGCAGCGTGACGGCGCTGCAATTGCTGCCGCCCTTTGTGTGGGAGGATCCGCTGCCGCCGCTGCCGGATGTTCCGGCGGCACTCACTTTGCAGCTGACCGTGCAGGATGTGGAGGCCATCGACACCGACCCGGCAGCCCTGGGGCGGCGGCTGGTGGGCAGCCCGGCGGGCAAGTGCTGGCTGACCCACCCCAAGGCCGAGACCTTTCTGGCAGAGCGGGTGGCGCTGCTGCAGCGGGTCTACCGCCGCTGACCGGCCGGAAAAAAGAATGAAGCAGCGAGGGAACTGCCGCAGACGCGGCGGCTCCCTCTTTTGTTTTGCAGGGGTTCATGGTATACTAAAACCGATACGCCGCTGCGGCGGGGTGAAAAAAGTTTTGTTGCACGTTTGTGAATGATACGCAATAATCGGGACTGCTCAACCGTTTCTTGAGTGAAATGTCCCCGTGGAAAGTATTTCCACTGTGCCCGTTGAGGGCGTCAAAGGAGAGTTTGAACAATGGGACAGCTGACCAAAAACGAAGTGTTCGCGCTGGCGGTGCAGCGATACAGCGACGCCGTTTACCGCGCGGCCGTGCACAATTGCCGATGCACGGCCGATGCCGAGGATGTGGTGCAGGATGTATTTGAAAAGCTCCTGCATTACGAGGGCTGCTTTGAGAGTGAGGAGCATCTCAAGGCGTGGCTGCTGCGGGTGGCCATCAACCGCTGCCGGGACCTGACCCGTGCGGCGCACCAGAAGGATACCGAACTGGACGAGAACCTGCCTGCACCGGAGCAGATGGAGGACGGCAGTGTGCTGGATGCAGTGAAGGCCCTGCCGGAGAATTACCGCAACGCCATTTACTTACACTATTATGAAGGGTACACCACGGCGGAGATCGGCCGGATGCTGAAGGTGCCCACCAACACGGTGTTGAGCTGGCTGCGGCGGGCGAGGGCACAGTTACAGACGATGCTGAAGGAGGAGATCGAAGATGAGGTGGTATGAGTACAAGATGGAGGCGGATGACCTCCACGCCCCGGAAGATCTGAAGGCAAAGCTGCTGGCCATGGCCGACACCCTGCCCGAAGAGGAAAAGAACCGCCCGATGATGCCGGCGCAGGCAGACAACACGGCTGTCGTGCGCCCGCAGGAACCGCCCAAAAAGGCAAAGCTCATCCATTTCCCTGCAAAGCAGGTGGGCGCGCTGGCCGCCTGTCTGGCCGTGTGCGTGGTGGGCTACAACGTGCTGGGCACCGGAATGCTGGACATCGGTGCAAAGAGCAGCAACATGGCTCTGTATTCGGCCAATAGTTCCGCAGCTTCCACCGCAGGTGGCTTTACCACCCAGCAGGCCATGATGGACGCCCCGGAAGCGGCTACCTACAGTCTGGACGCCGGTGCGACGGACCGCATGAATGTGGGTACAGATGTCCTTTCTGAGAACGACGCTGCTGCCGCCGAGGACCGGCAGGCCAGCACCAGCCCCAAGATCATCTACACCGCCAACCTGACCCTGGAAAGCAAGGACTACGACACGGCCCGCGCGGCACTGGATGCTGCCCTGAATGACGCAGGCGGGTATCTGGAATCCAGCAGTGAATATTCAGACGTCGGGTCCAGCCGCAGCGTGAACCTGACCTTCCGTGTGCCGGAAGAAAATTACCAGAGCTTTCTGGATGCTGTGGCGCAGGCGGGCAATGTGACCTACAAGAGCCAGCAGGCCGACGATGTGACCACCCAGTACATGGACGTGGAAACGCGGCTGGCCAATCTGGAAGCCCAGCGCACCCGTCTGCAGGAGCTGCAGGCCCAGGCCGACAATCTGTCCGACCTGCTGCAGATCGAGACCAGCCTGACCGACGTGCAGTCCCAGATCGAGAGCTGGCAGAGCCAGCTGGACTGGTACGGCAATCAGGTGCAGCAGTGCACCGTGTACGTCAACCTGAGCGAGGTGCAGAACTACACCCCCACCGATGAGAGCTTCCTGGGCAGCGTCGGTGCAGCCTTTGCACAGGGCTGGTCCAATTTTGTAAACGGCCTGCAGCAGCTGGCCGTCTGGCTGGCCGGTGCCTGGCCGGTGGTGCTGGTGGTCGCGGCCGCCGCCGCAGGCTTTGCCGTCTGGCGCAAAAAGCGGAAGAAGTAAGGGCGGCAAGCCCCTCCTGCACAAAATTCAAAATTTTTGGAAAAAGGGGTTGACATTGTTCCCGCCCTGTGGTATTATACTTGAGCAGTCAGCGAACAGCTGATGAGCGAAAAGTAAATATCGCGGGGTGGAGCAGTCTGGTAGCTCGTCGGGCTCATAACCCGAAGGTCGTTGGTTCAAATCCGGCCCCCGCAACCACCAAGCGTTCTGAGATCTCTCAGAACGCTTTTTTTGTTGTGTTTTACGGAAAAAGGATCCCCCGGTCCACGCTGCAGGCGGACCGGGGGATTTTTGCCTTATAAATGTTCTGCCAGTTCAAACATGGCGCGCACGCTGGCGCGGCTGCGCTCCCGGCGGGAAATGAGCAAGAAGCTGAAGTTCCACTGCGGGCCGTCGATGGGCACGCTGCACAGGTCCAGGCGCAGGTATTTGGGCGCGGAAGAGGGCAGCAGGCCGATGCCCACCCCGGCGCTGGCCAGCAGGAACAGCTCCTCCAGCGTCCGGGTGTGAAGGACCGGGTTTCCTTTCAGACCCAGCTGATTGTAGTACTGGCGCAGCAGCTCCTCGGTGTTGCCCTGGGGGTCCTCTTGAGTCAGGATCAGCGTTTCGCCCTGCAGCTGCTGCGGCGCGATCTTTTCCGCTCCGGCAAGGGGGTGGCCGGTCGGCAGCAGCCAGGTGGCGTGCACCTGCTGCAGGATGATGCTGTCCAGCCCCTCCAGATCGGGCAGGTCAAAATCCATGGCGACCAGCAGGTCGATCTTCCGGTCCACCAGCTGGCTGACCAGCTGCTGCCGGGAGCCGGTCACGGTGGCAAGCTGCACTTCCGGGTGCAGGCTGTGGTACTGACGGAGCAATTGGGAGATGGCGTGCTGCTCCAGGATGGTGGGGATGCCCAGGGTCAGGTGGGTCTGCTGCTCCTGGGCGATGGTCTGGGTTCGGGTCACGACCTCTTCCAGCCGGGCCGTGAGCTCGTTGACCTGCTGGAAGAAATACTCTCCGGCCAGCGTCAGCTTGACATGGGCTGTGTCGCGCTCCAGCAGGGTGACGTGCAGCTCCTCTTCCAAGGCGCAGATCTGGCGGCTGATGGCTGTCTGGGACACAAAGCAGGACCGCGCCGCCTTGGTAAAGCTGCCGGAGCGGGCTACCCGCTGAAAGTACATGATCTGCTGCAATGTCATACGCTTTTTCTCCTGCCTGCATCAAAAATTGTGAAACCTTGCCAAGAGTATAACAAATTTCTTGTGCAAACTCAACCACCTTATGCGTCTAAGTTATAAGTGGGCAAATTATTGGTATTTCAAATCTTTGCCGAAACCTGTTAAACTTGTAACAAGAGCGCCGGGCCTACACAAGACCGGTGCAAAAGAAGAAAAGAGGTAACCAAATGAAGAGCAAGATCTCTCGCCGCAGCTTCCTGCGCAACATTGCTGCCGCTGGCAGCGGTGCCGCTGCGCTGGGTCTGCTGGCAGGCTGCAGTTCCAGCAGCACCGCCGCATCCTCCGGCAGCACCGCAGCCGCCGAGGACAAGTACACCCCGGGCACCTATTCTGCCTCCAAGACCATCTCCTACTCCGAGATCGGTGTCTCCATGACCTTTGATGCCAACAGCATCACCGCCTGCGAGATCACTTCCTCCGGTGAGCAGGACCTGCTGACCGACGACAAAAAGACTGCCATGGCCAAGGCCATCGTGGAGGGCCAGAGCGCCGATGTGGACGCTGTGACCAGCTGCACGCTGGTGGCCTCCGTGGGCGCCATCCAGGAGTGCGTAGCCGACTGTATCGCACAGGCTACCGGCACTGAGGTGGAAAAGCCTGAGACGACCGAAGTGACCGGCCGTGTGCCCGGCTACTGCGGCCCCGGCGACTGGCTGGGTGAGGCTCCGGCTGACCCCGACAAGTACGAGGATGCAGGCACCTATGATGTGGTCATCGTGGGCGGCGGCCATGCCGGCGTCGGCGCAGCCTTTGGTGCTGTGGATGAGGGCGCTACCGTGGCGGTCATTGAAAAGCAGCCCTGGGGTAACTTTGTGGACCTGGACGGCACCGGCACCAACATGGGCGGCTGGTACGGCGAGGACATCGGCCACGTCAACTCCAAGCTGCTAATCGAGCGCGGCTATGGCCCCTATGACACCGGTGCCATCACCTCCGAGTTCTGCAAGCGTGCCGCAGGCCGTGTGAACCCCGAGATCATCAAGAACTTCGTGCAGTATTCCGGCCAGATGTTCGACCGCTACGAGGAGATCTACGACTCCTATGAGGAAGAGCGCAAGGCCAACGACAGCGACGTGTATCTGGCCGATACCGCTGTCATCGTGCCCAAGGCTACCGGCGACGGCAAGACCGGCGACCAGTGGGTGGACGGCGAGCCCGCAGGCGGTGCCGGTCACTACGACATGAGCGATATGTTCCAGTACCCGCTGTGCAACACCCAGGCAGCTTACGGCCAGCAGAAGGCCAGCTACCCCATCAGCTGCGGCGGCTACCTGACCTGGCCCTGCAATGCCCAGTTCTACGGCTATCAGGGCAACAACATCGAGTACATCCACAAGTACATCGTCAAGTATGTGCAGGAGACCCCCAACTGTGCCTGGGACTTTGAGCGCGAGGGCATCAAGCTCATCCAGGACGACAGCGGCAAGGTCACCGGCGTGTACGCCAAGGGCGCAGACGGCACCTACTACCGCTACAACTGCAACAAGGGCGTCATCCTGTGCGCAGGCGACTTCATCGGCAACCCCGAGATGTGCTGGGCGCTGCTGAACGAGGGCATGGAGTGGGCTGAGCGCAGCGGCGCGACCGCTGACAGCTGGGCCTCTGCAGGCACCCGCAACGGCCAGGGCCACAAGATGGCCTGCTGGGCAGGCGGCATGATCGAGCCCACCCCCCGTGGCTGGATGGCCATCGGCGGCGGCGCTTCCGGCCCCTGGGGCACCGCTCCCATGCTGATGCTGAACAGCCGCGGCAAGCGGTTCATGAACGAGGGCGCCATTGCGCAGATCCAGGCCACCTGCCTGCGTCAGCCCGCCGGTCTGGCCTGCTACGTCACCGACGCCAACTGGGCCAAGACCCTGAAGGCTGCTCCCCTGGACCACGGCGCACCCAACTTTGGCATGCAGGACTACTGGGATAAGATCGAGCAGGACATGAACAACACCGTGTCCGGTCAGGCCAACACCATTACCATTGCAAACCTGGCCGAGCGCACCCAGATGGCCGGTACCGTTTACCGTGCCGACACCCTGGACGAGCTGGCAGACCTGCTGGGCTACAAGGGCGCTGCCAAGCAGAACTTCCTGGACAGCATCGCACACTACAACGAGCTGTGCTATGCAGGCGTGGACAGCGACTACGGCAAGGATGCACCGTACATGGTGCCCATCGACACCGCTCCGTTCTTCGGCGGCACCAGCTCCACCGGCCACTCCTCCAACCCGATGATGGTCACCATGAGCGGTGTCATCACCGACGAGACCCAGAACGTCCTGAACAAGGACTGGGAGCCCATCGAGGGCCTGTATGTGGCTGGCAACTGCCTGGGCGGTCGTTACGGCTTTGGCTACAGCACTCCGTTCGCCGGCAACTCGGTCGGTATGGCCATGACCCACGGCTGGACCGCAGGCCATCAGGTGGCTTCCGACAAGAAGTTCCTGGGTGAGCCCGTGGAGGCCATGGAGGCACCCGCAGGCGGCCCCGGCGGCCCCGGCGGCCCCGGCGGTCACCACTGATCTCTTCTGACGCGTTTCTTTTTCTTCTTCTCTGGGGAAGCCCCGTTACAGGGCTTCCCCTTTTGCATGAATGCGTGTATACTTTATAAAAAACGACAAGGAGCATCACCATGGCAAAACCGCTCGTGCTTGACCTGCACATCCCTTACTGCATCCGCCCGGAAAACTACCTCGCGCACTTCAACGCGGTGGGCTCCAATGCGGAAAAAAACGCCTATATGGACGCCCTCAAGCGGGAGGTGCTCTCCTATGAGGGAGAACTGGACGGTTACGAGATCCGGGCCGTGCACCTCAGCGGCGGCAGCGCCAGCGTGATGGCCCCGGACCTGCTGGGCGATGTGCTGCGCACGGTGCGCACCCATCTGCCGGTGGCGCAGGGGGCAGAGGTCAGCTACGACTCGCTGCCCGTCACCATCGGCACGCCGTCCCTCACGGGCATCGCGTCCGGCCACCCCAACCGCACCGAACTGATGATGCGCTCGGACAACGACGCCGAGCTGAAGGCGCTGGGCTGCACCCACAACGCGCAGCATATCCGCAACGCCATGCTGTTTCTGGCAAAGTTCCACCTGAACAATGTGGGCCTGACCTTGAACTACGGCATCCCGGGGCAGACGATGCAGAGCTGGCACAACAGCCTGCACGCGGCGGTCATCATGCAGGCCGGGCACATCACGGCAGAGCCGCTGGCCGTGACCGACGCCGAGGGCATGCCCAACGCGGCGGAGCGGTTCGAGATGTTCCGCTATGCCTGCGAGTACTTGCCGGAGAACGGCTACAAGATGTATGCTGCCGGGTGCTTTGCCCGCCCCGGCTACGAGTACCGCGCCCGTGCCATGGAGTGGAACGGGGATGATGTCATCGGCATGGGCGTCAACGGCGGTTCGGTGTACGACGGCTATGCCGTGCGCAACACCAACAACCTCAAGTTTTACATCAAAAATGCCGGTGACTTTGAAAAGCTCACGGCGCAGGCCGCGCAGCTGGACGAGAACGCGCGGATGCTGCGCTACCTGCGGGGCCGCATGAAGCTGAACGACGGCGTGGTGGAGCCGCTGTTCCGGGAGCGGTTCGGGCAGGAACTGCCGCAGAAATTTTCCACCCTGCTGGATAAGGCGGTGGAAAATGGCCTGGCCCAGCGCACGGCCGACGGCTGGATGCCTACTCTGGAAGGACTGTTCCGGGGCGAAGTGCTGTAAAACATGGACCGAAAAACGGGAGCTGCCTCACAGAAGAGGCTGCTCCTGTTTTTTATGCGGCAAAAGCCCCACGGCGTGCCGATTTGTGGTATACTGGTAGAAAACAGTGACCCGTGAAGGAGAAAAGAATGCAATACAAACTTCTGGTAAGTGATTTTGATAATACGCTGGTGCCCTTCGGGGAGCCGCGGCCCCGCCCGGCGGTGGTAAAGGCCGTGAAAAAACTGCAGGCCGCCGGGGTGAAATTTGCGCTGAGCACCGGCCGCGCCTATCCTTGCGTGCACAGGGAGCAGCTGGGCGGCATCCGGCCGGATTACATCGTTACCTGCAACGGTGCCTGTGTGACCGATGCCAAGGGCACCGTGGTGGCGGAACACCCCCTCACCAACGAGGAAATGTACGCGCTGGTGGATTTCTGCGAGGATTACAACTACCCGCTGCAGTTCAATTTCCGGGATGGCTGCTATGTGTACTGCGAGTACGAGGCCCTGCGCAACAATTACGCAAAGATGGGCAGCAGCGGCCTGACCTGCGTGGACGGCGAGGACCAGGACCGGCACCTCATCGACATGCCTCATTCGGCGTTTGCCGCGGTGCCGCCGGAACATGTGGCGGACTTCATGGCAAAATACGGCCATCTGAACCTGAACTGGATGCAGGTGGGCGCAAAAAACGCCGACGGCTACTGCTTTTACGACATCGTGCGCGGCGGCATGGACAAGGGCGTGGGCCTGACCGACCTGTGTGCCCGGCTGGGCCTGCCGCTGGAAGAGACGGTGGCGGCGGGCGACTCGGCCAACGACCTGAGCATGCTGCGCACGGCCGGCCTGGGCGTGTGCATGGACAATGGAACCGAGGATGCAAAGGCCGCTGCTGACCGGATCATCGGTGATGTGCGGGAGGACGGCTTGGCGGCGCTGATCGAGGAACTCTGGTTTGATGGCCCGAAAGCAGAGCCCTCCGGCCGGGACCTGGGCTCGGCCTGGGCACAGATCGAAAGCGCAGGCGGCCAATGAGCTTTGCGCCGGTGTACAATGAGCATAGCCGGGCGCTGATCCTGGGCACCTGGCCCAGCCCCAAAAGCCGGGAGATGGCCTTTTATTACGGCCACCCGCAGAACCGCTTCTGGCCGATGATGGCCGCCCTGACCGGGGAGCCGGTGCCGAAGCGGGAGGACATCGAAGCAAAAAAGCAGATCATCCTGCGCCATGGGTTGGCCCTGTGGGACACGCTGGAAAGCTGCACCATCACCGGGGCGTCGGACGCCTCCATCCGAGACGTGGTGCCCAACGACATCGCCGCTCTGCTGCAGAAGGTGCCCATTGAGGCGGTGTTCTGCAACGGGGCCACGGCCTATCACATTTATACAAAGTATCTGCAGCCGGTCACCGGCCTTGCGGCGGTCAAACTGCCCAGCACCAGCCCGGCCAATGCGGCCTGCCGCCCGGAGATGCTGCGGCAGGTGTGGGGCACGGCGCTGGCAGACTGGATCACCAAATAATTGCCAAGCTGTAAATTCTTCATGAATCCGCTTGCGTTTTTCGCAAAGGGTTGTATTATGGGTACTATAAGGGGCACCTGCCCCGGAAAAGGAGAACGACCATGAGCAAGATCATCCGCACCCGGAAGCCCAGTGTCCTGCCGTACTACGCGGCGGCGCTGGTGTTCGTGGTGCTGTGCGCGGTGCTGCCGGTGTACCGGCTGTGGGCCCTTGCGGCGGCGCTGGCAGCCGCTGCGGCGGCATTCCTGGCGGCCAAAAAGGTCTGCCCGCCCCGTGTGGTGGAAACCGAGGTGCCCTTCCACACGGGTGTGGAGGACGTGGACGCCATGCTGGCAGACATCCAGCAGAAGCTGGACACTCTGCACAGCCTGAACGAATCCCTGCCCGACCCGCAGCTGTCCGCCGCCATGACCCGCATGGAAAAGGCCGGACGCTCCATTGTGGAAGTGGTGGAAGCCAACCCCGCCAAGGCAAAGCAGGTGCGCCGCTTTGCCAACTACTATCTGCCGGACGCCGTGAATGTGCTGCAGCAGTATGCGCAGCTGGCCCGGCAGGGGGTGCGCGGCGAGAACGCCGCCGCCATCCGTGCCGAGGTGGAGCACAACGCAGCCTCCATTGCCACGGCCTTTGAAAACCAGCTGGATGCACTGTACGCCGCAGAAAGCATGGACCTGTCGGCAGACCTGACCGTGCTGCAGAACATGCTCAAAGGGCAGGGACTGAGTAAATAAACGGATATACTGGAAAGGAAGGAATCTCCTATGGCAGACAACACGTTCAACTTTGACCTCGACGCACCCGCTGTGCCTACCCTGACGCTGGACCCGGCTCCGGCACAGGAGCAGGCCCAGCCCAAACAGCCGGAACCCGCCGCTGCCCCCGAGGCACAGGTCAAGCTCAGCCCGGAAGAGCAGGCCATGGTGGATCAGTTCGCGGAGAAGATCGACATCACCAACAGCCAGCAGGTGCTGCAGTACGGCTCCGCCTGCCAGAAGAAGATCGGTGACTTCTCCGAAGCAGCTCTTTCCAAGGTGTCCACCAAGGACCTGGGCGAAGTGGGCAATATGATCACCGACCTGATCGGCGAGCTGAAGAGCTTTGACGCAGGCGAAGAGCAGCAGAAGGGCATTCTGGGCTTCTTCAAGAAAAAGGGCGACCAGATCGACGCCCTCAAGACCAAGTACAACAAGGCCGAGACCAACGTGGAGAATATCCAGGGCATGCTGGAGGCCCATCAGGTGCAGCTGCTCAAGGACATCGCCATGCTGGACAAGATGTATGACCTGAACATGGCCTACTTCAAGGAGCTCAGCATGTACATTCTGGCCGGTAAAAAGAAGCTGGCCGAGGTGCGTGCAGGGGAGCTGCAGCAGGCCATGGACAAGGCCAAGGCCTCCGGCCTGCCGGAGGACGCCCAGGCGGCCCGCGACCTGGCCGACCAGTGCGAGCGCTTTGAAAAGAAGCTGTACGATCTGGAGCTTACCCGCAACATCAGCCTGCAGATGGGCCCCCAGATCCGCCTGCTGCAGAACAACAACACCATGATGGCCGAGAAGATCCAGTCCACCATCGTGAACACCATCCCCCTGTGGAAGAACCAGATGGTGCTGGCCCTGGGCCTGGCCCACAGCCAGCAGGCCATGCAGGCCGAGCGTGCCGTCACCGACATGACCAACGAGCTGCTGAAAAAGAACGCCGACGCCCTCAAGATGGGTACCATCGAGACGGCCAAGGAGTCCCAGCGCGGTGTCGTGGACATCGAGACCCTGCGGCAGACCAACAGTCTGGTACGCATGGTTGGAATTCATAGTTTGATTTTGCCCATCGCGACGACTTCGCCCGTTGCTGTCACAACTGTCCATGTGGTTCTCCTTTCTGAATTTTTAAAAATTGCAGTTTTATTAAAGCACGGAATTTCGTGAAAGTCAAGCCGGATTTTCCAGCACCCGGATGCCTTTTAAGATAAAGTCCTCTGTCAAGATTGCCATCTGTTCTGTGGATTCCTTCATGCCGCTTTCGATCCAGTACTGAACGGTACCGACACAGCCGGAAACGATAAAGGCGGAAAATGCCGCGAGCGTATCCGGATCGCTGGAACATTTGAGATCCAGCCAGCCTTTTAAACATTTATCGCTGACAATGCGTTTCAGGCGGTTGACAAAATTCAGATCACCGTTTTCTCCTATTAAGATAGAAACAATCTCTGCATTTTCCTGTACAAGAGGAAATAGTTCTGAGAGTGCGAGGGAAGGGCGCGCTACCAGTTCGGGAACGGGATGGTGCGTCAGGA
>ENA-OVGM01002188-OVGM01002188.1-human-gut-metagenome-genome-assembly--contig:-NODE-2188-length-13483-cov-3.170092_pt1 | contig 13483 bp, 10 predicted proteins | sample MGYA00237773_ERZ505425 | MGnify/ENA primary metagenome ERZ505425 (study PRJEB26158, sample SAMN06016407) | human gut metagenome | biome: human gut; feature: ankylosing spondylitis patient; material... | reverse complement strand
ATGGGATGGATATGATGGATCGGATATCTGCCTACCGGGAACTGATTCGGAAAAATATTGATTACGAGAACTACCCGCCGATCTATAACAAGCAGGAAGTGGATGAACTGATCGATCTGATTGTAGAAACCCTAATGCTGCCGGATACAGGAACAATCCGGATTGGAGGAAAGGAACGTCCTGTTCCGATTGTAAAAAGCATGTTCCTGAAGCTGGATAAAGATCACATCTGTTATATCCTGAAGTGCCTGCACAATACGGAAAAGAAAAAAGAGTAAAAATGGCCGTATCAAAAAAACAGCCAGCGAAAAAAAGGCAGAAAAAGAAAAGCAGCTTGTGGATCATAGCGTTGATTGCTGTTATTTTGCTGATTCTTGTTGGAGTCGTATTTTTGGTACTGCCAAAATTTCGAAAAGAAGCTGCACCGGAAAAACCGGAAACGATCAAGGTGGAAGCTGCAGAGAAAAGCTATGCTGCCGGAAGTAGGATTTCAGAAAAAAATTTCCGCGTATACGGAATATCCGGGAAAAAGAAACAGCTTCTGGATGCAGATACATACAGCGTGTCACCGGCTAAAGTGCCGGCACATGGCCACAGTGTTACCGTAGAGGTTTCCTCCAAGGCATATCCGGATATCAAGGCAGAGATAACAGTGCTTATTGACCGTGATGAAAGTGTTAGGTATAAAATCGGCAGAGAAAATCCAGATGATGTGGAGGCTATCCTGTATTCCAACGGGGATCTAGAAATATCCGGAAAAGGAAGCGTCCGGAATTTCAAATCAGATTCTGCGCCATGGAAGAAAGATTCTGTTAAACGGCTGACCTGGATTGATCCGGAGGCAGAAGTGGAAAGCATGGACTACTGGTTTACAGGAAATGACGAATACCTGGAAACATTGTGCCGCATCCCGGATACAGTGAGAAGCATGGTGGAAACATTCAAGAATGCTACGGCGATGACCAGTATGCCGGATATGTCTGGTGCGGTCCGGCTGGAAGATATTACATCCTGCGCAGAAGGGTGTATCGCACTGGAAAAGGCCATGGAACTTCCAGGAAATATAAAACAGGCAAAAAAAGCATTTTACGGTGATACGGCACTGATCGAGGGAGCCGATACAACAGCCTGTATGCAGCTGGAGAACATGGATTCCATGTATTACGGCTGTATGGCTCTGGCATCTGTCCAGATTCCGGACAGTGCGAAAGAACTTTCGAATATCTGCAATGGCTGCGTCAACCTGAAAGAAGTACATATCCCATCGTCTGCACAGAAAATGAACAGCAGTTTTTTCGGATGTACCGCACTGGAATCCATAACCGGTGAAATCCCATCTTCCTGTACGGATAGCGGGAACCTGTTTTCCGGCTGTAAGTTCCTGAGTGGAACACTTACCGTTTCCTGTACATCCAAGACAACCCTTTCAAGCTCGTTTTCGGACGCTGCAACGGCTGGAACAGGACTTACGATCATTTTACGGTACGATGCAGAAAAATCGCAGGAAACGGCCAATACGGGCTTCTACGGGGGAACAAAAAGTGCAGATGAAATCCTGAACGCATTAAAGGCATCTATGGAAGCCGCATTCAGCAGCGGAAGCCATATTACAATAACAACAAATGCAAATAAAACAGAGGGGTGATTAGAATGTAATAAAAATGCAATATGAAAAATAGCAAAAGACTCTTGTAATTACGGAATTGGAAAGGTAATATGATAATATGATCCAAAGAAATAAAAAAGGGGGAGAAACCATATGGACATGAAAGAGCTTCGAAAAAATGCAGAAAAAGTAATAGCAGAACGTTTTCCGAATTTCAATTTTTCCACACTGGACTGGGGAGAGCTTGATCCATTCTATCTGGAGCATCCGGAAGAAATACCGATTGAGCATGAGTTTATTGGCTACCGGCAGGATGGTGATGTAGCGGAAGATTACCAGGGAAATCTGTATCTGGTTCTTTGTGATCCAGGAATCCACCCGATCGGAAGTGTATGCATGGAACAGTCCGAACTGGACGATGCCGTAAAACTTGGAAAACGGGAAGATTATACCGGGGAACTTCTGGAAGAAATTCCGGAGTAAAAAGTGAAATAACAAAACAAGGAATCCCGTGTCAAACGTTGACATGGAATTCAAACAGAAAAATCGGTGTCAATGTTTGACACGGACGGAGGAAAAAGTATGAGAAAAAGAATCGCAATGGTACTTCTTGGCCTGAGCCTGGCAGTAGGCACACCGGCCGCAACAAATATGTTCCCAACAGTTTCTGCCCAGACAGTACAGGCAGCTGGAAAAACCGGATGGACGCAGGAGTCCGGAACCTGGTATTTTTATAAAGACGGTGTAAAACAGACCGGCTGGCAGACCTGGGACGGAAAAAAATATTATCTGAATGCAGACGGAACCATGAAAGCAAATGAGTGGATGATTGATACGGATGGATCGGTTTACTACTTCCGCAGCTGGGGTGGAGCTTACCTGAACTGCAAGGCAAGAATCAACGGCAGAAGTTATACATTCGGTGCAGACAGTAAGGTACAGGGTTCCCAGTGGGTTGTAAAAGGTGGAAAATGGTATCTGGTGAAAGACGGAAAAATTGCAACGGGCTGGCAGACCTGGGATGGAAATAAATACTACATGAATAGTGATGGAAGTATGCGCTCCAATGAGTGGAGACTGGATGATACAGGGAAAATCCGCTATCTGTGCAGCTGGGGCGGCGCATATAAGAACAGATCTGCCAAAATCAACGGACGCTCCTACACTTTTGATGGTAATGCTAATGTAACCAACATGCAGTGGATCGTGATGGATGGACAGTGGAAACTGGCAAAAGATGGAAAAATTGCAACGGGCTGGCAGACCTGGGACAATAACCGTTACTATCTGAACGCAGACGGAACCATGAAAGCAAATGAATCTTTCACGGACGGGGGAAAAACCTATTTCTTCTGCAGCTGGGGCGGAGCTTATAAAAACTGCTGGCAGACCTGGAACGGAAAAAAATATTACCTGCATGATAACGGTGCAGCCTATCAGAATGAGTGGCTGAAAACCGGAGGAAAATGGTACTGGTTCCAGGCAGACAGCACCATGGCAGTGAACACAAGCTTTACATACAAAGATAACCTGTATTTTGTGGACGGAAACGGAGTTATGCTTTCCGGATGCTGGAAAGAAGAAAACGGAGCAAAATACTATATCCGGAGCTGGGGCGGAGCCTGCAAGGATATGCAGATGAAAATTTCCGGAAAGACATATTATTTCCGATCAGACTGTAAGATGGTAACGGATCAGACGGTAAACGGAAATTACTACGGAAAAGACGGTGCGCTTACAACAAAACCGGAAGCGAAACCAACAGAGACACCAAAGCCAACGGAAACGCCAAAGCCAACGGAAACGCCAAAGCCAACGGAAACGCCAAAGCCGACAGAGACACCGAAGCCGACAGAGACACCGAAGCCAACAGAGACACCGAAGCCAACAGAGACACCAGCAGAAACCGTTTATGCAACAAGCGTAACAATTACACCGAACAGTAATCTGGAATTAACTGAAGTTGGACAGACACTGCAGCTGGCCGCAACCGTATATCCGGAAAATGCAACCAACAAAGCGGTAAAATGGACTTCGGATGATCCGGAAGTAGCAAGTGTAGATGAAAATGGACTTGTAACGGTTCATAAAAAAAATGGTATGCGAAAAGTTATTATCTCAGCTGATGCAATGGGATCTAAGCCAAACGGAGGTGTTGTTGGAAGATACGTAGAAGTAAAAATTAATATCCCATACACCAACGAAGAGGCTCTTGGAATGACCGTTTACGATCAGGAAGTTTCCAGAAAGATTTTCGATCTGGTAAATGAAGAACGTGTCAAAGAAGGACACGCAGCCATGATCTGGGATGATAAGCATTGTTATCCGAGAAGCGTTGCCGCTGCCGGATACCATATCATGAGATCAATCACACAGCCAGGATACGGAACTTCTGATAATTTGGCCCTGCATGGTGGCAGACAGAACGGCTGCGGCGGTGGTCTGTCATATACAGATTCCGATGATCTTGCCCGCCAGATCTTCAACCTTTGGATGTCCTCTCCAGGCCATAAAGCAAACCAGATGGATGATTATAATGCATATGGAGCAATCGCTGTAATGTATGGACAACCGCAGGAGTATAACGGAAGAAAGATTGTGAATTTCTCAGCTGTATTTTCCTTCTCAGATCAAGATTATGATTATGCAACAACCTGGGAACATATGGACGATGGTATGAGTGATGTACTCGGCATGACAGAAAACGATTATTATCAGATTACAAACTACTTTATCCGATAAAAAAGAATCCCCTCTCGTAGACGAATTGCGAGAGGGGATTTGTATGTCGAAGAGGTAGTAAAATAGTCGATGATATGCTATACTGAATCTAATCAGATCAGAACGTGATAGGGGATAGCCTATGTCTCTTGTTGCTCTTTGTAATAATTTAGATTATTTCAGAAAGGCAACCACCGACACTGGTATATCCTTGATTGCTTCTGATTTGATTATAAGCTGCCGGACGAAAAAAGTCAAGCAGTACGGGGGATGCGCAGAACTTTGTGCATCCCTTTTTTAGAAAAAAAGGCAGTTATAAAAATGTCATCTTTTTTGAAAAAATGTCATATCTTTTGAAAAAATGTCATGTTTTTCAAAAAAATGTCATATTGCACGTCGCAGAAAGGTATGCTATGTTATACTTGCAAAAGAAGGAAAACAGAAGGGACAGCAGGTAGGACAAAAAAATCTTTCAATTGCTCGTGTCAATGATTGACACAAAAAAAAGGAATATGGGCTTTCATGCATCAGAACATGGTTTTCATGGGCTGGTGTATTTTTTATGCCCATTTTTAGGGGGTGACGCCGTTGCACGGAAAAAGTGGCAACAAAAAGTAAAAAAGGAGAGAGAGGAAAAATGAAAACAAAAGTAATACACGCATTCCTATGGATTCTGGTTTGTATGGTGCTTGGTATTACCTGTTATCAGTGCCGTGATTTAAGGGGTTATGTGATTCTGTCAGGTTCTATGGAACCTGTGATTCCCACAGGATCAGTGGCAGTTGTGGATTCATCGAAGAGGGATGTACGTCCAGGAAATATTGCTACGTTTGAGAGGCACGGGGATCTGGTGACTCACCGGATTTTGTCAAAAACAGAAGAGGGATACCAGACAAAAGGGGATGCAAACACAGATCCGGATTCCGGAACCATTCCGGCAGAAAACATTCGCGGAACATATCTGTTCTGCATTCCATATTTGGGCTACGGATTCATGTGGGCTAAAAACCACATGTTTTTAACCGTAGGTTTTCTGGCGCTGTTTATGCTTCTGGTTTTCTATTTTCCGGAGAAAAGACCTGAACCAAAGGAACGGGAACAGGTAAAAAAAACAAAAAGAAAAAAAGGAGAATTACGATTATGACAAAGAAAAAAGTAGCAGCATTTTTTACAGCAGCAGCACTATGCGGCGCACTGGCCGTTGGATCATCCATGGCATATCTGACAGATCATGATTCTGTAACCAACAAATTTTCTGTAGGTAAAGTAGACATCGTTGGCCATGAGCCGAACTACACACCGGATAATGATGGAAAAACCAACAATATCGTTCCGACCCAGGTGATCAAAAAAGACCCGCAGATCGAAAATGTTGGAAAAAATGATGCTTATGTATATCTGGATGTTTCTATCCCGATTGCAAAGGTGATTACTGTTAATGCTGCAGGTAACCGTTTGAATGGAGGCGTTGCAAAAGATACAGAGCTGTTCTCCATGAACAATGTTTCTAAGAAATGGACTCTGATGTACAACAAGCGTGTAGGAGATAATATGGTTTACACCTACAGCTATAACGAAATACTTGCACCGGGAAAAACAACAGATCCGATCTTTACAAGCCTGACAGCTGCCAATATTGTAGAGGGACAGCTGGATGGAAAAGATCTGAATGTGCCGGTACATTACTATGCAATCCAGGAACTCAACACCGGAGAAGGAACCACGATTCCACAGAAAGCAGCTTCCGCATGGAAAAAATATGAACTGCAGAACCAGGGCCAGGCAGGACAGATCACGACTCCGCAGTCTGACGAAAGCGGAAATAATGGGGTTACAACCGTTGATGGAAACGGAAATGCAGCATCGGATGAAAACAAAACAAATACCCCAGATGATGTTCAGGTTGAGCCGGAACAGGATGGAAACAACACTTTATCATAAGAATACTTTTCAGAACAGTCCGGAAAGCCATCCGGACTATTCTGAAAAAGAAGGGAAAACAGCATGAAAAAAAAGAAAAAACGAATGCTGTCCATTGCCGGAATGTGCTGCTGCGGTTTTCTTGCAGCAGCCACCGCAATATCGGGATCTTCTGCTTACCAGACGGACCATGATGAAGTAGTAAACATTATCAGAACCGGAAATAACACCATTATTCCGGATGAGGATTTTCCGACACCGACACCGGTTCCATCCAGCGGATCAGTAGTAAAAAAAGTCAGGGCAAAAAATACAGGAGATGTACCTTGCTATGTCCGGGCATATATTACATGCAGTGAACCTGTAAAAGAGTTCACGGGACTTGATACCACAAACTGGGTCAAGGGAAATGATGGCTATTACTATTATAAAAAAGCTGTTCCGGTTGGAGGAACAACAACTTATCTGTTTACGGGGGTTACTGTTGCAGATGAATATGAGCAGGATAACCTGGAAGTAACAGTTTACGAGGAATCCGTTCAGACAACAGATGGTCAGAAGGAATACACTTCTTATCAGGAAGCATGGAAACGGTTTGGAGGAGGTGGCCAGTAATGAAAAGGAAAATTGCAATAGCAGCCGGAATTCTGGTCACGGCAGTAAGTACCATCAGTGGATCATATGCTTACTATCAGGACAGCGTTACCGTTACAAACCACATCAGCACCGGTGATGTAAACATTGGAATCCAGGAATACGAAAAAGATGGTGATACGGAAAAAGTTTACGAAGGACCTGCAGATGGAATTGTGCTTCCATCCCAGAGCATTTCAAAGATTCCTCGTATCACGAATTATGCGGAAAACTGCTACATCCGGGTGAAAACCACTTATTCCGGAGAGGCATCGGATTCCGTGTCAAACGTTGACACGGAAAAGCCAGAGGAAGATTCCAAAACGGATGCAGACCCGAATGAAACGCCGGAAGCAACAGAAGAGACAGCACAGGAAACGACAGAAAATGCCGAAACGGAAGTAACACCAGCACCGGAAGAGCCAGAAAAACCGGAAATAACGCCTGAACCTACAGAAACACCTTCGGTGGATCAGGATAAGGAAACGCCTGCGGAGTATGTTCTGAGTGATGAAGAACTGGATGGAATTTCCGATGAATGGGTAAAACAGGGTGAGTATTATTACTATACGCAGCCGTTGAAAAACGGAGAATCCGCAGACTTTTTCCAGAACGTAACGATTCCTGCAGCGTGGACATCAAAAGCACAGGACAGGGTTCTTGGACTTACTGTGACCGCAGAAGCGGTGCAGGCAGCAAACTTTACACCGGATTTTAATTCGGAATCCCCATGGGGCGATACGGAAATTGAACAGTGCGTACATGAGACGGATAACAGCATCACAGAAGTGACAAAACAGTATACCGCTATGTCCGTCACTTATGAAGGGGCTGCCAGAAAGCTGGTGGCTGCGCCGGAAGATTTCTTTAGAAATTTACAGACGGCAATGCCTGGCGATACGATCAGTGATAGTTTTCAGCTTTCCAATACGACAGCAACCAGTGCCGAATTTTTCTTCCATACGGAAACGCCTGGAAATTTAACGGATGAAGAACTTGACCTTTTAAAACAGTTTAAATTGACGATCACGCAAAACGGAAAAACCCTGTATAACGGTGATTTGCAGGCTGCATCCCTGAATCAGGAAATCAGTCTTGGAACACTGGAAACAGGGAAAAATTCGCGGGTACAGTTTACGCTGCAGTTACCGGCAGAACTGAAAAATGCATATGCAAAACGGGAAAGCATGGTAAACTGGATTTTCCGTGTACAGGGTGCTGAAGAACCGGGCAAAAACGAACCGTCCCCTGCCATTTCGCAGACTACGGCACCAAAAACCGGTCTTGCAGATCCATACGTTTTTGTTCCTCTTGGAATTGCGGCGGTAGCGGCTCTTGGAACCGTGAAACTGTCCCGTAAAGAGAAGAAAGAGAGGAGGAAAAAACTGTGAAACGATGGAAAAAGGCACTGTCAGGGCTGCTTATGGCAGCCTTGATGGTAACTGGAATTTCTTTCCCGGAAAATGTTTTTGCTGTCAGCGCAGGCATGGATGGGTTACCATCTGTGGTTGATTCTGGCATTGGAAAAAAGGTAGATACAAACAGCACGATTGACGGAACCTACAATTTTACGCCAGTCATTGGAGCAAACACAAAGGTTTCATTCGGTAGTACAGATGGTACGAAATGGGATAATCAGTTTTGCGTTAATGGTGAAAAATATGCACAGGTGTGTTCGAAATGGTGGCCATTATCAGATATAGGTGATAATGGAAATACCCGTTCTTTTATTCCGTATGAAAGATTAAAAGGAAAGATGTATGCAGAGTATACCAATGTAGGCAATGCTAATGGTTTACCTGTTACCATGCGGATCTGGTTTTTGGACTGGCAGAATACTAATATCAGCGGGTATCCGGGATATGAAGATGTAGACAATGTTGTTGTTTCTGTAGACAATACAAAAGGCGGTGCAACTCCTGTCATTGATATTAAAGGCTTGAAATGGATTAAGGTAAGATTTTCATATTACGATGAAAATGGAAATCCACTTAAGGTTAAGGGACATTTCACTTTATCTGATCTGGACTATTCCCAGGGATTTTATATTGATGGAAAAGTCGATGGCATTTATGTCACGAAGGAAGCTGATGATCGTCTAATCTATGATGCAAGAACGGATGCAATCTGGTCAGCAAAAAAGGGTTCAAATGCAGATGATGGTACTTCACCGGATAACCCGGAAGGATGGGTTACTTACACATATGAAGGCGATTCTCAGACTATGGTCTTTTATAATGGAGGAACCATACAAAATGTGGACGGTCCAGGTAAGGGACTTACCACAGTGCAATCATATCCAAAAGACTTTACATTTACTGGTGGGGATGCCATATTTAATGGATGGAAAGGATCAAGCCGGACCGAGGCAACAGATTGGCACGTATGGAATACTTCTGAGTTTGGCTACACCTCGGAAATGGTTATGCATCAGACCAAAAATGTTGACCTTGTCATCAAAAAGGCAGATGAAACAACAGGAGAAGCCCTAAAAGGCGCAGAATTCACTGTTTACAAGATGCAAGGCGGCCAGTGGGTAACGTATACCAAGGCCGAATGGAAAGATGAGTATAAAGCTTATCGAGCATTAAATCTCCATGCAGAAGATTCAGAAGGTGGAAAATTCAAAGTAGTAGAAACCAAAAATCCGACAGGATATACCGGAACCTGGGAACATGAGTTTACAGCAGAAAAAGAAGGTGTTGTTACTTTAACACTGGATGCGACAAATGCCAGAAAAACCGGTCAGATCACAATCACAAAAACCGGTGAGAATAATAAAAAACTTTCCGGTGCGGTATTTGAAATCAAAGCTGCAAAGGATATTAAGACAGCCGGAGGCACAACCCTGGTTGCTGCCAATACGGTAGTTGATACCGTAACTACAGATGGCAATGGATCAGCAGCCAGCAAACAGCTGGAACTTGGTCAGTACATTGTCAAAGAAATAACAGCCCCGGATGGATACGTCCTGGATACTACAGAACATGCAGTTACCCTGGATGATAGCCATACCAGCGTCAATGTAGCTGTACAGAACCAGAAAAATGCGCTTGTTCTGCAGAAAGTAAGCAAAAACGATGGCACAGTCATGGAAGGTGTTACGTTCCATATCTGGAATGATGACAAGAGCTATGATAAAACGCAGAAAACAGATAGCAATGGACGGATCACGATTGATGGTGTGAAGGATGGAACCTGGCATTACCAGGAAACGGCAACCAAAGATGGATACGTACTGGATAATGCAGTGAAAGATTTCACAGTATCCGACGGAAAAGTCAATGGGCAGTCAAACCTGACAATCACGGTAGAAAATGATTATACAAAACTGGATCTTGCAAAAGTAGATTCCGGTACCGGAGAGAACATTTCCGGAGCGAAACTTTCTCTTCTGGATAGCAATGGCCGTCTGGTAGAAAGCTGGACATCCGGAAGCACACCGCACCGGATCGAAAAACTGAAACCGGGTCAGTATACTTTACGTGAGGATCAGGCCCCGGATCATTATAAACTTGCTGATCCAATTACCTTTACGCTGGAAAGCAAAGCAGATACGCAGACTATCACCATGAAGGATATGCGCTATGCAGACCTTACCATAGTAAAGAAAATTAAAGCAAGCGATATTACCTGGGCGCATGGAAACCCAACCTTTATCTTCACCGTAAAAGGAAAAGATATTAATGGAAAAGACCGTACCTTCCAGAATTATGTAGAGTTCACGGAAAATTACGTAAATTCACATACCGATGGACAGGGATATGTAGAACTTTCTGTCACCTGGAACAAAATCCCGGTAGGAGAAGACTACACAGTAACAGAACAGGATGTGCTGCGGTATCATCTGGTGAACGTTACCGGAACAGAGAATGTAAAGATTTCAAAATTACAGGAACCGGCGAAGGGCGTTGCTCCGGATAAAATTTTCTCCGTACATGCAAATTTAAAGGCGAAACCAACCGGTACATCCATCACATTTGAAAACCAGAAAGATGACTGGGGAACTACAACGCATGATACTTCTGTTAAGAACATCATTCCGTTAAAGTAACCAGCAAAACCGGATTTATACCCGTGTCAATGTTTGACACGGGTATTTCATTAAAGAACAGGGAGGTGTGAAAATGCGAAAAGCTGCTGGGTGTGTCCTGCTGGCAATTTTATGTCTGCTGGGTGCGTCTTATCTTCCACGGATTTTGCAGGAAGCACAAACCGACCGGGAACAGCAGAACCTTATCAGTGGCTATATCCAAAATCCGGATACAACAGATGAAGAAAACACAGAATCAACTACAGATGAGCCGGAAGAGGAAACAGATCCGAATATGGAAAGAATAGTTGATTTTCAGAATTTACAGCAGATCAATCCTGAGATTTTGGCATGGATCACAGTTCCCGGAACACCCATTGATTATCCGGTTGCTTTAGGAGAGGACAACAGTTATTACCTGAACCATACCGTAACAGGAGAAAGCAATATTCTTGGTTCCATTTTTGCAACTGCCGGAACAGATTTCGAAGAAAGCCACATTATTTTATATGGGCATAACATGGCATCCGGGAAAATGTTTGGAAGCCTGAAAAAGTACCATGATAAGGACTTCCGGAACACTTATCCTTATGTATATGTTTATACACCGGAAACTACTTATACCTGTGCGATATACAGCGTATACAGCACCCGGTATGACAGTGATGTTTTTACACTGGGATATAAAGGTGACAGCGAGGAATGGAAACAATGGATTGCAGAAACCGTACAGAATGCGGAATATGACTGTAATATTGCCCCGACCGGAAAGGAGAAAGTTTTTACTTTATCCACCTGCGTAGGTGATGGCTCCAATCCTTACAGATTGGTTATACACGCCGTTACGGTTGCCCAGAAAGAGGTCGCGAATGCGGAAAAGGAAGCGTCTTAAAGCAAAAGTAAGAGCCAGAATTTGTATGATTTTGGCTTGCCTGCTGCTCTGCGGAACCGGAGTTTCCTTATGGAATGGAAAACGGGCTGAAAAATCCGTGTCAAACATTGACACGGGACAGAAAAGCAGCAAAACGGTGTCAAACATTGACACGGGTACGGAAAACCACCAGGCGGTGTCAAACGTTGACACGGATACGGAAAATCCCAAAGCGGTGTCAAACGTTGACACGAGTACGGAAAAGCCACAAGCGGTGTCAAACGTTGACACCGATATGGAAACCACAAAACAGGTGTCAAACATTGACACAGATACAGAAGGTATGATTTTAAAGGCTGATCCGGTGGATACGGCAGATAGGAATCATATCTGTTTTTTTGCCGTTTTTTTTATCGGCAGTTGGAGTGTATTGATGTTTCTTACTGCAATACGAAAAAAGAGTAAGAAAGATATTGGGCTAAGCGCCCGAAGAAAGGATACGTCATGGATGAAAATACATTAAGTATGGCCGAAAAAATGAATCAGCTGTATCAGGAACGAGAAGAGCAATATAAAAAACGTGAAAAGCTGTTCGATGACCGTTCCAAGCAGCTGCAGTCTCTTGCAAATGCATTGGAAAAGCAGAAAAATAGCCAGGAACAGAAAGCAACAGATCTGGATAACCGGGAAAAAGAACTGGACCAGATCCAGGATGCTCTTGCAGCTAAAGTAGAGGACATGGAAAAACAGGAAACTGCTTTAAAAAACTGGGAACAGGAAACAAAGGAATCCCTGGCGAAAGCAAAGCAGGAACAGGAAAATGAGCTGATTAAGAAACGGCAGGAACTGCAAATGGAAAAGCTGCAGGCACAGAACTTAAGTATTGAGCTGCAGGCAGAGAGGGATAACCTCAAGATGATGCAGGAAAATTTAAAACTGTATCCGGATATGTCACTTCCAACGGATAAGGAAACAGAACTGCAGGCGAAAATTGAAACATTGCAGAGCCGTCTTTCCATGGCAGAAAAAGAACGTGATTCCAAAACGGAACAGATGGAAAAATTACAGAAAGATTTTGATGCAAAGGAAGCTGAACTTGCGAACCTGCAGTTAAAAGCAGAGGATAGCAGCACTGATCCGGAAGTAGAAGAAAAGTTGCGAAAACGGAATGGAGAACTCCAAGGAAAAGTCATTGAACTAAATAAGCAGGTAAAATCTTTGCAGAGAGATCTGGATGATCAGGCAAAAGACAAGGAAGAATTACATAGACAGCTGGAAGAAAACAGTAATCAGCCGGAAAGCCACGATTTAAGTGCAGAAGAACTGCAGAATTACTTGCTGACACTGCCAGAGTTCGAAAATGTGACAACCCGCCATAATACGGATGGAATTATTGTAGATGCGGTATGTGGCGAAAAGAATTATCATTTCCGCTTTGATTCCCTTCCATGCTATGAAATCAGTGTTCCACGCCGCGAAACCAAGAACTTAAAAGAAGTCATCTACCAGATGAACGCAGAAATGCCGGAATATAAGGCATCTTATGATGAATACGAAAAAGCGGCAGTTCTGACCGGATGGTATGACAGAAGAATTTCGGCAGAGACTCCTTTTTTCCAGAGAAGAACTGCGCCGGTGGGAGCGGCTTAATATGCTGCTCATTGACAATCGAAGTGAAGGGTGAGCAAAAAACAGGGTT
>ENA-OVGM01002184-OVGM01002184.1-human-gut-metagenome-genome-assembly--contig:-NODE-2184-length-13496-cov-3.587754_pt1 | contig 13496 bp, 10 predicted proteins | sample MGYA00237773_ERZ505425 | MGnify/ENA primary metagenome ERZ505425 (study PRJEB26158, sample SAMN06016407) | human gut metagenome | biome: human gut; feature: ankylosing spondylitis patient; material... | reverse complement strand
GTTGTGCTATAATGGATACGTCACAAAGATTGTTAAAAATTTATTCTAGCTTCTGGCAATGTGGCGCAATGTGCCCAAAATAGGAGGGGCTTGTTTTATGGCTAAGGAAATTAAAACCATCGGTGTTCTGACCAGCGGCGGTGACGCCCCCGGCATGAATGCCGCCGTTCGCGCAATCGTTCGCGCTGGTATCAGCAAAGGTTACCGCATGATGGGTATCCAGCGTGGCTACAACGGTCTGATCAATGGCGAACGTCCGCAGCGTATCGGAGATCATCCACCGCGGCGGCACGATCCTCTATACGGCACGCTGCCTGGAGTTCAAGACCCAGGAAGGCCAGGCTAAGGGCCTTGCCCGCTGCAAAGAACTGGGCATCGACGCATTGGTCGTCATTGGCGGCGACGGCTCCTTCATGGGTGCCCGTGCGCTGGCCAACCAGGGCATCCCCTGCATCGGCCTGCCCGGCACCATCGATAACGACATTGCCTGCAGTGAATACACTATCGGTTACGACACGGCCATGAACACTGCTGTCGAGGCTATCGATAAACTGCGCGACACCACCCAGAGCCACGACCGTTGCAGCGTCGTTGAGGTCATGGGCCACCACGCCGGTTATATTGCCCTGAATGTCGGCATCGCTACCGGCGCTGTCGCTGTCCTGCTGCCGGAGATCCCCTTCGACTTCGAGCGCGACATCCTGCAGCGCATGCGCCAGACCCAGGTCACCGGCAAGAAGCACTTCATCATCATCGTGTCCGAGGGCGTCATCGGTGCCCAGGAGCTGGCCAACCAGATCCAGGCTGCTACCGGTGTCGACTCCCGCGCAACCGTTCTGGGCCACATTCAGCGCGGCGGTTCTCCCACGGTGCGTGACCGCGTCAACGCTTCTCTGATGGGCTACCACGCCATCGACCTGCTCGATAAGGGCATCTACAACCGCGTTGTCGCCGTCTCCGGCGATAAGATCGTCGACTACGATGTCAATGTGGCCCTCTCGATGCACAAGACCATCGACCGCGACATGATCGAGATCGCAAACGCCATCTCCATCTGAGCGTCCCAATTCAAATAATTCGCACAAGCCCGCACAAAATTGCAAAAAACACTTGCAATTTGAGAAACCTTGTGATATACTTACTCTCGCACTTGAGAGATGAGTTCAAAAACAAAGTTTCTCAAAAGTCGGTGTTTATTACGATGAGGGTCCACCCGTTCCCATTCCGAACACGGTAGTTAAGCTCATTCGTGCCGAAAATACTTGGCTGGAAGCGGCCCGGGAAAATAGGTCGATGCCGACATAAATAACCGATTAAGCTTTGCTTAGTCGGTTTCAATATTCCTCCATAGCTCAGTCGGTAGAGCACGCGGCTGTTAACCGCGGTGTCGTTGGTTCGAGTCCAACTGGGGGAGCCAAAAATCCCGTTCACTTTAGTGGACGGGATTTTACTTTTTACTTCTTACCTCTTCACTCTTACTTCAAATAAAGTTTGATACGGGATTTTTGGGAAGTAATAAGTAAGAAGTAATAGGTAAAAAGTTAGGTGTGCCTACGGCACTAATTATAAACGCAAGGTTGATACCTTGCTCTTTTTATTTTATAGTGTTATAATCGTAATAGAAAAGGCGGTAATATTATGGCAGATAGTCCTTTGATTATAAAATCCAAAGAATTTGCTTTAAGGACAAAACATTGCTCAATAAATGCACGGAAGTCAAAAGAATTTTGATTTCTTCTATCAATACGGCAAAGGAGAACAAATGATAATCAAGGCTATTACCGCATCTAATGAAATGTGGAACAAAGTGAAAAATTATGCAGATAGTTGTTCGTGGAAAGCAGGAAAATCATTAGCGAGTGCTATGATGAACAATGGTTTTAAAGATTGGGAAAGAGTTATTGTCGCCCTTAATGATGATGAGATCTGTGGATATTGCACTGTTGCAATAACAGATTGTATTCCTGATGTACATTATACGCCTTATATTGGGTATTTGTTCGTTGACGAAAAGTGGCGTGGTAACAGGTTGAGTCAAAGGCTTATAATATATTCAATGTCATATTTAAAATCGGTTGGTTTTGATAAAGTATATCTAGTGAGTGATCACGAAAATTTATATGAGAAATATGGATTTGACATTATTGATAGGAAAATGTCTCCTTGGGGTTCGGAAGAAAAGATTTATTATCAAAAAATACAGTAGTACTTCATATATATTGGAATTGTAATTGTGCTATTCCGTCGCGTAATCACAAGAAAAAAGCACTTGCATTCGCAAGTGCTTTTTTCAGTTATATTTGCCTATGGCGAGCGGTATTGCTACGCAGTGGTATTATGCTGCGCATAGTGATATTGCCTGCGGCAGCTTAATGCGAATAAAATACCACTATGCCAACGGCGAATATCACTTTTGCGTTAGCAAAAATGTCACGCCGAGGGAGATTCGGCATATCACTCGTTTTTTCTCCTTGAATTTGAAAAATTTTTTCAAGATGAGTTTATAGATGCCAAACAGCAAATATTCCATTCCTGTTGGATTTGAACTCTCAAACAATTTAATATCAATAAAATCAGGCAGATAGAAATCGAAAAATCTATCTGCCTTTTTCATTCTTAAATCGGAGGGATGTAAGTACGCCCATTTTTACAGTTTTACATCACCGAATGTTATCTTTGCAGTCTTTAAATAGAGTAGTTGTATTTAGAATTATGCACTTTATTAGTCCGGTTCCTTTTTCTTACGAATAAGAGTGAAAATACATACTGCAAAAGGAATAAGGCTCGCTGCGCTGATACAGACGAGTTTATCGCCTGCAGTTTTCGGAATCTCGGGGCTCTGCATGTCTGCGGAAACGGACAAATTTTCAGCGACTGTAGGTTCAGTCGGTTTTACCGGGTCGCACGGCTCTGTCGGATTAGTTACAGGCGGTGCAACAGGTTTTAATTCTAAACCGTTTATTGCATCTGTAATTGCTTGTGTTTGTGCATCTACCTCTGCTTGCTCGGTGATGTTCTTACCGCTTACATCAACAGCAAGCGCTTCGTCAACTTTTGAAAAATCTACATAATGATCTCGATTAAGTGATTTAGCTTGTTCAACAGCTTTGTTGTACTCGGTGTAATCAGCTGATTTATACACAAGTGAATTTATTGCGTTGATGATTGCCACTGTTTGAGCATCAACAAGTGCTTGGTCTTTTACAGGCAAATTGCTGACATCTACGCTTAAAGCCTCATTTACTTTTGAGAAATCCACATAATTATCACGATTGAGGGCATTTGCCTGTTCAACTGCTTTGTTGTACTCGGTATAATCGGCTGCCTGATATGTGGTGTTCTCCGTTACATTTGTACGGATTTCAATGGGGTTGTAGCCAACATCTGTACTTGTTACAACACAATAATAGTATGGGTATGCAGGATAGTCGGCAGGGTTAAATTCTTTGCCTGTTGCCCCCGGAATAGGCGTACCCGCAGTATTGTTTTTCTCACTGCTTGCATACCATTGGTAGGTGCGATTGAAACCGATAACATCTGCTGTTAAAACTCCGTCTGCATCGGTATATTTTTCAGGCAGTGGAGTAAGCACGGCAGTGTCCTGCGAGATTTCAACAAATGTGTGTCCGTTTTCATTTGCCCACTGCTCCGCATAAGTACCTTTAGTGCCGTAAACCTTGTAATTTCTGCTTTTTGTGTCTTCGGTACATTCTCTAAATGTTGAGGGCATAGAAATTATACAGCCTTCCGTCTGTGGCAGGCTCTGTGCGGTTTCAAGGTGTGAAAGCTCTATGCGAGCAGTCGGATATTTTCCAAAAGCATCCTTTTCAATTTGAGTTATACTGTCAAAACGGAAAAAACGAGGTTTGGCAATTGGATTTACTCCGTATGAACCAAAAGCCTGTTTGGGAACGGTAAGAAGTGCCGGCATATTTACATACTTCAATTCAAAACAATTATAAAATGCTTTTTCTTCTATTGTTTTTATATAAGGAAAATCAGCTTTTAATATTGCTGTATCATTAAGTGCATAAGCGGTTAAATTTGTAATAAGCGGCATTTCTACACTTACTAATCGAGAACAGGAGTCGAATACACCATTATTTCCCCAAATTTCATTGATTATTGTGCATTGCGGGAAATATACCTTTTCCAATCTTGAACATTGTCCGAAAGCACTATCATCAATTCCTTGTACCTCTGGACCGTAGAAGGATATGATTCGTGAATACGAAAAGGCGTCCCCTTCAATGATTTTAACATTTGGGAAATAGCCTACGCAAAACTTTGCAGCAAGATTAAAAGCCTGATCTTGAATACATTCGGCGACAGGAAATTCGACATACATAATATTGGACTGTGAAAAAGCACCTGATTTGACAGTAACTATACCTTCACCACGAACAAATTCTATTGTGGAATTTTTTGCAAAAGCGCTTACGGGTATTTCCGTAACGGTTTCAGGAAGTGTTAGCCCGATTACAGTATTAAACGCACCTTTAACAAATCCCGTTACTGTAATTCCGTTTATTGTTTCAGGGACATATAAATCGGAGATATTCCCATTATATTTTGTAACGATACCGTCATTAGTGATTTCAAAATGCTCATCGCTGTCGGTATACTGAATGCGGGGTGTTGCCTCGATTTCATCGCTGTAATATCCCTCGCCCGCATAGTATGCAACTGCACGGATGCGTGTGCACTGTGTGATTTGAAACGGTTCTGTATATACATTGGCATTCTCTAAAGCAGGGTACATGCCGTCTGTTGTATACAAAATAATTGCATCTTCATCCGGGCAAGTGATTGTGCAGGTCTGCTCACCGACATAGACTTTATCCTTTAAATTAATCTCATTAGGTGCGACGAGTTTTTCCAGACCGAGAGCATTACAAAACTGAATCATCCCAACACCGTCCCACAGAGAATGGTAATTATTCATAAATCTGCCCTGTGAAGATTGGCTTTCGTTATACCGTTTAACATCAAAGGAGGTTCCTTTTAATCGGGTATCTATCTCGTCAACTGTTATTTCCGGGTTAGTTGATTTTAAAATCGCACCCAAAGCAGCGGCGCACGGAGCCGAATAAGATGTACCCGAAAATCTGGCGTAACGATTTCCGGGAATCGCCACGGCGATATGCTTTCCGGGTGCAGAAATATCAGAATTTAAAGTCAAGGTATTCATAAATGTAGTTGCATTATTAAAATCAGTAGCAGATACGGCGATGCATTCAGGTATATTCGCAGGTGCAGCATGCGTTTCAATGCGTCCTGAATTTCCCACGCACGCAAAGACAGGAATGTTTTTGGAATAAGCTTTCAAAACACATTTTCTGATTAGTGATACATCACTCAAAGATGTAAGACTTGTGTTGATAATATCACATTTTTCAATTGCCGCTAAAAGTCCGGCACTAATTGCAGTAACGGTCAAATTTTCGCCATCACCAACTTTATATACAGCTACCTTCACGTTTTTTGGCGAATTATTTACAATAATACTGCTGACAGTTGTTCCGTGATAAAATGCCTCGGAATCCATTTCATCGTCTGCGTTACCGGAAGAAGACACATTAAAATATGTTCGCTCTACCCGACCTTCAAAAATTTCATGGTTGTAGTCTATGCCTGTGTCCACAACACCGACAATAACTTCTTTCATAGGAATGTTTGACTTTGCAAGATATTCCTGCAATCTTTTTGACTGTGTTCTGTCACGGCTCCAATCGTTTAAAAATTCATCTTTTGGGATAATATCCGGGTCGTCAGGAGAACTTTCATATCCGCAATAGGTACAAACCAAATCAAGGTCAACTTCTAATATGTTTTTTTCTTTCTGCAACTGTCCATATGCTTCCATAGCCGCTTCGGGACTTTCATATTGCAAAATATGAAAGTCCTCAAAGCCGCTGACATCCTCTAACGCGCCGCATTTGTCAAAATTACCATCAGCACGAATAATCAATCGGGCTGTTTGAAAATCCTGTAAGGTATATTCAGTTTCAGTGCTGTCTGTGACTTCTTCTGAATTTTGAGCAGAAAAAGCTTGAATTTGTGCCGTTTCATCCTCTTCGGGGGTAACAAACTCTTTCCCCTTATCATACTCATGTGTCAGTTTAACAATGCCGTCAATGAAATTGTTTATTCCTTTTGACTCTTTTTCTTCCTCCGCATAAACGGCAAAGCCTGTAAGTGCAGATGACATTGCAATAACAAATGCAATTAAAATACTTATTGCCCTTTTCACAAATTCCAACCCGCCTCTCAACCTACTTTACATTTTGCTTGCAAGGTAATCATAACATAAATCCTATTTAATTTTCAACAATTCATTATTTGCAACTTGAAAATTTAATTTTATCTACTAATATGATTATTATCGTTAGTTCAAGTCCTCGTTACAATTTGCAAAAGGTATCTCTTTTATATCATCTTTACAAAAATCCTCATTCGAAAGAATGGGGATTTTTACTTTTTTGTTTTATGTTTTTGTGTTACAATAAATAAAACAAAGTTTGATATCGGAGTGTAGTAATGAACAGTACGGTAAAAAAAGTAATGACGCTGTTTATGGCGATAGGTGCACTGTTTTTTATTGTCGGCTGCGTTATAGGTTTCAGGTCGCTTAACCGCAAGAATATGACTGCTGCCGAGGCGGAAATTGTTAGGATAACGACCGAGAGAGGCGCCGATGATGAGACAAACCATCGAGTCTATATCGCATTTGATATTGACGGTGAAGAGCATATTACCGAAATAGGTACTTATATGAGCTCGTATCGTGTCGGAAAGATAATTAAGATTTACTATGACAACGATAACCCCGACAGAGTTGCTGTCGGCGACGATTACGGAATATCAATATTTATATGTGCTTTCGGTTTTATATTTATTGCGGTAGGCGGCTTAAGCCTTATAAAAGAACACCGTGCTTATAAGCGGTATCTTAAAAATTTAAGGACGGTTTACGCGACGTACACCGAAGTAAGCGTAAATGAAAATTATTCTGTCAACGGTCACAATCCGTATGTCGTGCTTTGTGAATGGACCGATCCCGTAGACGGAAAGGTTTACGTTTTTGTAAGCCCTAATCTCTGGTTTGACCCTACGGATTTAATTGCCCGCAGAAATATTACATCATTTCCCGTGCAGATAGATTCGGAGGACCCGTCCTATTATTATGTCGATATAAGCTGTCTGCAAAATCGCACCGACGAATAATGTGGCAGACGCAATAAATTCAATTTCAGTACAGAAAGAAGTATAGCCTATGGATATTATGGAATTATTAAAGACCAGGCGTACATACCGCAGATTTAAGCAGGACCCCGTGCCCGACAGCGTGGTAGAGGATATTTTGACTGCTGCGCGATATGCATCAAGCGCAGCTAACAAACAACCGCTCTCGTTTGTTGTGGTGAAATCACCGGAAGCGGTTAAAAAGACCTTTTCGTATACAAGATGGGCGGGCTATTTGCCGCCTGAGGTGGGACAGCCCAAAGAAGGAGAAGAGCCGACGCTGTTTATAGGAGTGGTTGAAAACCTCGATATAAATAAAAACTGCGATACGGACGCGGGACTTGCCATTTCCAATATGACGCTTGCGGCGTGGGATAAGGGCGTCGGAAGTTGTGTTATAGGCGCCTGTAACAAGGTAAAGCTGTCTGAGCTTTTCGGACTCACGGAAAATCAAACGCTCCATACTGTGGTCGCATTCGGTTATCCTACACATAAAAGCAAAATAAAAGACATAAATGACGAAGACGTGAAGTATTTCATCGACGGTAACGGCGATTACGTTGTCCCGAAACGAAAAACCGAAGATGTAACAAAATATTTGTGATTTGGGTCGCATATACGGCTTGATACGCAGTATATACAAAACGGGAGGTGAAAATTTTTCACCTCCCGTTTTTTGCTTTCAGCAAGTGCCCTTGTTTTTTATACCGCGCATAATATGCGTAAATATCGGCGAGACTGCACTCTCGTAAGTCTTTCCGCCGAGAAGAAGCTCCGTAACTTTGATTTCTCCGAGTCTTTCCTTGGGGATAGTATAGGGATTTTCGGAGAGAATTGCCATATCGGCGATTTTACCCGTTTCCAGAGAACCGCGGTCCTTTTCGTCAAATGCGGCAAGGTACCCGTTGTAGGTGCACATTCGCAGGGCGTCTTTTACGGACAACGCTTCTTCGGCGCAGGAGTGGTTGCAGGCTTTGTACATCCAGTTAATGGGGTCGGGCGTTGTGCAGGGCGCGTCCGAGCCCGCCGAAAGCCTTATACCGTTTTCGGAGAAAGTCTTAATCGGATTTAGTCTTTTTGAGCGCGCGCCGAGTATCTCTTTGAGATATTCATCCGGCTCTTGTCGCCAGTCGATGAATGCGGTTTGCACCGATAATGAGATGTTGTATTTTTTGCATATTTCAATGCCCTCTTCGGTGGGCAAACACGCGTGAATTATTGTGTGACGATGATCTTTTCTCGGATAATCGTCAAGGGCTGCTTTCAAGGCTCTTGTCGCCTGATTAAAAGCCCTGTCACCTATTGCGTGCATCTCTATCTGTAAGCCCGCGCGGTTTGCTTTTTTACAAAATTCCGTCACCTTTTCATCGGAATAATATAAAACTCCGCAGTCGTTACTGTTTTCATACGGCGTGAGAAGAGATGCGTCTTTTGAGCCGAAGCAACCGTCGAGAGCTGTTTCAAAGCATCCGCCGATTCTTGTAAGACCGCGTTTGATTACCTTTTCGGTATCCATGGTTTGGAAAAATACACGATATTGCATACCGTTTTTCAATCCCGCACCGAAATAGCGTTCCATATCGACGTCCAAATCGTGAGAAAATCCGACGCCGCTGACGCTGTGTATCATTCCTATGCCGACAGAGGCCATATAGTCGGCTGCCTTTTGCATATTCTTTATAAGGTGCAACGGTGAAACAGAATTTGTAACATAATCCGAAACGGCAAAAAACGCTTCTTGATTCATTTCGCCTGTATCCTCGTGAAAGCCGCGAAGACCTTTTATTTTATCACGGATTTTATTTAAAAGAGCGGTGTTTATAACGCAGGCGTGACCGTCGTATTTAACTATAAACACAGGCTTGTCGGGGCAGACGCGGTCAAGCTCGGTGCGCCTGACAAGATGACCGTCGGACACCGAATACGGAGAGGCTCCGAAGCCTATAATTATTTTTTCCTTACTTTTTCGGACGTGAGACTGCAGCATTTCAAGTATTTCCGAGTTGCTTTTTGCCTCCATAACGTTAAGACCGGCATAAAAAGTGGCAAAGCTCGCAAAATGTATATGAGTATCGGTAAATGACGGTACCAACGCCTTTTCACGAAGCTCTATCGTCTTTGCGTCTTTAAAAGCCTCCGGCAGACTGTCACCGACATAAACTATCCTGCCGCAATTTTCAACAAGATATTCGGCGACGGTATCGTTTTTATCTACCGTAAGTATGTTTCCGTGATAGACTTTCATATTTTTCACTCCTAAATAAAAAAGAAGCGAGCTGTACAACTCGCTTCTTTGCTTTAAATCATTATATTATCGCAAACCGTATTTGTCAACAATTATTCTGTTTTGCACACAATACCGCTTTGGTGTTTATCACTTTTCGGGGAATTGTTTATTGCCGATTTCGTGTTTGTGTGATATTATTAACTTGATAATGTATCCGATTTGTCGCTGAGAAAACCGGGTGCAATTTAAAAGTGTATTATGGGAGTTGGAACAAATGTTAAAGCAAAAAGAAATGCCGGCTGTCGGCGAAAAAATAGCAGTTATCAAGACCGACAAGGGCGATATTAAGGTGAGACTTTTCCCGGAGGAAGCACCCAAAGCGGTTGAAAACTTTGTTACGCACGCTGAAAACGGGTACTATGACGGACTTATATTTCACAGAGTAATAAAGGATTTTATGATTCAGGGCGGTGACCCCAAGGGTACCGGAACGGGCGGCGAGAGCATTTGGGGCAAGCCGTTTGCCGATGAATTTTCAAGCGAGCTGCACAATTTCAGAGGCGCGCTTTCCATGGCTAATGCAGGCCCCAATACAAACGGCAGTCAGTTCTTTATAGTTCAGGCGGATTCAGTTTCCGACGACCTTGTTGATCAGCTTGAAACCGCTTCGGAAAAGCTTTTCCCTCTCGAGGCTGTGCGCGAATACGAGAATAACGGCGGCACTCCGTGGCTCGATTATCATCACACGGTATTCGGCCAGGTCTTTGAGGGAATGGATGTCGTTGATGACATAGCAAATGTCAAGGTGGATTTCTTCCAAAACAAGCCGTTAGAGGATGTAAAAATACAGACAATAAAAATAGTCGAGAATTAAGGGCGCAAAACGCCCTTTTTTCGTAATATGCAAAGAGGAGCTTTTATGTTATTTAAAAATATCGGTATTGTTGATGAAAACTTTGATTATGTAAAATCAATGTTCGTGGAGACAAAGGACGACAGAATTGTTTATGTGAGCAGCGTCCGCCCCGAAAATTATGAAGGCGAAGAATACGACGGTACCGGCAAGGTGCTGATGCCCGGCTTTGTAAACGCACATTCGCATTCGCCGATGACGCTTTTGCGCGGCTATGCCGAAAACCTGCCGCTTCAGCGTTGGCTGAATGAAAAGGTTTTTCCGTTTGAGGACAGAATAAAGGGCGAGGATGCATATTATTCGTCAATGCTTGCGATAGCCGAAATGCTCCGATATGGAACCGTATCTTTTTCCGATATGTATTTCTTTTCCGAAAATGTCGCGAAAGCCGTAACGGACAGCGGCATTAAATGTAATTTCAGCCGCGCAATAACGAGTTTTGAGGATACCGATATTGAAAATCTGCAAAGCTTCCGCGAAAGTGAAGATATAGTAAAGCGGTTTCACAATGCCGCAGACGGCAGACTTAAAATAGATATGAGCCTGCACGCCGAGTATACAAACAGAAGAACAATAATTGAGCAGTTCGCCGAAAAGGTCCGTGAGAGAGGGCTTAGAGCGCACATACACCTGTCTGAAACGAAGAAAGAACACGAAGAATGTAAGGCGAAGTACTCGTTAACTCCGACGCAGCTCTTTTATAAATGCGGAGTTTTTGACGTGCCGACAACTGCGGCTCATTGTGTTTGGGTTGAGGACGGAGATATTGAGCTTTTACGCGAAAAGGGCGTGACGGCAGCCACGTGCCCGGCGAGTAACCTGAAGCTCGGCAGCGGTATATGCGATGTCTACAAGCTCTTAAAAAGCGGCGTCAATGTGGCAATAGGTACAGACAGCGTCGCCTCAAACAACAATCTTAATATGATAAAGGAAATGTTCCTTTGCGCGCTTTTGCCGAAAGGCCTTCATAACGACGCCTCGGTGGTTTCCGAACGCGATATCTTGAAAATGGCTACCGTAAACGGTTACAAGGCACAGGGCAGAGAGGACAGCGGTGCAATAAAAGCGGGGTACAAAGCTGACCTTTGCGTTTTAAACATCGAAAGCGAGCATATGTATCCGCAAACCGATATGATAAATAACCTTGTATATGCCGCAGACGGTGCCGATGTTGTGCTGACTATGGCGGACGGAAGAGTGCTTTATAAGGACGGAGTATTCACGACGATTGACATTGAAAAGGTCAAAAGCACCGTAAATGCCGCAGCGAGCAGAATTATAAGCGAGGTAAAGAAAAATGGCTGACATCATAGAGCGAAACGCAGAATATATAAGGTCGAAAATAACCGAAATACCGAAAACAGCCATAGTTTTGGGCTCGGGTCTCGGCGATATGGGCGAAAAAATCGAAAATCCCGTGTATATAGATTACGGCGAGCTTGAAGGCTTTGCCGTATCTACCGCTCCCGGTCACAAGGGCAGGTTTATCGTAGGCAGGCTTTCGGGAAAAACCGTTATTTGTATGCAGGGCAGGCTTCACTGCTATGAGGGGTGGGAGCTTGATAAAGTCGTATTGCCGATAAGAGTTATGCGTGCCCTCGGAGCGGAAAATCTAATACTTACCAATGCCGCCGGCGGTGTTAATCTCGACTTTAAACCCGGGGATATTATGCTTATAACCGACCATATCAATTTTATGGGCAGAAATCCGCTTGTGGGAAAAAATGACGACAGCGTAGGCACACGTTTCCCGGATATGTCGTTCGCATATAATCCGTCACTTCGTGAAATTGCCGAATCTTGCGCCGCAAAAACGGGTACCGACCTTAAAAAGGGTGTATATCTCGGCTGCCTCGGGCCGTCGTATGAAACACCGGCGGAAATTCGTGCATTTCGTATACTCGGAGCGGACGCAGTCGGTATGTCCACCGTTCCGGAGGTAATAGCCGCCAATCATTGCGGATTTAAAGTGCTCGCTTTTTCTCTTATCACAAATATGGCGGCAGGAGTTTTAAAACAGCCGTTAAGCGAGGAAGAGGTGCTGACTACGGGTAAACTCAAGGCTCGAGAAATGCAAAAGCTCATTTCGGAGATACTTCTGAATTTGTGATTTTACGGTGCAAATCTTCTTTTGAAAGCTCGTTATAAAGCAAAAAAACATTGACACAAAGCGAAAACTGTGATATTATAGTTTTCGCCTAATACGGAGAGATACCGAAGTGGTTATAACGGAACGGTCTTGAAAACCGTCGTACGGCAACGTACCGTGGGTTCGAATCCCACTCTCTCCGCCACTTAGAAGAGAAAGCGGATTTTCCGCTCTCTCTTTTAACAATCGAATAGTGTCATAGACGCTACCAATGCAGAAGTACTCAAGTTGGTGACGAGGCGCCCCTGCTAAGGGCGTAGGTCGGGTAACCGGCGCGAGAGTTCGAGTCTCTCCTTCTGCGCCAAAAAAGGAAGTGTCATTTTCGACACTTCCTTTTTTGATTTAAATAGGAGAGAATCGAACAAGGCAATTCGGAGAATAGAAACAGTCCGGTGGACTGTTTCGGTGCCTGCGTGCGTGCCGAAGAAAACGTGCTCACTTGTTCATCGTCTCTGCCCCTGCCCTTATTGTTTTTCTGTTTGTAAATCTGGAAACAGTAGTCAAATCTGACGATATACTTTTTTCCGTGATTTTTAACCTAAGTCAAAAATGACAACAAAAGTTGTCTTAAATGACTACTATTTTCTCTGCATTTGTGGTACACTATAAATAGATAGAGTTAAGGAGGCAAACTTATGGGAAATTTGAAGAACAATATTGACCATTATATGAAATTAAAAGGGATAAAGATGTATAGTCACTTGCTGGTTAATATTGCACACGAATTAGGAATCAAAGGACAAGACGCATATAAATTTGCAAATAAGGAAAAATCAAATTTTTCAAAAATGTTAAAAGACGAACGACCTCTGAAATATGAGTTTATTATTCCTCTTGAAAAAATATTCGGCGTTTCACTGGCAAGGTTATTAGATGAAGATTCATATAAATTGCCGACAGAAAAAGATAATGTGCCGTTTAATAAAGGTTTCAGATATTATGCATACCTTGATAATCCAAAA
>ENA-OVGM01002147-OVGM01002147.1-human-gut-metagenome-genome-assembly--contig:-NODE-2147-length-13719-cov-7.880782_pt1 | contig 13719 bp, 9 predicted proteins | sample MGYA00237773_ERZ505425 | MGnify/ENA primary metagenome ERZ505425 (study PRJEB26158, sample SAMN06016407) | human gut metagenome | biome: human gut; feature: ankylosing spondylitis patient; material... | reverse complement strand
GTACTAAAGACTTATTAATTATCCATTTATAATTCATATTTTTACTAATTATATGTAGTACTTACATAGAAATATTTATTGAACAGATATAATATCATTTATTTAAAGCAAACATAATATCACTTATTTGAAGTAGAGAAAATTATCTTTATGAATTGTTATATGGATAATAGTCTAAGTCTAAATTTTTACTGTTTGACAAAAAAATTTTTTGAGTCAATATAGTAAAAGATTTTATTCGAATAGGAGGGCAATTATATGAATAAGATTTTCAAAATTTGATGTAAGAAAGTAAAACATCAATATTTTGATAGATTTTTATTCATAGCAAAGTAAAATTCTTAAAATGTCCGTTAACAGGACGAAATAATATATAGTGGTATCAATTAATATTGATGATTATATATTATCTAATGATATTTTGGGGGTGGGATACAACTAAAATATCATCATGTAGGCGACAATATGATATTTAAAGAGGTCATATAATAGTTGTAATGATTGGTATAATGAGTGTACATCGCTTACCTTTGTTTAGGGGTGGGATGCAAAATTATATGGATGAATTGAGATTTGAAAAAATTTTAGAGTATGTGACATAGTATATCTACATAAGTATTGTGATGATAAGATTTATTGATTTAATAAGATTAATACAATACTATTGGAGATAAGAATACATTTATTGTATATGAATATATGATAAACAAGATAAATTCATGAAACCCGAAAATATTCATATTATTTATACTTAGTTATGTGAAATATGGTATGTTGTTAGTTTTTTTATTGGCAACAAAAATAGGAAAGATGGTAAATTAGAAGATATATATAGTTGTAGCAGATAATAGTAGTAATTCTTATGCTATATTTAATGATATTTTAGGGGTGGGACGCAATAAAAATATCATTATGTGTACATACCGAGATTAAAAAAACTTGAAAAGCCATTATATGTGTTTAACTTAATAAGTTTATAAGACCAAAAAATATTTATATTGTCAATGATTGAAAAAGCCTAATGAAGATGATTCAAGGTTAGTATTTTTAATGTTAGATCGTGAATTAAAATCGTGAAATATTTTATTTAAATGGGAGGGTAAACTTATGAATAAGATTTACAAAGTCATATGGAGCAAGGTAAAAAATCAATATGTCGTTGTATCGGAACTTGCCCATAGTAACGGAAAACAGAGTAGAACGTCTAGAAATAGCATTCGCAGTCGTATTGCTGCACTTGTAGTATGCGGTGCTATAGCAGCATTTGGTGTCTTTAGTGCGTTGCCAATAGATTCGGCATATGCAGCAGAAAATGTTAATGTTGCAAAAGCAAATGAATATCAATATGTTGCCATTAAAACAACGGATGAGGGTAGTGTAAAATATTACACTGACTCCTCAACAGGTAAAACCTATAAGTATCATTCGGAATTTATTAATGGAGCAAAATATTGGGTACGTGATGGTTATACAATAGAACAAATAGAAGGAAAGCGCTTTCCAGAAGCTCAAAAGACCGCACAGATTCAAGCTATAAAATCTCCTAATGCAAGTACTGAGGGATTATTACAATCAAATAGAGTTCTTTTAAGTACGCCAGGACAATCTACAGTACTTGGTGATACATTACAAAAAGTTGATGTTGGTGTTTATATGGGTGCTACGAATGAAGGTGGTACTATAACACCATCTAGTTGGAATTATTATATTCAAAAAAATGATGGAAGTTATATTGATGCTGGTGGAGCTAATTTTGATACGTATTTTGTGGAAGCTGAAAAACAAGCTGATGGAACTTATCAAGTTAATGGAAAAACCGTATCAAGTGAAAATTTATATGTTATAAATGACCGAATTTATACGGGTACTAACAATAAGGGTGAAGCTCAGTATAAACTTGAAGAAACTGATAATAATCTTAAACTTGGTGCTTTTGTAGTAGATGGACAAATTTATACTAAAAATGTATTTGGTAAATATAATGAAGTTCTTATGTCTGCACAACAAGGTAATACTTATTATAGTTATTGGGCTGCAGATACGTATGATGCGGATGCTCCTATGCAATTAACACAAGGACAGTATAAAGATATAGTTGATACAATGTGGGGAAATGATGCGTATCTTGCTTCTTCAGATATTTCTAAAATTAAATTAGAAAAAGTGTCTGAAGAAAACAAAAAGGGTGGTACGATTAGTTTACTTCAGCAGGGAGATTATAATTCAGAAACTAATTCATACGAAAATAATAAAACGCTTCCTGGTGCTATTACTGTAACTAGTGAAGGCGGTACAGGTGGCAAAGATGTAGCTATTAGATTTTCTAATGAAGATAATCTAGATGGATTTACAGTAGATGCTGGTTCTAAAGTAGTAGGACAAGTTACTAAAAATGGATCTGAACAAGACGCTGGCGTAGGTGATGCCAATAAAACTTTAACAGGTCTTAAAATTAATGGCGTAGAGTATGATCTTAGTCAAGGTAAGACATATAGCCCTGGTCAAGGTATAGTTATTAATGGTGATGATAATAAAATATCAGTAAAATTAAAAGATGGAGAAAATAATTTAACTGTTGATGATAAAGGATTAGCATTATCTGATAATTTAAATGTTGCTAGTGTAACAGCAACTAATAATATTGCAGCAAACAGCATGTCTGTAACAGAAGTAGGAAATAGTGATAGTTCTGTTGTAAATGTAGGATATTTCAAAGATAATGAAAAACATATAAAACCAACAACATATGCAGTTAATGAAGACGGTAGTGTTACTATGACATATGTAGATGGTAACGGAGTGCCTGTGTCTGGAGAAGCTAAGATTACAGGAATAGCGACAAAAGCAGATGCAGTAGCAGCAACAACAGAAGTAGCAGCAGGTACAAATGTAGCATCTGTAGAAAAAACAACAGATGAAACAGATAAACACACTATTTATACAGTAAATGCAAAAGGAACAGAAGTTACTGGAGATAGTAATGTACAAGTTACACCTACAACAAATAATGAAACAAATGTAACAAGCTATAGTGTTAAATTAAATGATGTAGTAAATCTTGGTTCTGGAGAAAATAAAGTAACAATAGATGGAAATGAAAGAACAGTATCAGGATTAAGTAATACTGCATGGGATGCTCAAGGAGCAGCTGACGGAGATTATAAAAATTCAACAAAAGCAGCAACAGAAGCTCAATTAAGTGCAGTAAATACTACAGCAAATAAAGGTTGGTCTTTATATATAACAGATAAAGATGGTAAACAAACTTTAGTTAAAGATGTTAAACCAACAAATCCATTAGTAAGTATTGATTCTGGAGAAAACGTATCAATTACTAGAAATGAAGATGGTAATGGACTTACAATTTCTGCAGATTTAAAAGATTTAGATGTAGAAGATACAAATGCTGTTCTTTATGATAAAGATACTAATAAAACATCAGTAACATTGGCTGGTGGTGAAAGTGGTACACAAATTCATAATTTAGCTGATGGTACAAAGGATACAGATGCAGTAAATCTTGGTCAGCTAACAGATAAAACAGGTGATTTGCAATATAACACAAATCATTATGTTACTAATGATGAAGATTTAACAATTTCTATTGGTAAATTAGATAATCAAGTTTTCACAAATACAACAAATATCACTGAATTACAAAATTCTACTATTGATAGTGGTAATGTTGATGAAAAAGGAAATATTAATTTAACTCATACAAATGCTGATAATACAACTACTACAATTGCAAGTATTGATGGTCTTAAAGATTATGCATTAAAAGATGGTCAATATATAACAAAAGATAAATCTGGAGCTACATTATTAACATTACAAGACCAATATGATCCAAATAATACAAAAACAGTTAAAATTGATGGATTAGCAACTTATAATATCAAGACTGAAAATGGCGAAGTTACAGGTATTGACTATGGTAACATCAGATTAGCTGGTGAGATTGCTAGAGACCCTGAAACTGGCGAAATTATTATAGACCCTAAAACTGGAAAAGAAATAAATACAGGAACACGTATCACTAACTTAAAAGCTGGTTATGTAGGAAAAGAATCAACAGATGCAGTAAATGGTAGTCAGTTATATGCTGTACAACAAGAAGCAGGAAAACATACTACAGTAACAGTAAATGGTGGAGTAGAAGCACCAGAAGATGGAAGTTATACAAATAAAGATGGTCATTTAGATGGTAATTTGTTATTAAAACAAACAAATAATGATGGCCAAATACAGTATGACATAAAATTAAATCCGGATGTAAACTTAACAGGTGAAGGAGAAAATTCGGATAATAGAGTATGGTTAAGTGGTTCAAACGGAACAATTACTGTAACTACAGAAAATAATCTTTCAGAAAAGACAACAGTTATTAATGGTGGAAATGTTTATGTAGGAAGTAGCGTATCTGTTGGAGATAAAGTAGAAATAACAGATAAAGATATTACAGGACTTTCAAATACTAGCTGGAATGGCACTACAGATGATGAAAGTAGAGCAGCAACAGAAGGACAATTGAAAGATGTATCAGATACAGTAAATGCAGGTTGGACAGCAACAGATAGTAATGGAAATTCAATTGTTGTAAATCCAGAAAATGGAAGTACATTGAATTTTGCTGGAGATAGAAATATCGAAGTAAAAGCAAATGAAAAAGATGGCTCCATTGATGTATCATTAAAAGATGATATAGTACTTGGAGGTAAAGAAGATACTTCTAGAGTAGAAATAGGTGGTACAAATGGTACTATCATGGCAACAAAAGATCCTAATAGTATGGCTGCAACAACAACAATTGATGGTGGAAATGTTTATGTAGGAAGTAGCATATCTGTTGGAGATAAAGTAGAAATAACAGATAAAGATATTACAGGACTTTCTAATACCGAATGGAATGGAACAACAACAACACCAGATAGAGCAGCAACAGAAGGTCAATTGCAAGATGTAGCAATAGAAGCTGCTAAACATACTACAGTATCTGGCGATAAAAATATAACTGTAAAACATGAAGAAGATAGCCAAGATTATCAAGTAACATTAAATGATAAAGTATATTTAGGTGGAGACCATACAGAAGATAGTCATAATATTGTATTAGATGGTGATAGAGGTGTTATTGGTTTAGGTTCTACTATTGCTTTAGACGGTAGAGATGGAACAGCTGTTATTGGTGGAGTTAATATCACTACGACTTCTGAAGAAGAAACAGGAAAAGCTGTTTCTACTATTACAGGGCTTTCTAATACTACTTGGGAAGGAACAACAGAAACACCAGATAGAGCAGCAACAGAAGGTCAATTGCAAAGTGTAGCAACAGAAGCTGCTAAACATACTACAGTATCTGGTGATGAAAATATAACTGTAAAACATGAAGAAGGTAGCCAAGATTATCAAGTAACATTAAATCCAGATGTAACTTTGAAAGGTGATAATAGCAGTATTGAATTAAATGGTACAAAAGGTACTATGCAAGTAAATCAAGAAACAGCAGAAGGTACAAATTTCACTAATATTAATGGTAATGTTGTTTCTATTGGTTATACTAATAGTGAAGGTATTGAAAATGCTATTGTTATTGATGGTGGCAAAGGTACAATAACAGGTCTTTCAAATACTACTTGGGATGATGAACTCGCAAAACAAGTAGCAAACAGTGAAGAACTTCAAGGAACAGCTGCAACACAAGGTCAGTTACAACAAGCAGTAAATGAAGTAGCAGAAGTCGCCAATGCAGGTTGGAATGCAAAAGCTGGTGGTAATACTATTAATGTAAAACCAAACGAAACCTTAAACTTTGAAGGTGACGGAAATATAACAGTAAGTGCTACTAGTGGAACAAGCAGTGAATTGAAATTCGGCTTAAATCATAATATCACTTTAGATAATGTAAAAGATAAAAATACAATGCTTGTAATAAACACTGATGGAAGAGAAGGTTATATCCCAGATAATTATAAAGATAGTAATGAGGATGCTGAAGACTTCATTGGAAAACATGGCGGTTTTGCTATATATTATGCAAATCCATCTCTTACAACTGGTGACATGACAGGTACATTTGGTGTAACAACAGATGGTGTAGTACATGCTAAAGATGTTATATCTTATTATTCTGCTTCTAGTGGTAGTCAGAGTGACGTAATAAGATATAGTTTAAATGATGTTGGTGATATTGTAACTCAAATATCTCATGCTGTATTTGATGAAGGTGTTGGCAAAACAGGCATGGAATATACTTTGATTTCTGATTTCGAAGATGAAGCGGATAAAGATTCACCATTTGATGCAAAGGAAGGAAAAACACGTACTATTGGTTTAGCAGTTCGTCAAGATGGTGCCGTAATTGTTGGTGCTGTTGTTAATGATGAAGGTATATCTAGAGATCGTGGTATTAGAATTAATGCTGAAACTAAAACAACATATGATAAAAATGGCAATGAAGTTACTAATAATATAGCTACGATTACTGGTTTAGAAAATACAGAATGGAAACCACCTACACCAGTAGCTACTTTAGCAGCAAATGATGGAAGTGCAACTGTAACAAGTAGAGCAGCAACAGAATCTCAATTAAATGATTTATATAGTGCAGTAGCTGCTTATGATGTTAATGTAGATGGTACTATTGATTATAGTCATATTGCTTTAGCAGGTACACCTTATGGAGCTTCCAGATCTGGTAATGGAACACATACAGGCGGTACAAGTATTACTAATGTAGCATATGCTTCTGGTAATGATGGCAGTGAAGCTGTAAACGTGGATTATCTCAATGATGCTATTAATAACGCTGTTAAAGATGGTGGAGCTATATCTGATAGTGATAGACATCTTCAAGAAGGTACTTATCATGTAAACGATCAAGGTAAAGTAGAATTAATAGTTGCTGATGAAAAAGGAGAAAATCAATCTACTGTAACTATTGATAATATAGCTAATAAGAATGATATTACGAACTTAGATAATAAGATTGATAATACATTTAATGATCTAAATGATAAGATTAATAATATAGATAATGTAGAAACAGATGTAAAGGGTGGTAACATTAATGAAGATGGTACAATTTCTTTAAAGACAGAAAATGAAGATGGTACTACTACAAATGTTACATTAAAGGGTCAACTTACAGATAGTGGTGTAGTTCAAGAAGGTACTTCATTTGATAAAGAAACTGGTACTATAACAATTACAAGCCAGGATAAATACAGTGGAGAAACATCTTCTGTAAAAGTAGAAGGCATTGCAAGTACTGAAGTAGTTGGCGCAACAAATAAAGAAGATCTTGCTACTGCATATAAAGACGCAGATAAAGATGGTAATGCAACTACTGAATACATTACTGATTCTGAATCTATGGTAGAAGCCGATGTAGCTCTTGATCATGCTATCCAAGATGTAGCAGGTACTAGCTACGCTAATGATATGGTTTTAAGTAATCGTATTGATAGTGTTGAAAAACGCTTAGGTAATGTTGAAGAACGTATTGATAAAGTAGGTGCTATGGCAGCAGCTATCGCAAACCTTCGTACTATGGGATTTGACCCAGAAGCTCCAACAGAAATCGCTATTGGCGTAGGTCAATATAAGAGCGAAACTGGTATAGCTATTGGTGTATTCCATTATCCAAACCAAGACTTCATGCTCAGTGCAAGTCTTTCTAGCTCCGGCGATGAATTAATGGGTGGTATTGGTGCTACATGGAAACTCGGTCGTAAATCCGCTGCTGAAAGAGCAAAAGATGAAGAAGCAAGACATCTTGAACAAGCTGAAGAAATGAAAAAATTAGCTCAGCAAGAAAAAGTAAAAGCACAAGCTCAAAGACATGCAAAATTACTTGCAGAAAGACAACAAGCTTCTCAGAAAAATGCTTAATTAGCAAAAGTATTTAGGTGACAATTGAATAAAAATATAGATAAGCGACAGATTTTCTGTCGCTTATCTAATAAAAAAGAGGTATGAAATAAAATGAAAAAAATAGTATTTACTTTAACTTTAATCATGATGATGGCATTTAGTGGATTATGCTTTGCTTCTGATGGAAGTGATTTAAATAAAGAGCAAAAGATAGCAGAAACTTTTATGGGCGTATTTACTAAAGAACAAGCACCAGAATATGCTGTAGTTAGCAAAGATTTTTCTGATAACTTGAAAAAAAGTGTAAGTGAAAGAACATATAAGAAATTACCAGCTGAAGTTAAAGAAAAATTTGGTAATGTAAAAGATGTAAATTTCCGTGCATTTGAGAAATTTGAACAAGAAGATAGAGTTACTTATTTAGCTACTTTTGATAAACAACCAGTAGCTGCAATAATTTTTGTATTTGATAAAAATCAAAAATTAGTAAATTATGTATTTACTCCAATACAACAAGCTTCCAAATAATTTTATATTAGGTAAAAAATATGGATATAATAAGAGATAATATGGGAATAGTAAATATTTTTATATTGTGTATTATCATCATAGGAATCATATTTATTAGACCTATTAAACATGTACAAGCTCAAGCTTTTAAAATGGTAGGAAATTCAGATTTAGGAACAGTATATATTGATACTGATACTGTAGAAGTAGTAAAAAAAGATGGACAATATTACTTAATAGTATCTGCAGAAGAACATTATAAAGAAAGTAATTTCCTAACAGAGCTTAGAAAAGATGAAGATTTAAAAGATACAGTATCTTCATTGACATTATATATGTTTACTAATGATGGGAAATATTATTGTATGCCACAGAGATATTTGATAGACTCACAGGGTAAAGTATGTGGTGATTTAGGTTCTAATATGCAAATGCAAATGATTGATGATAAGGTAGTAAGCAAAATTTATACAAGTGCTTTGAAAAGTTTATCAGATAAGAAACGTTTTCAAAATATGATGAGACGATAAGTATATAAAATATATAGTTAATAGATTTTATTCATCAATGATTTTTTTATTTATGTTAGATAATTTGTTTAAATAAAACATTTTAGTATTAAAAAGGCAGTTTATGAAATTAATCATAAACTGCCTTTTTTTAATGGATTTTTATGAACCATTTGAAGAAATGGAAGCTAATAATGTTTGTTTTTTTTCTTTTAAATCTAATTCATATTCAACAATTTTACGTTTTTCTTCTATAGTTAATTTGTGATCTGGTTTTGTTAAAACGGGAGAATTGTCAATATTTTCTGAAGTCAACAATCTTAATAAAGAAAGAAAATGTTGACGATCTTTAGCTGGTAAATTGATATATTTTGTAATAAAAGATATATCATCTATATTTAGATTATATTCATTAGCTAGTTTTTCTAAGTTATCAGTTGCTTTTGGATTGGGTTTATCTTTTATATTTAGATTATCATAAATCAATGAATTTATATCAACATCTAAAGCATCTGTGATAGCTATAAGAGTACCAATTTTGGGATCTTTGATAACAGAAGATAAAATCTTATTCAAAGTACTGAGGGGAATACCTGATTTTTGAGCTAAAACTTCATTAGTATAACCTTTTTCTTGTTTTATTTTTTTTATTTTTTCCAATATAGGTTTAAAGGATTCCATAATATATTATTCCTCCATTTCGGATTATTGAAATAGTATATCATTTATAAATTTTAGTGTAAAGTTGATAGATTTCTAAAAATTTTAATATTTTCCTTTGAGTTATTTGACTTTTTCCATAAATGGAAGTAAAATAAAACTAAAATATTTCCATATTTGGAAAGGTGGTGATGTTATGTATAATAATTTAGTTAATGAGATTGTAAAAAAAGGTTATAAAACAGAAGAAATAGCACATATATTAGCTAATTTGCTAAATTGTTCAGAAGAAATTATCGAAAATAAACTAAAACATGTTGGGGAATTTACATTCCAAGAAGTAATAAAAATAAATAGTGAGATTTTTAATAATGAAATGGATATAAAATATCTATTTACAGAAGAACATGATAATGAAGCTACATATCATGATGATATTATACAGAAATCAAAGCCGTCTAAATGGTGGATATAAATGAATAATAGTTATTTTTGTTTTTTGGAGCAATAATTACTAAGCCAGAGGGAGGATATTTTTATGGCAAGTAATAAAAAAGCCCATATATTAGCAGTAATAAAGTATATTTTTTCCATTATTGGAAATAATAATGCTAATATAATAATAAATGATAGTGATATTAGTGGTAGTACCATAGATAGAACTAAAAAGGGAAAATATTGCTATATACTACAAAGATATTTAATAGATTCACAAAGTAAAGTATATGATGATTTAGATTCTAGTATGCAATTACAAATGATTGATGATGAAATAATTTTTAAGATTTATACAAATGCATTAAAAACTTTAGAAGATAAAAATCGTTTTCTAAAAATGATGGAGAAATAAATGCATTTAAATAAGATATGCCCAGTTTGTCATCAATCTTTCGAAGCTAGAAGAAAAGATCAAGTGTATTGTACCTATTATTGTCGAAAAAAACATCATAAAGAAACATACTATAGCAAAAATAGGATTGTAGAAGATATAAATGTAAAAAATGTCATGAATTAGTAACAGTTGTGAATAAGCATGATAGGCGAACTATTTTTTGTTCACCTCGTTGTGAAAAGTTATATTGGAAACATCCTAAAAAGATGATAAATAAAAATTAAATATTGTAAAGAAGAAAGTAAAAGAGGAAATTAAATTTTTTAATTTAATTTCCTTTTTTTATTTGCTTTTTTTTATTTTTTATGTATAATAATAAAGGTAATAGGTATTACCTTTTAAGAAAGAGGGTTGATTATGGAACAAATTGGGAAAAAAGACTATATTAATGAAAAAATTCCTGTAAGTAAATTAACAATATTAGGGTTTCAACATGTATTAGTAATGTATTCAGCGGCAGTAATTGTGCCAATAATTTTAGCTAATGCTTTGCAATTATCTAATTTAGATTTAGCTTTTTTGATTTCGGCAGATTTATTTACTTGTGGTATTGCTACTTTTTTACAATCCTTTGGTATTGGTCGATTTATTGGAATAAAATTACCAGTAGTATTGGGATGTGCAGTAATAACTTTAGGTCCTATGATTTCTATCGGTAAAACTAGTGGAATGACAGTTTTATATGGTGCAATTTTATTATCTAGTGTATTAGTTTTTGCGTGTTCATTTTTTATTAATAAGATTATTAAATTCTTTCCACCAATAGTAATAGGGTCTTTAGTAACTATCATTGGTTTTTCACTAGTTCCTTTGGCTTTACAAGATATGGCAGGTGGAATTGGATCAGAAAATTTTGGTGACCCAATAAATTATTTAGTTGCTATTTTTGTATTGATAATTATTTTGTTGATAAATCGTTTTTGCAAAGGTTTTGCAAAATCTATAGCTATTTTAGTAGGCTTAATTTTAGGTACAATATTTGCTAGTTTCTTTGGTATGGTAGATTTATCTCATCTAAATGATGCAGATTGGTTTAAGCTTATTCATCCATTGCATTTTGGGGCCCCAGAATTCACATTCAACAGTGTAGTTGTAATGTCTATCTTTTTAGTTATTAGTGTGGCTGAATCTGTGGGGATTTTTTACATGATTGCTGATATTTGTGAAGTGAAAATAACGCCAAAAGATATAGCAAATGGTATTCGAGCTGAAGGTTGTGCTCAATTTTTAGGTGGATTATTCAATTCTTTCCCATATGTTACTTTTTCTGAAAATGCAGGACTTATGACTGTTACAGGCGTAAGAAATAGATTTGTATTAGTAGCTGCAGCAATTATTTTAGTTATCTTAGGTCTTGTTCCTAAATTTGCGATGCTCACTACATTAATTCCTCATCCAGTATTAGGAGGAGCTATGATATGTCTATTTGGTACAATTGGTGCAAATGGTATTAAAATCTTATCTAGTGTAGATTTTAAAAAGAATGAGAATATTATTATTGTAGCTTGTAGTATTGGTATTGGTTTAGGAACAACTGTTACACCAGGGCTTTTTAATGAAATGCCAGAAATTTTGAAAATGCTTCTAGAAAATGGTATTTTTACAGGCACTGTTACAGCTATTATTTTGAATACTTTATTTAATTATAGTGAAATTTTTAAAACAAAATAAAATATGGATATATCTGGTAGAGATAAATTGACAGCTTGATTTTTTCAGTCATATAATTAAAACAAAATTAGTTAATTAGTAGAGGATTTGTAAATGAAATTTTGTAAAGTAAAAGAACAAGCATTGAGTCAATTAACAAAACAATCTATTTTACAGTATATACAATCAATGGATTTATCTATATCAAACAAGCTCCCTAGAGAAGAATTATTGGCTCAAGAATTAGGTGTTAGTAGAATTACTGTAAGAAGTGCATTAAATGAGCTTGCTAGTGAAGGTATTATTTTTCGTAAACAGGGAAAAGGAACATTCGTTAATCAACAAGCTTTGGGCATGAATGTAGTATTTAATCCTATTGGAGATTTACGTGACGTAATTGCTAATAGTGGTTATGAGGTAAAAACAGAAGTGTTATCTACTAATAAGCGTTTAGCTACAGATGATGAAGCTAAGAAATTACAGTTAGATAATAATGAAGAAGTTTTTATTGTTGAGCGAATGTTTTATGCTAATGAGATGCCAGCTATTTATTGTGTTGATAGAATTCCTGTAAAAATAGTTAAAGAGAATTTTTTGCAAAACTGCTTAGATATGTCTATATATAAATATTTTAGCGAATTTTTAAAGCGTACAATTATTTGGGACAAAGTAGAATTATCTACAATAACAAATCAAGAATTATCTTCTTTGACTGATTATTTTAAATGTGAACAAATAACAAGCTTTTTAAATTGCGATATTATCAATTTTGATAATAATGATGAACCTGTCTTTTATGCTAATGAATATGTAGATACAAAATTTATTCATTATCAATTAATTAGACAAAAGAAATATTAATTATAAGTAATTTGTGAGGTAAAATTATGGATCATTTATTTTATTTAAGAAAAGCAATTGAAGTATCAAAAAAATCTCGTGAACATGGAAATACTCCATTTGGTGCTATCTTAGTAGACGGTGAAGGCAATATTTTATTAGAACAAGAAAATATTGAAATCACAGAATCTAATTGTAGTGGTCATGCTGAAACTAGCTTAATGATAAAAGCTTCTAAAAAATACAGTAAAGATTTCTTATGGAATTGCACTCTTTATTCTACTGCTGAACCTTGTGCAATGTGTGCAGGTGCTATATATTGGGGTAATGTAGGTAAAGTAGTTTATGGTATTAGTGAAAAACGCCTTTTAGAATTAACTGGTGATGATGAACAAAATCCTACTTTTGATTTACCATGTAGAGAAGTATTCGCTAGAGGTCAAAAAGATATAAAAGTAGAAGGTCCATTCCCAGAAGTGGAAAACGAAGTAGTAGAAGTTCATAAAGATTATTGGAATAAATAATTTAAGATAAATAATAAAATAAGTAACATAGGAAAGCTTGATGAAATCTTAGAAAATATAGATAAGATTTTATCAAGCTTTTTATTTTAGCTATTAATCATAGAGCATTTTGTAAATAATAAGGTTTATTATGGATAAAATGTATAAAATTTTTATCTTTTTTCTTAAAAATAATGTAAATATGTAAATTTTTTATGGATTTTATGATATAATGGAAAGCGTATTATTTTATAAATTAAGGGAGTGATAATTTGAAAAA
>ENA-OVGM01002139-OVGM01002139.1-human-gut-metagenome-genome-assembly--contig:-NODE-2139-length-13747-cov-3.081654_pt1 | contig 13747 bp, 9 predicted proteins | sample MGYA00237773_ERZ505425 | MGnify/ENA primary metagenome ERZ505425 (study PRJEB26158, sample SAMN06016407) | human gut metagenome | biome: human gut; feature: ankylosing spondylitis patient; material... | reverse complement strand
TAACAGATAGTCCGCACTGCTGTCCAGCCAGGCCTCCACATCATACCGGTCTCTGACTTTAACTGCTTTGATCACCGGTTTACCGCAGACTGCCTGAAGATACTGGATATCCTCCTCCGTCTCATCTCCGTGGAGCTGTGCCACGTCCAGAATGCCTTCCTCCAGCAATTCTATGATGGTCTTCGGATCCTCATTCACGAATACCCCAACTGTCCGGATTCCAGGTGAAAGCTTCTTACGGTATTCCGCTGCCTGCTCCTTTGTGACCACCCTGTGGCTCTTCGGGTAAAATACAAATCCCACGTAATCCGGCTGCACCTCATTGGCATAATCAATGTCCTCCGGACGATAGAGACCACACATTTTTACTTTCATAATAATTTACGACCTTTCTATAGACTGCAAACTTTGGGCCGTAGGCACAAAGTTGCGTGTGAAAAATTTATTTTTCACACTATCTGCGGAGCTCCTGCAATACCGCTTTCTTATCCGCACTTCGCATCAGCGTCTCTCCGATAAGAACGGCATTGGTACCGTTCTGCTCCAACCGCTCGATATCCTGTCTCGTCTTCATACCACTTTCGGATACGAAGAGAATATTCTCCGGCACCATTTCCCTCAACCGCACGGAGTTATTGATATCCACCGTAAAGTCTTTCAGATTCCGGTTATTGACACCGACGATCCTGGCACCGGCTTTCAATGCCATCTCTACTTCCTTCTCATCATGGGCTTCCACCAGTGCCGACAGTCCAAGTTCTCCTGCGATTCCCGCATACTCTGACAACTGCATCGGTGACAGGATGGCACAGATTAAAAGCACTGCATTTGCTCCGATATTTTTTGCCTCATAGATCATGTATTCATCTACCGTAAAATCTTTCCGAAGCAGTGGAATTTTCACTGCCTGACGGATCTCGGTCAGATATTCATTCTTCCCTTGAAAGTACGCCGGTTCCGTCAGTACGGAAATTGCATCCGCTCCTGCTGCTTCGTATTCCCTCGCAATCTGCACATAGGGAAATTCCGCTGCGATCAGTCCCTTGGAGGGCGATGCTTTTTTCACCTCACAGATAAAGCTCATCCCCTGCTTCACCAGTGCCTGTTCAAAGGGAAATCCCGTGTTGCTGTCCAAATCTCTTGCTCTGGCAATCTGTTCTGCAAGGGGCAGTGCTTCTTTTGCTGCAGCCACCCGTTCTAAAGTGGAAGACGCTATGGTATCCAATATCATTTTTCTGCCTCCCGCTTATACTTCATTACTTAACTTAATGAAACGCTCCAGCTGTGCCTTTGCAAGGCCTGTGTCGATGACCTTCTCTGCCAGCTTCACACCGTCTGCCATACTGTCTGTCTTGCCTGCCACATATAGGGCTGCTGCTGCATTCAGCAGTACCGCATTGCGCTTGGGACCCTTTTCGCCATTTAAGATAGCTCTGGTGATCTCTGCGTTCTCCTGGGGAGTTCCGCCCACCAGATCTTCCTTCGTGCATCTTTCCATGCCAAATTCTTCCGGTGTGATCACATAATTTTTAAAGGTACCGTTATCAATCTCGCAGACTGTAGTGGGTGCACTGGCGGAGATCTCGTCCAGTCTGTCCTGCCCGTAGACTACCATGCCTCTCTTTACTCCCAGATTGGACAATACCTTTGCCATGGACGGCAGCAGGCTTTCATCGTACACACCCATGATCTGATATACCGGTCCTGCCGGATTTGCCAGCGGTCCTAAAATGTTGAAGATCGTACGGATGCCCAGTTCCTTGCGGATGGGGCCCACATATTTCATGGCAGTGTGATATTTCTGTGCAAAGAGGAAGCAGATACCGATCTCTTCTAACAGCTTCCTGCTCTGCTCCGGCTCTATGGTGATATTCACCCCCAGTGCTTCCAGGCAGTCTGCCGCACCGGATTTGGAGCTGGCTGCGCGGTTGCCGTGCTTGGCTACCGGTACACCCGCTGCTGAGATCACGATAGATGCCGTAGTGGAGATATTGAAAGAATTAGATCCGTCACCGCCGGTTCCCACAATCTCTAAAGCTTCCACGTCCGCTCCAAGTTTTCTGCCGAACTTTCGCATTTCTTCTGCGGAGCCTGTGATCTCTTCGATGGTCTCACCCTTCTGGCTTAATGCTGTCAGATAAGCACTCTTTAAAATATCGCTGGCCTCACCGCTCATGATCTCATCCATAACGGTTTTTGCCATATCGTATCCGATGTCCTCATTCTTTACCAACTTAGCAACCGCTTCTTTAATCATGTTTCTGCCTGCTCCTTTCTGTGTCTGTAAAAAGTTAACAATGATCTGTCGACCATCCGGTGTCAGTACCGATTCCGGATGGAACTGTACTCCGTAGATCTGCTTTTCTGTCTGTTCTACCGCCATGACCTCTCCGTCTTCGGTGACCGCGGTAACTTTCAATTCTGTGGGAATCGTCTGTGGATCTGCCACCAGAGAATGATATCTTGCCACAGTGATCACTTTTTTCATACCCCGGAACAATACACTGTCTGTATCCAAAGTCGCCAGGGACTGTTTACCGTGCATCAGATGGGATGCGTAGGTAACGGTAGCCCCTGCCACTTCGCAGATCGCCTGATGCCCGAGACAGATTCCCAAAATAGGTATCCTGCCCCCAAGTTCCCTGATCACATTTTCACAGACACCCGCTTTGTCCGGTCTGCCGGGTCCCGGCGATAAAATGATGTGGGAAGGATTCATGGCCCGGATTTCTTCCACACTGCATTCATCATTGCGGATCACCCGAATATCCGGATTTACGCTTCCTACCAGCTGATATACGTTATAGGAAAAACTGTCATAATTGTCGATCAGTAATATCATGCTTCCATTCCCTCCTGTGCTTTCTGTAGTGCCTGTCTTACAGCTGCTGCCTTCTGAATGCATTCCCTGTATTCCTTCTCCGGTACACTGTCCGCCACAATACCGGCACCGGATCTTACGAATACTTTTCCGTTCTTGGAAAAAGCAAGTCTTATAGCGATACAGGTATCCAGGTTTCCGGTAAAGGAAATATAGCCAATGGCTCCTCCATAGATGCCTCTCTTATTGTCTTCCAGTTCGTTGATGATCTCACAGGCCCGAAGCTTCGGTGCTCCCGACAGGGTTCCTGCGGGAAGGATGGCATCCACCGCATCCAGTGCGTCCGCATCTTCCCTGATCACGCCCCTCACTGTAGAACCGATGTGCATCACGTGAGAGTAACGCTCGATGGACATATACTTTTCCACTTCCACGGTGCCGATCCGGCTGATCTTGCCGATATCGTTTCGTCCCAGATCCACCAGCATATTGTGTTCGGAACGTTCCTTTTCGTCTGCCAGAAGTTCTGCTTCCAGTGCTTTGTCCGCTTCCTCGGTAGCTCCTCTGGGTCTCGTTCCTGCCAGGGGGAAGGTATGTAATACACCATCTTCCAGTTTCACCAATGTCTCCGGGCTCGCTCCAACAATCTCGCCATCGCTGCCGGAGAAATAGAACATGTACGGAGAAGGATTTGTTGTGCGGAGTACCCGGTAAGCATCTAAGAGGCTTCCTTCCATCTCCGCCTCCAGGCGATTGGATAATACCACCTGGAAGATATCTCCCTCTCTGATGTAATGCTTGGCTTTCTCCACCATGTTGCAATAGGCTGCTTCGTTGAACAGTGGTTGAAAATCCGTCCGGAGCTTACAGGGAATATGCTCTGCCTTTTCTCCATTCAGCAAGAGCTCCTTCATGTTGTTCAGTTCCCGCTCCGCTCTATGATAATTGATCTCCAGATCATCGGTCTTGATATTCAGGATCAGGATCAGCTTCTGTCTGTAGTTGTCAAACGCGATGACTTTGTGGAACAGCATCAGGTTCACATCCTGGAAGCCTTCCTCGTCCTTGGCATCCAGCCGCAGGGTCGGTTCGCTGTATTTGATATAGTCATAGGAAAAATATCCTACCAGACCTCCGGTAAAGGAAGGCAGCCCCGGAAGCTTGGGACTTTTATTCTCTTCCATGACGTTGCGGATGATCCCTCTGACATCTCCGGAATCTGTCCGGCTGGTCAGTTCCGATTTTATTGTGGTCTTACCGTTATAGCAGGTGATCTCCAACAGAGGATCATAGCCTAAGAAGGAATATCGTCCCCATCGTTTATCCGCCTCCGCACTTTCCAGCAGATAGACATGACCGCTGACCTTTTTTAAGATGCGCAACACTTCGATGGGTGTGGTCATATCTGCATACATCTCTGTGCTGATGGGAATCACTCCGTAGCTTTCTTCCGCTGCGATGATTTTACATTCTTCCAACGTGGGGGTGATCTTCATTCCGGTACTCCTCCTTAAAATTATTTCTTTCCACACCTTTTCAGCGCCTCCATTCGTAAAATCGCCTCTTTGAGGCTTCCTTTTACTCATTGATGCTATCTCGCCATAGGCTCTGAAAAGGTACAAAAAACCGCCCATGACAGAATCTGCTTCTGTCAAGGACGGGTCATATACATTTCCCGCGGTACCACCTTGCTTCACAATTTCTTGTGCTCTTACAGGATACCAACATATCCCCGGCAACTGACGTATGCCCTCACGTCGCAGAATACTTGAGATCTCATAATTCCATGTGTCCTCTTTGACTGCGCCCTCCGTGGTCCATTTAACAACCTGCGTTCCAACCTTTCTCAGCATCCGGTCTCTCTGTAAGTGCACGAACTGTTTTTATCTCCACATCAATGGTTTCTTACCGCTGTATTTAATTTTTATTTATATTACTGCTTTAGTGTGGTAACGTCAAGTAGTGATTTTAATCTTTTTTCAAAAAAATCTTTGCGTATTTTATTTTTCTATCTTCCTACTTTGAGGAAAAGCTCACGAATTCCTTCATAGTAACCAATGGTCACCGTGGTACTGTCTTCCTCCTCCCCCGGGAAAGTATACTTGGCAAAATACGGCGTCGTCTCCAACAGCGGATTTTGATCCTCATATTTTTCAAGACCGGTTAGTTCCAGATATTCCGCATACCGGCCAATCATGGCATCCGTATTGATGTCTTCCCATTGCAGTCCGGTCCGGACATAGAATTCATAAATTTTGCCGGTATCCGCATCCAGATAAATATCCAGAAAACGGTTACTCTTATCCGCATTCCTTACGTCCGTAGACAGGCTGATTTTCCATACAGAGAGATTATTTCTCGGCTCCAAATCATCGATGGCAGAGCAGATCACCGCTTCGTAAGAGTCTTCCGAAACTTCCTTTACTTCGTCGGGAAGAATTCCCTGCTCCTTCAGGATCTGAATCTCTCTGTTACATGCCTCATATACCGCTTCCTCCTGAATCTGTCCCTCTCCCGGTTGCTGGCGATTCTCTACAAACGCATAGGTACCCGTCATTTCTCCGTAGTTTCCTGCCTCACTGTCCACTCTGGTCAAAAAACGCAGTTCACTCTCCGGCAGGGTCTGACTGCTCAGACATCTCCCCAAAAGATATAGTTTCTGATTGCTGCTCATGCGGTAACGGTATCCTTCCGCACCTTCCACCGCCTCTGTGGTAATACTGTTTAAGAGTCTCTCATCACTTTTGGCTGCGATCCATTCCGGTCCCCACAGAGCCGCAAGAATGACCACAACTGATACCGCAAAGCCCAAAGAACAGCTCTTCCATCTATTCATCCGACTTCACCCCCTCATCCGGAATCAGAAAGCTCATGCAGCTTCCAAAGCCCTGTGTACTCTCGATCTTCAGGCTGCTGTGATGCAGTTCCAGAATAGCGGTGCACAGTGCAAGCCCCAGTCCCGCTCCGTTATGAGCCCTGGATCTGGATTTATCCACCATATAAAAAGCTTCCGTGATCTTATGAAGTTCTTCCTCGGGGATGCCAATTCCTTCCCGTACCTGAAAATAAGAACCGTTCTCCATGTGCCTTCCTGGGATCTCCACGGTCTGCCCCTCCTCGGAGGCTTTGATGGCATTATCGGTCAGATTGATCAAAACAGTCTTCAACAGGTTCTCCTCGGCATAGAGTTCTCCCTTTTCCCAGCAGATGTCAACCTTCACCCTGCTGTCTTCTGGGTTCTTGGTCTCATCATAGATTTCCTGCAGATACGAGAAAATACCGGAGACATTTGTGGTCTTACGATCGATCTCCTTACGTCTGGTCACAATGATGTCCAGCAGTCTGAGTGCCATAGTCTCCAGGCGTTTTCCCTCTGTATAAATATAATTGGCACACAAAAAATGCCTCTCATCATCCAATTTCCGGGAACGCAGCCTATCCGCATAACCGATAATGGCAGTCAATGGTGTCTTCAGTTCATGGGAAAATGCGGCAATAAAATCTTCTCTGGCTCTGACTTCATTTTCCAAATTCTGAATATTCTGCTCCAGTGCTTCTGCCATATGGTTGAAATCCGCAGTCAGCTGTCCCATTTCATCATTACTGATCTGCTCCGCGCGATAGCTGTATTCTCCCTCCGCCATTTTGCCGGTAGCCTGCGTCAGAAGCCGGATCGGTCGGGTCAGCCAGCAGGCGATCAGCGTCATCACAGCGCCACTGCATAACAATACGATCACCGTAACCTGACGATACATCCGAAATCCTTCCGTCCTCTCCGTATATACCGCAGTTACATTTTTCATGGTCTCTAACGTCAGCAGACGGTCGGACACATTGATTCTTGTCTGTGTCTGGATATAATAGGAATCCCCCGACTGCACTACCCGGTACACTCTCGTATTTTCTCCGCGTTCTTCCCACAGAGAAGTATCCCCGGTAAACCCTTCGCTGACATACAGCACCTTACCGTTCTCATCGCTGATCCGCAGCAATCTGTTGCCGTGCTGTCCACTGTTCTCCAGGTATACTCCGATCTGTTCCACCGTTCCGTCCGGAAGTACATCATATTTGGACGGAATATTTAAAGCTGCCGTCTCAAAAGCGAACCTCAAAATACTACTTTCATCCAGTGCCTGTCTGGTCTCACGCTCCATGGAGGTCTGAAACACATAATTTACAAAAAAATAACCGCTTGCTCCGCATGCCGCTGCCATGATCAGCATGGTGCACAGCAGAATTTTCCAGGAAAATTTCATTCTTTTCTCCTCTTGTCCACTTTCCTACAAGAATTCCTCGTTCTCAGGCAATCTCCAGCCGGTATCCTACCTTATATACCGCTACCAGCTGATTCTCCCATCCCATTTTTTTGCGCAGGCGCTGCACATGCAGCTCCAGAGTCCTGCTGTCCCCGTCATATTCTTCTCCCCATACCTTTTCGTACAGGCTTTCCTTGAATAAGGCAATATTTTTATTCTGAATAAATAACACCAGAAGTCCGTATTCCTTGTTGGTAAGTACCACAGGTACGCCCGCTTTCGTCACCATTCTGGCTTCCATATCCACCACTACATCTCCTGCGGACAGCTGCGCTCCCCGTTTGTGGAATCTGCGCAGTACCACTTCTACCCTTGCCAGCAGTTCCACCACATCAAAGGGCTTCACCAGATAATCCTCCGCCCCCAGACGCAAGCCTTTTACCCGGTCCTTTACATCTCCCTTGGCGGTAATGAAGATCACCGGGATCTTTAAAGGTCTGATATATTCCATGATATCAAAACCGTCCACTCCCGGAAGCATAATATCCAGTAAGATCAGATCAAAGGTTTCCTTCTCGATCAGTTCAATGGCTTTCATGCCATCCTGTACACTTTTGCAAAAATATCCTGCTGCCGACAGATTCAGGTCGATCAGGTCACAGATTGGCTTTTCATCATCCACGATCAATATTTTTATCATTATGTCTGCCACCCCCAATAGGCACGGATCTTCGTCACCAGTGCCTCCAGAGTATCCTCCTCCGTACATTCATAATTTTCTGTAAAATCAGTATCCTTCTCAAATCCGGCCGTCCGTTGGTAATAAATGGTGCACACGGTGTCCACCAGCAATTCCCCGTTTTCTCCTTCATAGCTGTATTTTGCAAACACCACCAGATCCTTCAGGCCGTCACCGTCCAGGTCCTTTCCCTGGATTCCCTTCAGCGCATAGAGATTGTCGTAATCCTCCATGGGTTGAAAACTCCACACAATATTTCCCTGTTCATCGATCAGATAGATCATGAACATGGCATACTCCGCCATCCGGTAGGTGCCCGGAACCACCTTTAATTTTCCCAGCTTATCAAAATTACGGGTATAAGACTGTTCCTCGATGACATTGAAATTGTGGTTCAGAAGATCTGCCAGTGTCTCCGCCGTATAGAGGAATTCCGTAGAACGCCCGTCTCTTACAAAATTTAAAATACAGGCAGGGTTCTTGTTCATATCAAAGCGGTTGATCTTGTCTGAAATCCGATAATCACGGTAAAAGTTTCCATCGTCCTGGAACAGAACATCTCCTACTTTGTAGGATTCTTCCTGATAATCCCCCCTGTCATTATGGCACTGGACGATCAGGATGATATCTGTATCTCTGTCATTGTCTACATCCTGAAAAGAAACCGAAGCCAGTTTTTTCACCGGCTGCCGCATTTCTCCCAAATAGCAGTAATTTGCTTCCAGCTGGTCCGTCTTGTACAGAATCTGCCCGGAAGCATCTGCGATAAATACCGCCAGTCTGTGGTACCTTGTATCCAGTGCCGCATAGAACCAGACTTCATCCCCTGGTTCCTCTGTCGTATCTACGGCTTCCTCCGGAAGTTTTTGCAACGGCATCGCAAAGATCTGATCCTCCAGCAGGCGGAATCCCTGGTTCTCCAAATCTCCAATCTTTTCTATCCTGTCAAAGCGTTCCCGGTATCGTTCGTACTCCTCCGCCACCAGTTCTCCGTGTTCCCCGGCCGCAGTCACAGAAAAAGAAAAGGCGGAAAGCTGCGCAGATAAAACTACAAAAAGCACAATACTCACTATGCTGAGCATGATTCTTCTCTTCCTGTGTTTCGGCATCTTTCCACCTCCTTTGTATCGTTATTTGATTTGTTGTTTTATTCCATTTTCTTTTACAGATCGTCAATAATAATGTGTCTGGGTTGTCCTGTGATCATGATCGGAGTCAGCTCCGCCTGGATCAAAGGTTCGATATAATTTTTCATCTCTGCGGTCACATAATCTCCCTCTTCCGTGATCCAGGAACGGGGAACCTTTTTCTCCAGATTTGCCACCTTATGCACATCATAGAGATCCGTAGTGCAGATATAGGGATCCTGAGATACTCTCTTTAAGATCACCATCTGACCGGTCTTGCCTTCAAAAGCTGCCTTTACCGCAGTTCCACCTACCTGATAAGCCTCGGTGATATCCACGCGGGAGGTCAGATGTCCGGCACAGCGCTGCAGAGTAGACAGTTCAATAGCTCTGGATTTGCAGCCCAACTTTTCAATGATCAGGTCAGACAAATATTTGCCCGTACCGGATAACTGTACATGGCCGAAAGAATCCGTCTTGTCGGAAGGTGCAGACAATTCGCAGACATATCTTCCGTCTGCCGTCTTGATTCCTTCGGACACTGCAATGACAATGGACTGTTTCTCGCTGACCAGTTTCTTGACCTTTTTCAGAAAATCATCCACATCAAAGGCTACTTCCGGCAGGTAGATCAGATCCGGGCCTTCACAGTCTTCACTCTTGGCCAGTACTGCTGCTCCGGTGAGCCATCCGGCATTTCTTCCCATGATCTCGATGACAGTCACACTCTGCATCTCATAGATCAGGCCGTCACGTACCAGCTCCTTGGTAACGGTAGCAATATATTTTGCCGCACTTCCGTAACCAGGCGTATGATCCGTACCCTCTAAGTCGTTATCAATGGTCTTGGGTACGCCGATAAAACGAATCGGGTTGCCCACTGTCTCTGCATAATCGGAAAGCTTTTTGATGGTATCCATGGAGTCATTGCCGCCGATATAGAAAAATGCCATGATCTCCAGTTCTTCCAGAATTGCAAATATTTTCTCGTAAATAGCTTTATCTTCACTGATCTCCGGCAGCTTATAGCGGCAGGATCCCAGAAAGGAAGCCGGTGTTCTCTTCAAAAGTTCCACATCCATGTCGTTGCGGATCTTTTCCCCCAGATCCACGATCTTTTTCTCCAACAAACCCTGAATGCCATAGCGCATACCGTATATGGTATCCGCTCCCATATCCTTTGCTGTCTTGTAGACACCTGCCAGACTGGCATTGATCACCGCTGTGGGGCCTCCGGACTGTCCTACGATCACATTTTTTTTCATAATTTTTCTCCCTCTGTTGATTCGTTACCATACATCGACGGGGATTTCTCATGCTCGATTTGCATACGTAAAACACCCACCAATCGGATCCTCCGGTTGATGGGTGTTCTCATTCTTAAGGTTCCGTCGAACCTATTTTACCAAACTTACAGTCTCTCTGGCAATAGCAAGTTCCTCATTCGTAGGAATTACCATAACAGTGGTCTTGCTGTCAGGAGTGGAAATAGCGATCTCCTCGCCACGCTTGTGGTTTGCCTCCTCATCGATGGATACTCCCAAGAAGCCCAAATGCTCGCATACCAGGGAACGAACTAAAGGTGCGTTCTCGCCGATACCTGCGGTAAAGCAGATCACATCTACACCGTTCATGGCTGCTACATAAGAGCCGATATATTTTGCCACACGGTAGCAGTAAGTGTTCATGGTACGGATGCAGTGTGCATCGCCGTTGTTGTAACCTGCTTCCAGATCACGGAAATCGGAAGACAGATTGTTGGACAGACCATATACACCGGACTTCTTGTTCAGAACGGTCATGATCTCGTCGATGTTCTTGCCCTCTTTGTGAGCGATGAACTCCATGATGGCAGGATCGATATCACCGGAACGGGTTCCCATGATCAGACCTTCCAGAGGTGTCAGACCCATGGAGGTGTCTACACACTTGCCGTTCTTAACAGCGGATACGCTGGCACCATTGCCCAGGTGGCAAACGATGATCTTCAGATCTTCGTACTTTTTGCCCAGAACCTCAGCAGCCTTCTTGGATACATAAGAGTGGCTGGTTCCGTGGAAGCCGTAACGTCTGATCTTGTATTTCTCATAATACTCGTAAGGCAGACCGTACATATAAGCTTCCTCAGGCATGGTCTGATGGAAAGCGGTGTCAAATACAGCTACCATGGGAGTGGTGGGCATCAGCTTCTTGCATGCATTGATACCGATCAGGTTAGCAGGGTTATGTAAAGGAGCCAGGTCGTTGCATTCCTCGATGGCTTTCATAACTTCATCGGTGATAATGGTGGATGCTGCGAACTTCTCGCCGCCGTGTACGATACGATGTCCTACGGCACCGATCTCATCCAGACTCTTTACCACACCTGTCTTTTCATTGGTCAAAGCTTCCAGTACCAGACGGATAGCTTCGGTATGATCCGGCATGGGAGTTACAGTCTGCTCTTTCTCACCACCATCGGGGGTATAGGTGATCTGGCTTCCTTCGATACCGATTCTCTCACAAAGACCCTTTGCGATGCATTTCTCGGTCTCGGAATCAATGAGCTGGAACTTCAGGGAAGAGCTTCCGCAGTTAATAACTAAAATATTCATGATGAATTCCTTTCTTTCAAATCTGTTACTCTATGGGGTCATGTTACCCGTGCGGGCGATACATGAATACGGTGCGGGACAGATATCCCGCACACGTTTATGTTCGTTACCAGTGATTATACTAACTGTGCCTGTACAGCGGTCAGTGCTACGACACCGACGATATCCTGCCAGGAACATCCTCTGGACAGATCGTTAACAGGCTTTGCGATACCCTGTAACATAGGGCCGTAAGCTTCTGCTCCACCCAGTCTCTGTACCAGCTTGTAACCGATGTTACCAGCATCCAGGTTCGGGAAGATCAGGACATTGGCATGTCCGTTTACAGGGCTTCCGGGAGCCTTAGACTTGGCAACGCTGGGAACCAGAGCTGCATCCAACTGCAGTTCGCCGTCCAGAGTCAGATGAGGATACTCCTCATGTGCGATACGGGTAGCTTCTACTACTTTGTCAACCAGTGCGTGCTTTGCACTTCCCTTGGTGGAGTGGCTCAGCATGGCGATCACGGGCTTAGGTCCGATCAGAGACTTGAAGCTTCTGGAAGAAGTATCTGCGATAGCAGCCAGTTCTTCGGGAGTAGGATCCTGGTTCAGACCACAGTCAGCGAACAGGAAGGTTCCGTTCTCACCCTGATCCTTGAATACGGTATCCATAACGAAGAATGCGGATACCAGTTTAACGCCGGGTGCAGTCTTCAGGATCTGCAGTGCAGGTCTTAAAGTATCTGCGGTAGAGTGGCATGCACCTGCTACCATACCGTCTGCATCATTAGCCTTAACCATTACGATACCGAAGGTCAGGTAATCATTCAGCAGGATCTCTCTTGCCTTCTCGGGGGTCATTCCCTTTGCTTTTCTGGTTTCATATAATAAATTCACATAGTCATCCAACTTGGGAGTTGTTTTAGGGTTAACTACCTTAACTTTGGACAGGTCAACTTCCAGCCAGCCTGCACCATCCATGATCTTCTCTTCATCACCGATCATAATGATGTCTGCGATGCCCTCTTCCACGATACGGGCAGCAGCCAGTAATGTTCTCTTATCATTAGATTCCGGTAATACAATAGTCTTTTTGTCGAGTCTTGCTCTCTCTTTAATCATGTCAATGTATGACATATCCATTCTCCTTTCCGGCGGGGGATACCCGCTTCCTCCCAAATAACTTCTGTAAAGTTTTGGTTTTATCTTAACAAACCGATGTATTTATATTATACTAAATACATCTGGAGTACACAAGGGCATAATGTTCGCAAAATTGTATATTTTCAGATACAACCACTATTTTTTCAGAATAAAATAAGCTGATAACCATGCATATGTAAACGCTTTCAGTGTATGTTATTTTTTTCACATTCCTTGTCAGGGTTTGTGTTCGTTATAACGTATATTTCTTTTCACGAAAGGAGCCACATTATGAAGGTCAATGGTATTGTCGCAGAGTATAATCCCTTCCATAATGGTCATGCTTACCAGTTACAGCATGCCAAAGAGGCCAATGATGCCAATTATACGATCATTGTCATGAGCGGTAATTTCATGCAGCGGGGTGCTCCTGCCCTCTTAGATAAGTTCACCCGTACAAAAATGGCTCTGGAGAACGGTGCAGATCTGGTGCTGGAACTGCCCACCCGCTATGCTGCCTCCAGTGCGGAATTTTTTGCCAAGGGCTCGGTTGCCTTGTTCGACAAACTGGGAGTGACCACAAATCTGTGCTTTGGCAGTGAGTGCGGCAACATTGAAGTCTTGTCACGGATCGCTGAGATTTTCTATACGGAACCGGAACCTTACGTGGAATCCTTGCGCTGCAATATGCGTAAGGGAATGTCCTTCCCCATCGCCAGGACCTGGGCGTTATTGCAATACGCGCCTTCCTTAAGCGATGATAAGGACGTTCTTTCCTCTCCTAATAATATATTGGGAATTGAATATCTCAAAGCTCTGATGTCCAGAAACAGCAAGATCTCACCGTTCACTACCACCAGAGTCGGTGCGGATTATCACGACAAACGTCTCGGCACCAATCAGTGTTCCGCCATTGCTATCCGCCAGTCGGTGGCCGCCGGGCATGATCTATCCTATCTGGCTGCCCAGATGCCGGAAAGTGCCTATGCATTGATGACGGATTCTCTGTCTCACAAAAAGCCTCTGTTTGCCGATGATTTTTCCGCAGCACTGCAATACAAGCTGCTGACGGAATACTCTGTGGGC
>ENA-OVGM01002127-OVGM01002127.1-human-gut-metagenome-genome-assembly--contig:-NODE-2127-length-13790-cov-3.290644_pt1 | contig 13790 bp, 9 predicted proteins | sample MGYA00237773_ERZ505425 | MGnify/ENA primary metagenome ERZ505425 (study PRJEB26158, sample SAMN06016407) | human gut metagenome | biome: human gut; feature: ankylosing spondylitis patient; material... | reverse complement strand
GAGAAGTTCAGGTCGATATCCGGCTCTTTGTCTCCCTTGAATCCCAGGAAAGTCTCGAAAGGAATATCAAATCCGTCCTTGTGAAGCTTTTCTCCGCACACCGGGCACAGCTTGTCCGGCATATCGATTCCCGCCTTACCGGCATAGGCCTTGACTTCATCACTGTCAAAATCCACATAATGACACTTACTGCAATAATAATGAGGGCTTAAGGGGTTGACCTCCGTGATTCCCGCCATGGTCGCCACAAAGGAGCTTCCTACGGATCCACGGGAGCCTACCAGGTATCCATCCTCCACCGACTTCCATACCAGCTTCTGCGCAATGATGTACATTACGGCAAATCCGTTCTTGATAATGGAGTTCAATTCCTTCTCCAGTCTTGCCTCTACGATCTGAGGCAGATCTGGTCCGTAAATTTCATGGGCTCTGTTATAACAGATCTCCGTCAGTGTCTTATCACTGTCGGGAATGACCGGCGGACATTTGTCCGGGCGCACCGGTGCAATAGTCTCGATCATGTCTGCAATCATATTGGTATTGGTAATAACGATTTCTTCCGCCTTATCACTTCCCAGATAAGAGAATTCTTCCAGCATCTCTTCCGTGGTATGTAAATACAATGGTGCCTGATCATCCGCATCATCGAATCCTCGTCCCGCCATGATGATACGGCGGTAGACCTCATCCTCTGGATCCAGGAAATGCACATCACAGGTAGCCACTACCGGCTTGTGGAACTGTTCTCCCAGGGACACGATCTTCCGGTTGATATTCTGAATATCCTCAATGGAATTTACATTCCTCACACGTTCCGAAGCGATCATGAATTTGTTGTTGCCGCAGGGCTGGATCTCCAGATAGTCATAGAATTTCACCAGTCTGGCAATCTGGGCATCCGACTGTCCGTCCAACAGTGCCCGGTACAGTTCTCCCGCCTCGCAGGCACTTCCCAGTATCAGTCCTTCTCTGTACTTCATCACCAGACTCTTGGGAATCCGGGGATGTTTGTTAAAATAGGTCAGATGTGACTGGGACACCAGACGATACAGGTTGATACGCCCCAGATCATTTTTCGCCAGAATAATGGCATGGTAAGAGGGCATCTTCTTCACGGCATCCACACTGGAAGCTCCCAGTGCATTGACTTCCGTCAGATTATGAATGTCCTGCTCTTCCAGCATTTTAATAAATTTCACGAAAATATGGGCCGTGCACTCCGCATCATCCACGGCTCTGTGATGATTCTCCAGGGAAATCCCCAGGGTCTTGGCCACCGCATCCAGCGTATGCTTCGACTGGTTCTTCAAAAGTACTCTGGAAATGCCCACGGTATCCACATAGGTAAACTCCTGCGGATAGCCCAGTCTTCTGCAATTCTCCATAATGAAACTCATATCAAAGCTGGCATTGTGAGCCACCATGATACAGCCTTCACAGAACTGCAGAAACTGCGGCAGGATCACGTCGATCTGGGGGGAATCCATAACATCCTCGTCCCGGATGCTGGTCAGCTTCTCGATTTCGAAGGGAATCGGCACATCCGGGTTGACAAAGGTGGAAAAACGATCCACGATCTCTCCACCGGATACCTTTACCGCACCGATCTCGATAATGCGGTTGTTGACCGGGGAAAATCCCGTGGTCTCGATATCGAATACCACATAATCCTCATGCAGACTCTGTCCCTTATCATTCGTCACTATCTCTTTCAGATCATCCACCAGATAGGCTTCCACACCGTAAATGATCTTGAAGAAATCCTGCTTGTCCGGATTCTCGTCTCCGGCTTCTTTCCGCTTGCCTTTTTCCGCTTTCCACAGGTCATCCCAGACATGGTTTGCATCGGTAAAACTCTGTACCACGCCGTGATCCGTGATGGCAATGGCCCGATGTCCCCATTTGTAGGCCCGCTTTACAATGTCCTTGGCCTCGGAGACACCGTCCATATCACTCATCTTTGTATGACAGTGCAGCTCCACACGCTTTCTGGCGGAGGTATCCATTCTCGTATTGGTAAAATCAGGGATCTTCTTGATTCCCGCAATGGAACCGATGGCCAGCTCGTGATCGAACTTATCCATCATACAGATTCCCTTGACCTTTAAGAAAGCTCCCGGCTTGATGTCCCCGGTCACTTCCTTCACCTGCTCGGTACGCACGAACATTTTGATGGTCATGGTATCGGTAAAATCAGAGATATTGAAAATAATAATCGTCTTCTCGTTCTTGATGTCACGGGTATCCACGGACAGTACCTTACCGCGGATGACCACCTCACCCATCTCTCCGATGAGTTCCTCAATCTTCATGGCCTCTTCTTCGAAATCACGCCCGTAGATGACATCCGGATTGTCTGATCTCTTCAACGCACCTTTTTCAAAGTTACCACCCTTACGAAACTCGCCCTTTTTGAATTCTCCACGCTTGAATTCACCGCGGCTGCCACCCTGAAAGCTCTTGGTCACGCCACCGGCATTCTCGGTCTTCGGCTTTTGTGCGGTCTCTGCAGCCTTGCCGGTTTCCGGATCCTGTGCTGTACTTTGCCCGCTTCCTTCCGCCGATGCAGTCTGCTCTCCTTCTTCTCTTCTGCCTTTCGTACGACTGTAAATGGCATCCACCTTCAGACGGATCTTTGCTTCCTCTTCCTCCTGGAAACGCCCGGTCTCTTTTTCCACATAAGCCGTATGGATCTTCACGGAGAATCCACAACGTTCCACCAGGATCTTCTCCAGAATCTGCAGGATCTCCCCTTCCATACTGTGATTTAATACCGTATCTTCCAGCGTTAAAAGCATTTCATTTTCCGAAGGATACTCGATTTTCGCCGTCTTCAGGGCATTATACTGGATATGGCTGTACTCCCGGAATTCCTCCAGAATACTTTCCTTATAAATATCCATCAGCTTTTCCGGATTGTACTGGGAAGACAATTCGAACTTTTCGTATATTTTCACTGTCAGGTTGGCCTGAGGGAACAGCTGCTTCTTGATCTCCTGTTCCGTGGTCCAGATGTCCGCTTTCTGGATCAGGCGGGTACTTTTTAAGTACACCCGAAGAAAGTCTCTGCGTTTTGTCGCCGAGACTCTCTCCACTTCTGTCTGCCCCATCAGGTCACGAATGTCCGTATTCAACTGTAACGAAGGAAACACTTCAAAAAACGGTTTACTCATTTATTTTAACTCCAATGATCCAATTCCTCTTTCAAGGCGGGGAGCAGCTGATCCTCCGGAAGCTTTTTTACGATCTCGCCATGCTTGATCAGCAGACCTTCTCCGATACCGCCCGCAACTCCCAGATCCGCTTCTTTTGCTTCTCCGGGGCCGTTTACCACGCAGCCCATGACAGCCACTTTGATATCCAGCGGGTAATCCTCTACCATTTTCTCCACTTTAGTGGCCAGATCGATCAGATTGATCTGGGTTCTTCCACAGGTGGGACAGGATACGACCTCAATGCCGCCCTTGCGCAATCCTAATGTACGCAGGATCAGCTTTGCGGATTTGATCTCCTCTACGGGATCTCCTGTCAGGGATACCCGGATGGTGTCACCGATGCCCTGGCTTAAGATCAGGGACAGACCGATGGCTGACTTGATATTACCGCTGTTCACAGTACCGGATTCGGTAATGCCCACATGCAGAGGGTACACCGTACGGCCTGCCAGCAGTTCATGGGCTTTCACGCACATCAGCACATCCGAAGATTTGATACTGATGACCAGATTGTCATATCCCAGATCTTCGATCATGTGTACCTTGTCCAGTGCGCTCTCCACAATACCTTCCGCAGTCACTCCACCGTATTTTTCCACCAGCGGCTTCTCCAGGGAACCGCTGTTCACTCCCACACGGATCGGGATATTCCTCTCTTTTGCTGCATCTACCACAGCCTTTACCCGCTCCGGATTTCCGATATTCCCAGGATTGATGCGGATCTTGTCGGCACCGTTCTCAATGGCTGCCAGTGCCATACGGTAGTCAAAATGGATATCCGCTACTAAAGGAATGTGGATCTGCTTCTTGATCTCCCGGATAGCTGCTGCCGCCTCCAGCGTCGGTACTGTGCAGCGGATGATCTCACAGCCTGCCCTCTCCAGACGCAGGATCTGCTCTACGGTTGCCTTCACATCCTCGGTCTTCGTATTGGTCATGGACTGGATGGCGATAGGATTGCCGCCGCCGATCTTCCGGTCTCCGATCTGTATTACTTTGGTATGCATTCTGTAAGTATCTTTATCGTTCATAAGGGCACCTGACCTTTCTCGTCATTCTCATATGTCTATTACTATACCCCTTTTCAGAAAGCCTTGTCAATTCGCAGAAGTGCTGAAATGTCCCGGACTGTTCTGTCTGGCATATCCCAAAAGTTCCAGTTCCATCAGTGCCCGGTTCAGTGCGGAAATGTCCGTATATTCTCCCTTCTCCCAAAGTTCCTGCAACAGCGTCTCCGATGTCTTTGGCACAGGTTCCAGACATTCCAGGATCTTTTGCAGGGATTCTTTGGGCAATTTTACTTTTGCCGTATTTCTGCCGGTTTCCCTATTATTTTTCCGCCTGTTCTTTCCTCCGGAGCCATCTGCGGAAAGTCCCTGTTTTTCCTCCCAGCTCCGCAAAAAATCCTCTGCAAAACTCTCCGGAGATAAAAACACTCCCGCTCCCTGCGTCAGCAGATGATTGCAGCCGTCACTGAGCCTGTCCGTAAGCCTGCCCGGCACCACATAGACGTCCCTGCCCTGTTCCAGTGCCATATCCACTGTGATCAACGTCCCGCTCTTCTGTCTGGCCTCAATGACGATCAGAGCATCCGACAGTCCGCTGACAATACGGTTTCTTGGTGGAAAATACTGGGGCAGCGGCTTTGTTCCCGGCGTATAGGTGGAGAGCAATCCCCCTTTTTCCAACAGTTCTTCATACAATCTTCGATTCTGTGCGGGATAACAGATATCCACTCCGCATCCCAGCACACCATAGGAAGTTCCTCCCGCAGATAACGCTGCCTGCTGGCTGATCCCGTCAATCCCCCGGGCCATTCCGCTGATGACCTGTATTCCCGCTCTTCCCAGATACTGTCCCAGTTCCTCGGCCACATATCTGCCGTATTCCGAACACTCTCTGGCACCGATGACCGCCACCGCCGGTTCGTTCTCATCCGGCAGTTTTCCCCGGTAAAAAATGCCATAAGGCGGATCCGGAATTTCTGCCAGTTTCCCGGGAAATCCTTTCTCCTCCCGCAAAAGAAAGTGGATCTGTTGTTCCGAAAGCTGTCCATATTCCCGTTCCCACTCTCCGCTTTTCTTCTGCCGTTCCAAGGCTTCCGCCGCAGAATTGCCCACGCACTCCCTCCATTCCTCTGCCTCCGCCTCATATACCGCCCGGGGTGACCCGAAGCGTGCAAGCAGCCGTTCTGCCCGCACGCCCCCGATTGTATAGGTGCTGCACAAAAAATATGCATATTTTCTCTCTTCCTCCGCCATAAACATACCTGTCCCTTTCCCTGTTTTCACACAGTCCGCACGTTTTCCGTTATTTTCGTACCGGCCCCTTTTTCTTGCCGGACACTTAATGTACCCGGTTCCGGCACACAATTAATTCCAATACGTCTCCGAAGGTCGATAACATGCCGCCTCCAGCAAATGTTCCCCCGTGATCTCTTCCCGATCCTCCAAATCCGCTATGGTTCGGGCAGTTTTGAGAATCCGGTGATAAACTCTGGCACTGAGCTGCAGCGTACGATACAGCTGTTCCATGACTTTCTGACCCTCCTCTCCCAACGGGCAATATTCTTCCACCTGTGCAGACCGGATGTCCCCATTGAAACGGCAATCCGTTCCTGCAAAACGCTCCGCCTGCCGTTCTCTTGCATGCCGGATCTGCCGCTTCATATCTTCACTGCTTTTTTCCGTTTTCGTTTTCTGCAGATGCAGAATATCCACGGGATGCAGTTCCACACACAGATCAATCCGGTCTAAAATCGGTCCCGATATCTTTCCCAGATATTTCTCGATCTGGGGCTGGGTACAGCGGCATTTATTCCGGTCCGGATAATACCCGCATGGACAGGGATTCATAGCCGCCACCAGAATAAAGTCCGACGGATAAGTGACCATCCCGGCACTTCTGGCGATCTGCACTTTACGCTCCTCCATAGGCTGTCGCATGCCATCCAGCACGTTTTTCCGGAATTCCGGAAGCTCGTCCAGAAACAGTACACCCCGATGGGCCAGCGATACCATACCAGGTCTTGGGATGCCGCTTCCCCCGCCGATCAGTGCTGCCTGTGTCACAGTATGGTGTGGTGCATAAAAAGGCCTCCTTGTGATCAGTGCCTGTCCCGGCGGCAGAAGTCCCGCCACACTGAAGATTCCTGTCACCTCCAGACTTTCTTTCAGTGTCAGAGGCGGCAGGATTCCGGGGATTCGCCCGGCGACCATGGATTTTCCCACCCCGGGCGGCCCTATCATCAACAGATTGTGGAATCCCGCCGCAGCGATCTCGGCACCCCGTTTAGCATTCTCCTGTCCCGCCACTTCCCGGAAATCTCCCGTATCCTGTCCAGTTCCTTCCCTTAGCAAGTCCTCCGCCCGGATCCTCGGCTGATACACTTTTTCAGTTTCCAGCTCCGGATGGTTCAGTGCCGCCAGCAGATCGTTCAGACAGTTCACACCCCAGACCGTGATCCCCGGTATCACCGCAGCCTCCATGGCATTTTCTCCGGGCACCACCACCCTTCGGATACCGCTTTTTGCCGCCTCCTGAACAATGGGAAGTACACCCTTCACCTTCTTGATCTCCCCATTCAGGCCCAGTTCTCCCAAAAACAATGTATCCTGCAGCGCTTCCTCCGGTACCAGTTCCATATCCCGCAAAAGTCCCACAGCTACAGGCAGATCAAAGGCGGTACCATCTTTACGTCGACCTGCCGGAGCCAGATTTACTGTGATATGTGCCGGTGGGATCTGGAAACCGGAATTTTTCATGGCCACACTCACCCTCTCCCGGGATTCCTTCACCTCACTCCCCAGCGACCCCACCAGCTGAAACGATGGTAGTCCCCCTGCCAGATCCACTTCCACGCGGACCAGATATGCCTGCAGACCATAGACTGCAGCCGAAAAAACTGTAGTAAACATAAAATACCTCCTTTAAAATGTTTTATTTATTATGGAAATAACAGTGAAACAAAACAGAAACAGATAAAACGAATGAATCTGACAAAAATAATCAGACTTAACAAAACAATTCATACAATGGGTAATCATAAGAGCCCGCAAAAGGGCAGTGAAACTACCGGAATCTTCTTAGAATTAATATCAGAAATTTTAAATGAAAACGTCTTTTGGTGAAAAATCCTCCGGAACCTCACTACAGATTCACAAAACCGTACGCTTTCCGCTGCGTCGTCTGGTCTGCTCCTATATAGCCGGTTCCGGATCATTCCTTTAAATTTTATTTTCCATGCTGTCGGGATCCTGAGCGAACTGGATCGCATGTTCCCTGTCGATCTTGCCTTCAAAATACAACTGAACAATAGCCTCATCCATGGTGATCATACCCAGTTTCCGGTTGGTCTGCATGACGCTGGCCAGCTGGTGGGATTTGCCCTCACGGATCAGGTTGCGGACCGCATGATTGGCATGCATGACCTCAAAAGCTGCCACACGGTGCTTGCCGTCCGCTGTCGGGATCAGCTGCTGGGATATGACTGCTTCCAGTGTGTTGGACAGCTGGACACGGATCTGTTGCTGCTGATGTGGTGGGAAGACATCGATCACACGGTCTACGGTGCTGGCTGCACCGATCGTATGCAGGGTGGACAATACCAGATGTCCGGTCTCCGCTGCCGTAATAGCTACACTGATGGTCTCGAAGTCACGCATCTCTCCGACCAGAATGACATCGGGATCTTCACGGAGTGCCGCTCTTAAAGCATTGGCATAATTATTGGAATCTATGCCGATCTCACGCTGGTTGACCATGGACATCTTATGCTGATGCAGATACTCGATAGGGTCCTCCAGAGTGATGACATGGGCATCTCTGTTGTTGTTGATCTTGTCGATGATGGCGGCAAGCGTCGTGGATTTACCGCTTCCGGTAGGTCCGGTGACCAGTACCAGACCACGTTTGCGCTGATACAGTTCCACCACGGATTCCGGTACACCCAGCTCTTCCGGAGAAGGCACCACGGTTCCTACCAGTCGGAACGCCAGAGCCACGGAACCTCTCTGCTTGTAGGCATTGACACGGTAACGTCCGCAGTTGGGAATAGAGAAAGACATATCGTATTCTCCCCGTTCCTCAAAACGTTCTCTCTGCACTTCCGTCATGATATTGACTAGTACTTCCAGCGTGTCTGCCGGAAGCATCCTGGGATAATCCATGGTGATCAGATTGCCGTTTACACGCATTTTGGGTGGGATACCTACCGTCAGATGTACATCACTTGCTCCCGCTTCCTTGGCGGCTCTGAGTATTTCTTCGATTGTTGGCATAATTGCTCCTCACTATTTATTGAATATGTACCGGTTGTCCATGGTCTTCATGACATCCACGATCTGGATGTCCTCATTCCCGGGAAGGGACAGATTCAGGATACTGTTATCCCGGAAGCTTACCACTGTCGGCCGCAGTACACTTTCTTCATTTTCATTCAATACCAGTGCTTTCTCTCCCGTACTGAGTTCCACGCTGGCACCGGGCGGAAGGATATTGATGGAACGGATCAATGCCCGTACCGTCTCCGGATCATATACCTCCGGGTGCTCCAGAAGTTCCTGAAGAGCCTTCACCTCAGACTGTGCCGTTCCCTGTAATGTCATGGCCGTGATCTCATCATAACGGTTCGCCACCAGCAATACATTGGCTCCGGCCAGCATTTTATACCTGCTCTTCTCTCCGTCTTCCGGGAACAGGTCCAGCTGTTTTCCGGCTGCCTGCTGGCAGATCCTGCGGATGCCGGATCCGTCGGTGGCAAAAGCCTCCTCGATGATACCGTAGGCCTCTTCCTGCGTCTCGCAGTTCCGCAGCATATCCTCTCTGGTATAAGGTGCCCCGTAATACACGTCATCATGTTTTTTCACTTTTCCCATATCGTGAAGGATGGCAGCACATACGGTATGATACTGTTCTTCCCGTCTGATATTCATCACATGGGTAATCATGGCACAGAGTATTGCCACGTTCAGGGAATGTCTGGAGAAATAATCCTCCCGGCTTCTCAGATTCTGGTAGAAATTGATTTTCTCATCCAAGTGTCCGTAATTGCGGATGACCATATCTGCGATGGACTGGGTACGGTTCTGCTTTCTGGTCTTCAGGATACGATCCTGTTCCTCTTCGATGGCACTGACCGCCTGAATCTGAAACCGTTCGAACTCCAGGTCCTCCTGAGTCAGGGGTGGAAGCGGTTCTGCCGGTTCCAGTACATAGACACCGATCAATCCGAAATTACGAATACTTTCTATTGCCTGTAATGACAAAAGGGAATTTCTGTCAAACAAAAGAATACTCTTCTTATTATAAACAGGTCTTGCCAGACGCATTCCCGTCTTCAAGTCTTCCGTTCTTACAAAATGCATCCCTGTCCCCCCCTTATCTTTAGTCACTTATAGAAATAAATATATCACAGTGTTCCTTAATTGACAAGGTGATGTTTAGTCCTCACGTAGAGCCTCCGCCAGCTTATGCAATGCTCTTTTTTCCATGCGTGAGACATAGCTTCTGGAAATTCCGAGAACATCTCCCACCTCCTGCTGTGTGTGTTCTTTACAGCCCAGGATCCCATAGCGCATCACCACAATCCGATACTCCCGCTCCGTAAGACAGTGGTCCAGAGCCAGGAACAGGCGCCTGATATTTCTGTCAAGCTCCAGATCCTCCACCACGTCCTTCTGCTTCTCTTCGATCACGTCCAACAGATGGATGGCATTTCCTTCCTTATCCTGTCCGATAGGTTCATACAGTGAGACTTCCCTGGAAAGTTTTTTGCGGCTGCGCAGCATCATCAGAAGTTCGTTATCAATGCATCTGCAGGCATAGGTAGCCAGTCTTCCTTTTCCTGAGTCAAAAGAATTCACTGCTTTGATCAGTCCGATACATCCGATAGAGATCAGGTCCTCCATGTCCTCCTCAACATTCTGGTATTTTTTGGCAATGTGTGCCACCAGGCGCAGATTCCTCTCCACCAGGATCTCCCTGGCCTGTCTGGATTCTTCCACGGTACCTTCCCTGAGCAAGCGGATATAATACGCTTCTTCTCCTGCGGTTAATGGCTGCTGAAAGGTCTTCAAAAAATCCCTCCGTGGACAGTTGCTTATGATAGTTTATGTGATTTTCTGTCCACAAGTGCCTGTCAGTCTCCCACGTTCCTCAGAATAAAAACTGCGCCATCACGTAATTGCTCAGATCCAGCCCTCTCTTTGTCAGTGCCAGGAACCGGTCTTTTTTCTGGTTCTCTTTCCTCTCCGTAACGGTCAAAAGACCATCCGCCACATTCCGGGCGATCACTTCTCCGTAGACTTCCTCCACAGTCCTGCCATATTGTTCTGCAAAATCCACACAGGATACTCCTCTTGTCAGCCGCAGTCCCAGAAACATGGTCTCCTCCATCCGGTCCTGTACCGTCAGTGTCTGCTCCTCTTCCCTGCTTTCCAGCGGATGTGCCAGATAAGTTCCCAGACTCTTTTCGTTCTGAAACCGCACATTATCGATAAGGGATGCCGCACCGATACCGAATCCCAGGTAATCCCTGCGGATCCAATAGCCCACATTATGTCTGCATTCATAACCATCCCTGGCATAGTTGGAAATCTCATACCGATGGAACCCATACTTTGCCAGCACCTCTATGGTCTCCTCATACATGGCACGCTCCGTCTCTTCCTCCGGCAAGGGCAATTCTCCCCTCTCTGCCATGGCCGCAAAAGGGGTTCCCTCCTCCACGATCAGGCTGTAGGCAGAGATATGCTGCGGCATGGGTTCTAAGTGCAGCACCTTTTCCAGCGTGTCCCGATAGCTTGCAAGCGTCTGTCCCGGCAGTCCGCTCATGATATCCACATTGATATTCGTAAATCCTGCCTCCACAGCCTCCCGGTACACCTGGCAGAAACCTTCAAAATCATGGATCCTGCCCAGATTTTTCAGTTCTTCTGCCTGGGCAGACTGCATACCGATACTGAGACGGTTGATTCCTGCCGTGTAAAAATTCCGAAGTTTCTCTGCGCTGGCCGTCCCCGGATTCACCTCCATGGTGATCTCCGCATCCTGTGCCATTGCAAACTGCTCTCTGATACGGTCCATCAACTGCCCGATCTGTTCCCCGGACAACAACGACGGCGTACCTCCTCCGATAAATATACTGGTCACGGTACGGTCACTGTAATCTTTTGCTCTTCCCCCGATCTCTGCAAAAAGTGCAGCCATATAGGCTTCCCTTGTCTGCTCCGTGGCAGGGGCAGACAGGAAATCACAATAGCTGCACTTTCTTACGCAAAAGGGAATATGAATGTATAATTCCAGTTCCTTTTTATTCATATTGCTCCTTCAATTACTTCATCAGTTTTTATCATCCAGCTTCAGAACACTCATAAATGCCTTCTGCGGGATCTCTACATTGCCGAACTGACGCATACGCTTTTTACCCTCTTTCTGCTTCTCCAACAGCTTCTTCTTACGGGTAATATCACCGCCGTAACATTTCGCCAGCACATCCTTACGCATGGCCTTTACCGTTTCTCTGGCAATGACCTTGCCGCCGATGGCTGCCTGGATAGGAATCTCGAAGAGGTGTCTGGGAATCTCGTCCTTCAGCTTTTCACACATCCTACGTCCTCTCTCGTAAGCGGAATCTGCACAGACGATGAAGGACAGGGCATCCACTTCCTCGCGGTTGATCAGAATGTCCAGCTTCACCAGATTCGATCTCTCGTAACCCTTCAGATCGTAATCAAAAGATGCATAACCACGGGAACGGGATTTTAAAGCATCAAAGAAATCATAAATGATCTCGTTCAGGGGCAGTTCGTATTTCAACAACGCTCTGGTGCCCTCGATGTATTCCATGCCGAGGTATTTGCCGCGGCGCTCCTGACACAGTTCCATGATGGAACCGATAAATTCGGAAGTCACCATGATCTCTGCATTTACCACCGGTTCTTCCATATATTCGATCTCGGAGGGATCCGGCAGATTGGAAGGATTGGTCAACTCAATTACTTCCCCATTGGTCTTATGCACCTTATAGACAACGCCGGGGGCGGTAGTCACCAGATCCAGATTGTATTCTCTCTCCAGTCGTTCCTGAATGATCTCCAGATGCAGCAGTCCCAGAAATCCGCACCGGAAGCCAAATCCCAGTGCCACAGAAGTCTCCGGTTCATAGAACAGGGACGCATCGTTCAACTGTAACTTCTCCAGCGCATCTCTCAGATCCGGGTACTTGGAACCGTCTGCGGGATATAATCCACAATATACCATGGACTGTACCTTTTTATAACCGGGCAGAGGTTCTGCGCAGGGATTGTTGTCGTCCGTTACGGTATCACCCACTGCTGTATCTTTTACATTCTTGATGGAAGCCGTGATGTAGCCTACCATTCCGGCAGAAAGCTCGTCACAGGGGATAAACTGTCCCGCTCCGAAATAACCGACCTCCACGACCTCTTCCTTCGCTCCGGTAGCCATCATGCGGATCATGGTACCCTTTTTCACTGTGCCTTCCATGACACGGCAGAAAATGATAACACCCTTATAGGAATCATATACAGAGTCAAAGATCAAGGCTTGAAGAGGGGCTTCAACATCCCCAGTCGGTGCTGGAACTTTCTCAACGATCTGCTCCAAAATTTCTTCAATCCCAATACCAGCCTTGGCAGAAGCTAGGACAGCTTCACTAGCATCTAGACCGATGACATCTTCTACTTCTGTGCGCACACGTTCTGGATCTGCAGCTGGCAAGTCGATTTTATTGATAACTGGCAGGATTTCCAAATCATTGTCCAGCGCTAAGTAAACGTTGGCTAGGGTCTGAGCTTCAATCCCTTGAGCGGCATCTACTACGAGAATGGCACCTTCACAGGCAGCAAGCGACCGCGAAACCTCATAGGTAAAGTCCACGTGTCCTGGTGTGTCAATCAAGTGGAAGATATAGGTTTCCCCATCTTTAGCCGTGTAGTTCAACTCGATGGCATTCAGCTTAATGGTAATCCCACGTTCCCGTTCCAGGTCCATGCTATCTAGGAGTTGGGCTTGCATCTCCCGACTAGACACGGTTTCGGTTTTTTCTAAAATTCGATCGGCCAAGGTTGACTTTCCATGGTCAATATGGGCGATGATCGAGAAGTTCCGAATCTTCTCTTGTCGTTTTTTTAATTCTTCAAAATTTGGCATAATCATCTTCCTAGTAAATTTAATCGTACTCTTCATTATAACAAAAAAGATAGGCCTTTGCCTATCTTAATTCATTATTTTCAAAAATCGCTTCTGCGTTTTATTTCCCTCATAGCCTATTCGTTCGTAAAAGAGATGGGCTTCTTTTCGATGAGAGGCAGAATTTAAACGGATAAAAGCATAAATCGGCGACCGATCCCACGTCCTTGAGCAGATGGAAAAACCGCAAGTCCTAAAATATTTAGACCAGCATCACTATAGAGACTTTCATAAACTTCTGCCTCCACATAACCAAGAATATTTCCTGTTTGGTCCTCTTCATAAACAAAGCAAAAATGATCCGAATCTGGCGAATTAAATTTATCGATCTGAGCTGCCACTTTCTCAAGGGTTGAATCATAC
>ENA-OVGM01002122-OVGM01002122.1-human-gut-metagenome-genome-assembly--contig:-NODE-2122-length-13803-cov-2.920934_pt1 | contig 13803 bp, 18 predicted proteins | sample MGYA00237773_ERZ505425 | MGnify/ENA primary metagenome ERZ505425 (study PRJEB26158, sample SAMN06016407) | human gut metagenome | biome: human gut; feature: ankylosing spondylitis patient; material... | reverse complement strand
CATTTTGCGATCATCGATCGGAAAAGCCATGGGGCGAATGATATGTAAGGGGGAATTGGTCGCCGCACAAGTCCGTGCAATATTTCCCGTATTTTGTGGAATCTGAGGTTGGAACAAGACGATGTGGTTTTGAGCAGCTGACTCTTGGTAGTCCAGTTCTTCAATATTCATACTCGATCTCTTTCTGATAAAAAAATAGCCACACTGCCCGGAGTCAAGCTCAGCAAACAGCGTGGTTACAGCTTCATTAACTTAACTCACAACAGGTTTGAGGTAAATCAACGAAGGTACTTTCTAAGTATAACACTTTTGAAGCTCCTGTCAATAGTTTTTTTAGATTTTTTTAAGAAACTTTATCAAAGTTTTCAATCCCTCCTAGCTCTACTCTTTTGACGATTTCTCCTACTTGTTCTTAGCTTCTCAAAATTCCACCAGAAAATCCTTAAAAAAGATGAATTTTTCTTGAAAATAGAGTATGATAGAAGCATACTCTGGAGGTATTCTATGAAAATTATTGTTGTTGGTGGAGGAAAGGTCGGAACGGCCCTTTGTCGTTCTCTCGTTGCTGAAAACCACGATGTTATTTTGATCGAAAAAGACGAATCCGTTCTCAACCATATTACCAAACGGTTTGATATCATTGGGATTTTAGGAAATGGCGCAAACTTCAAGGTCTTGGAGCAAGCAGATGTTGAAGACTGCGATATCTTCATTTCCATGACCGAGTACGACGAAGTGAATATGGTTTCTGCTGTTTTAGCTAAAAAAATGGGAGCCAAAGAAACCATCGTTCGGGTGCGGAATCCGGAATATTCCAATTCCTACTTCAAGGAAAAAAATATCTTGGGCTTCTCCCTGGTTGTCAATCCTGAATTGCTGACAGCTCGTTATATTGCTAATATCATTGACTTCCCAAATGCCCTTTCTGTGGAGCATTTTGCAAACGGCCGTGTTGCCTTGATGGAATTTAAGATCAAGCCAGATAGCAATCTCTGCAATATGAGCCTATCCCAATTCCGAAAGAAATACGGAAACGTCATTGTTTGTGCGATCGAGCGTGGCAATGAACTCACGATTCCAAATGGAGACTTTGTTTTGCAGCCCCAAGACAAGATTTTCGTGACAGGAAATCGGATCGAGATCGTTCTCTTCCACAACAATGTCCGACCTCAAGTCATTAAGAGCATGATGATGATTGGTGCCGGAAAAATTGCCTACTATCTGCTCAATATCCTCCAGGATGTGCGTCGCAAAATCGATCTCAAGGTCATCGAGGTCAATCGCGAACGAGCTGAATTCTTTAGCCAAGAATTCCCTGACCTCTATGTCGTCCATGGAGACGGAACCGCTAAAGACATTCTTTTAGAAGAGAGTGCCAATAACTTTGATGCTGTGGCTACTTTGACAGGGGTCGATGAAGAAAACATCATCACCTCCATGTTCTTGGATTCTGTCGGAGTCAAAAAGAACATTACCAAAGTCAACCGGACCAGTCTGTTGGAGATCATTGGCGATCAGGATATGACCAGTATTGTCACTCCAAAACGCATCGCTGTAGACACCATTATGCACTTTATTCGCGGGCGCTACAATGCACAGTTTTCAAACCTAGAAGCCTTGCACCATGTCCCAAACGGCCGGATTGAAACCTTGCAGTTTCAAATTAAGGAAGACAACAAACTAACCCAATATCCTCTCTCTGAATTGAAATTGAAGAAGGGCGTTTTGATCGCTGCCATTATTCGAGACGGCAAGGCTATTTTCCCGAATGGGGATGACCGTTTGATGGTAGGGGATCGGATTATCGTGACCACCTTGATTCAAAATGTCACTAAAATCTACGATCTACTTGAGAGGTAAGCCTGATGAATAGAAGCATGATTCGTTACCTCTTGTCCAAGCTCCTCGTAATCGAAGCTGGGCTCCTGATCGTTCCCTTAGTGGTCGCTGCCATCTATCAGGAACCTGCCAAGGTCTTTGTCTCTATTGGGGCAACCCTGGCCATCCTACTTGCGTTTGGCCTCCTTGGTAGTTTTCACAAACCTAAGGATTTTCACATCTATGCTAAGGAAGGAGTCCTGATTGTAGCACTTTGTTGGATCCTATGGTCCTTCTTTGGTGCCCTTCCCTTTGTCTTTTCGGGCCAAATTCCAAACATTATCGATGCCTTCTTTGAAGTCAGCTCCGGCTTTACAACAACAGGGGCAACGATTTTAGACGATGTGGGTGTCCTCAGCCACTCTCTCCTCTTTTGGCGTAGTTTTACCCACTTGATAGGGGGGATGGGAGTATTGGTCTTTGCCCTTGCCATTATGGACAATAACAAGAACAGCCACCTTGAAGTCATGAAGGCAGAGGTTCCTGGTCCAGTGTTTGGCAAGGTCGTTTCCAAATTAAAAAACACGGCTCAAATTCTCTACTTCTTGTACTTGGGTTTGTTCTTCCTCTTTGTGGTTCTTTATTTCCTTGCTGGCATGCCCCTGTATGATAGTTTTGTCATCGCCATGGGGACAGCTGGTACTGGGGGCTTTACTGTCTTTAACGATGGGATCGCCCACTACAATAGTAGTTTGATCACCTATTTGGTCAGTATCGGGGTCTTAGTCTTCGGGGTTAACTTTAACCTCTACTACTTGCGACCCTACATTACTATTGTAATCCTATCTAGCGTATTGATTGCCTACAATTGCCTTCACCTTTATGCTAATGTTGCGAAGAGCTTTGAGATTTCCTTCTTCCAAGTTTCCAATATCATCACCACCACCGGTTTTGGTTATGGGACAACGGAAAAATGGCCTCTCTTTTCTCAGTTCATCCTCTTGATGCTGATGGTCATCGGTGGTTCTGCTGGATCGACCGCTGGGGGGCTAAAAGTCATTCGGTGCTTGACCTTGTGGCGAATCGCAAAAAATCAGGTTCTTTCGACCTTGTCTCCGAATCGCGTTCTGACCTTGCATGTCAATGATACGGTATTGGATAAGGATACACAGCATCAGATCCTCAAGTACTTTACAATATACAGTTTTATTACGATCGGCTTACTCTTTGTAGTGAGTCTAGACAACAATAACTTCATGACGGTTGTCAGTGCTGTCTTTAGTTGTTTCAACAATATTGGACCTATGATTGGTACGGGTCAAACCTTCTCCATCTTTAGTCCGATTTCAAAACTGTTACTTTCCTTAGCCATGATTGCCGGACGGCTTGAAATCTATCCAATGATTCTGCTCTTCCTGCCTAAAACATGGTCTAAACGTTGATAGACAGCGCCTGTACAAAAAATACCCTTAGAAACATAATTTCTAAGGGTATTTCTGTTTATTTGTGATCGTCCTATTTTGATTCTTCATTTCGTCTCAGACTAAAGTGGTCTGGTAGAGGGTCTGGTCCCGCTTGGGTACCAGGATGGCATCGCAAGATTCTCGCAACCCCCATCAAGACACCTTTCACACCAAAACGTTCAATCGCTTGGATCATATAATTGGAACAGGTCGGTTGAAAGCGACAAGAAGGCGGAAATAGGGGAGAGATCCATTTTTGATAGCCTCTGACCATAGCAATCAGGATTTTTTTCATGATTTTTTAGATTTAGTCACTGCTAGATTGTGCAACTGGCTAATTTCTTTTTTGTTCAAGCGACGGTATTCACCCGGACGTAGTCCTGAGACGTCCAAATTTCCAAATTGGGTCCGGGAGAGTTTATCCACTAAAAGTCCTACAGCTTCAAACATCTTTTTGACCTGGTGGTTGCGCCCTTCATGAATGGTCAACTGAACCACTGAACGGTTCTTTTCAACATCCACTTTTAAGATCTCATAAGTCGCTGGCTTGGTTTTCTTGCCATCAATGGTCACCCCTCGTGTTAAGGGACGCAAATTTTCCTTATTGGCAATCCCTTTGACACGCGCCACATAGACCTTATCAATCTCATTACGTGGGTGAATCATCTCATCTGTAAAATCACCATCATTGGTCAAAATCAAGACACCAGATGTATCCCAGTCCAAACGTCCTACTGGATAGATGCGCTCTGGCACTTGAGATAAAAGGTCAACGACTGTTGTCCGCCCTTTATCATCCGATACACTAGAGATGACGCCACGTGGCTTATTTAAAAGATAGTAGACCTTTTCTTCGTTGTAGATTGGAGTGCCTTCTACTTCAACCTGATCACCGGTCTTAATAATGGTCGCTAATTCACGCACAACTTGGCCATTGACCGTCACCAAGCCTTGCTTGATCAGTTCTTCGGCCTTGCGACGACTAGCCACTCCTGCATGGGCAATATATTTGTTAATTCTCATCTAGTTCCTCTGTTCTCTCTGAAAATAATTGACCTTCCTCTGGATCGATGTCCACTTCCTCAACCTTTGGTAATTCCTCCAAATGATTGATTCCCATATAATCCAAAAAATACTCCGTCGTGATATACAAATTGGGACGCCCGAGGATCCTCTCGGATCAGATCAAATGACAATAGTTTGGTAATGGCACCGCTGGAATTGACACCCCGAATATCATCGACCTCCACGCGGGTGATCGGTTGCTTATAAGCAATGATTGACAAGGTTTCGAGGGCAGCCCGAGACAAACTTTGGTTCATGGGCGTTCTAGAATAGTCTCGTAAAACCGAAGCGTAGTCTGCCTTTGTCACCAATTTATAACGGGAAGCTGTCTCCATCAAACACAGACTGGTATCTGTGTCCTCCTGGTATTTTTGGCTTAATTTTTCTAAACTTTGCACCACACCTGTCGGAGGTAAAGAGAGAAGGTCTGCGATTTGTCTGGCAGTAATTCCTTCTTCACCCGCTACAAATAAGAGTGCTTCAATTTCAGCTAATTTGCTCATGTTCAATCCTATTTAAGTAAATTTCTCCAAAAGCCCTATCCTGTACCACTGTGACCTCTTGAATCTTGATTAATTCAAGGGTTGCAAGAAATAGAGTAATGACCTCTTGGAGATCCGTTGCTTCTAGAAACAAGTCCTGCAAGAGAACTTGTGAGCGATCGTGGAATCGGTGACGCAGCTGGTCCATCAGATCCTCAATCTTGTATTCATCCTTTACAATGGTCGTATGGTTCTGACGGAATTCTTCTTTTTTCTTGGTCAATAGTTTTGAGAAAGCCAAGAAAAGATCCACCGTTGTACGATCGTGAAGCAATTCCGTATCGTCGTAGACCAATTCCATCTTGGGTTTTGAATAATAAAGGGCGCGCTCCTCGTGCTGTGAGGCCATCAACTCTCCTAATTGCTTGTAAGTACGGTACTCTTCCAATTGAGAAAGGAGGTCCTGCTCGGGATCCTCTGCTTCATCCATCTCCTCTGCAACCTTAGGAAGAAGTCTTCGACTCTTGATCAAGGTTAGTTGACTAGCCATCAGCATGTATTCCCCTGCTACCTCTAGTTTCATAGCCTGGAGAGTCGCCAGATAAGCCAGATACTGTTCGATCACCTCAATCAAGGGGACCTCATAAATATCCATCTGGTATTTAGAGACCAAGTGGAGCAAGAGGTCCAAAGGCCCTTCAAAATCTTTAATTTTAATATCCATTATTTATATTTTTCTAATGTCACCATGGTTTTTAGGCCCAATTCACGCGCAATACTAAAGAGATCCACACCGAGTTCACGTTGTTTCAAAATATACTGCTCACGAATCGATTGTGCCGAAAGGTCTTGGTTGCCTTTTTCGATCAAGAAGGCTTCTAACTGTCGGAATCCCCACTGACGAGAGTATGATTTTCCTTTATTATCAAAGAGATAAATACCATCTAGGAAGAGTTGCAATTCATCCAGTAACGGCTCTGGAACCTTTAAAACCCGTTTTTGGCCATCTTTGCCCACTCGAATGACGTGAAAGTCCAGCTGAATATCTTCGATCTTGACTTGGAGGATCTCACTTGGCAACAAGCCCATCTCCAGAATCAACAAGGCCATCAAGCGTCCCTGAGGGTTGGTTGATTCTTCCCAAAAATGGGTCAGATCCAACAATTCACGATCATGGGTCTTGGCCGGTTGAATTTTAGGCAAGACCAAACGATGGTATTCAGAAATAAAGCGTTCTTGATACAAATAATATAAAAATTGGTTGACGGCAGATAATTTTCGTTTTTGAACCGCCGGTTTAAAATCTTTAATCGAAGCTTGGTAAATTCTCAAATTTGTCGGCGTCACTTTTCCATGAATTGATTCAACAAATTGGTCCAAATCATAGAAATAGGCTGACTGAGAATTTTCACTTAGTTCTTTTTGATCAATAAAACTTGCAATAAATTCTTTCATTTTGGAATCATCTCGTATTCATTTGAAAAATCATGCATTAGCGAATTGATGGCTTTAAGAATCGATTTCCGTGTAATAATCCCTTGGAAATACCCTTCTTCATCCACCACTGATAAGAAGGAGTCATCCACCAACTTGTGAAGGACTTCTGTCAAATTGAAGTCTAAGCCGATGACCCCGACCCCTTTTTTTGCAACGTCTACGATATCCATCGAGGCAAAAGTCTCCTCAGGAATCCCGTGTTTCAATTGATAAGATAGAATATCCGTTAGGGAGATCGTCCCCACAAACTTGCGTTCATCCGTCACTACCGGAATACGACTATAGCTAATCTGGCTCAACAACAAGACAGCATGGTCTACATTGTGGTTATCAATCAAGACCGCTAAATTTTTGGCTGGAGTTAAGAACGTCTCTTCCTGCGCCAGCAAGAAACGTTCAAATTCCTTTGCTATCATCTGCTAAACTCCTTTGTCAATTCAGGGTACAATTCATGATCTCGCGTATAATACTCTACCTTGAAGTTCGAATCGGTAATCTCTATCTTGGCATACAAACACTCTCGAATCAGACCACGAGGTTGGCTAACAGATCCAGGATTCACAAAGAGGGTTCTTCCTTCCTTCCAAGCATCTGGGATATGAAGGTGGCCGTATAGACAGATATCTGCTTCCTCCTCTTGGGCCCACAGATCCAATTTTTGAAAACTAAAATTGATCTGGAAGAGATGTCCGTGGGTCTGGATGATCCGTGTTGGCCCCAGTTGGGTCACCAAGCGTTCCGGATAGCCTTCATAAAAATCCATATTTCCTTGGACAACGTGGATCCCTTCCCAGACAGGATCGTCACTTTTTAGCTCAGAATCCCCATTGTGAAAGATCCCATCGACCTGGTCTAGGTATTTTTCTTTAATAGCTTCAACAATGGAGCGGTCTCCATGCGAGTCACTCATAACGATGATTGTTTGCTTTGCCATGATGGAAATACCTCCAATAACTTTTTAACAGCTAAAGCACGATGTGATTGTGTATTTTTTTCTTCTAGCGTTAATTCAGCAGCAGCACGGCCCGTTTCCCCAACTAAGAAGAGAGGGTCATATCCAAAGCCATGTTCCCCTTTGGGCTCAAAATTAATATACCCTGGCCAATCTGCTTCCACCACTAGGCTTTCCTTGCCTGGTCTTGCAACCACCAAGGTCGTATGGAACTGAGCTGAACGATCTTTCAAGTCAAAGACCATGGCCAATTCGTGCAACAATTTCGCATTGTTTTCCGCATCTGTCGCACCAACTCCCGCAAAGCGAGCTGACCAAACTCCTGGTAAACCTCCCAAGATATCTACCTTCAAACCTGAATCATCCGCTAAGACTGTTTTCCCAGTTAGCTCTGCAATCGTTTCAGCTTTTAGGCGGGCATTCTCTTCAAAGGTCATCCCTGTTTCTTCGACTTCTGGAAGCTCTGGGTATTGATTGAGATTTTCCACTTCAAAGCCCAGCTTTTCAAACATATTACGGAATTCTTTGGTTTTTCCCTCATTTCGAGTTGCAATGAGAATCGTATCTTTGACCTTGTCTTGACCCAAGAAGGCTTCCAAATCCACCCCATCACTTGGCAAATGCAAGTAAAGCAATTTCCCTTTTTCAACCAATAGCAAGGCTCCTTGACGCTGTACAATCTCAAAAGCTCTTCCCTTGACTTCATTCAAGATTTCGGTCAAAAAGGTCAGAAAACGAAAGGCTGAACCATAGCGCATCACCGATAGATTGAGAGGGAATCCTTCAGGATCCTTGGCAAAGAGAAGTTCCAGCTGATCTAACAGAGTGGAAGCTTCCGCAGGCACTTGACTAAATTGGTTGTAGTCTGCATCTTCTCCCCATTGGGCAATATACCAATCTTGGGGATCTTTGTATTCAAATAGTTTGTCACTCATAAATTTACATGCTCCACATTCACTGAACGTTCTAGCCATTTTTCGGCAATCGCTGCAAAGCTATTGGCATTTGCAGTGGTATAAAAGCGGTGGGTCTGTTCTAAGAGTTCGCGACTCTTATTGAGCTCAAAATAGTTTAATAAGACGGAAATATCCCGAACACACTCAGCTCCACTATCAATCAATTTGACATCCGGTCCCATCACATTTTGAATGATCGGTTTTAAAAGGGGATAATGGGTGCATCCCAAGACCAAGGTATCAACCTTTCCAACTAGTGGTTTTAGGGTTTCGTAAACCACCTTTTTGGTCACACTGGATGCCAACTCGTTTGATTCCACTAAAGGAACAAACTTGGGACAAGCTAAACTGCTGACTTCCATGTCTGGTGCCAGACTTTGAATCTTCTCTTTATAAATTCCAGAAGAAACCGTCATCGGTGTCCCAATGACCCCAATTTTTTGATGGGTCGTCGATTTAATGGCTGCAGAAGCTCCGGGTAAAATCACTCCTAAAACGGGAATATCAAGTTTCTCCTTGACTTCTTCCCAAACAACTGCCGTCGCTGTATTACAGGCTAAGACAATCATCTTGACATTTTTGGTCAGAAGGAAGTTCACCATCTGCCAAGTATACTCGCGAATTTGGTCTGCTGGTCTAGGACCATAAGGTGCACGCGCTGAATCTCCAATATAGACGACATCTTCGTGAGGAAGCTGACGGAGCAATTCGCGGACAACAGTTAGGCCCCCTACTCCAGAATCTAAAAAACCAATCGGTCGGTTATCCATATCTCTTCCTTCCAAAAGGAGGGACTAAGAAATTCCTCCAAGCCCCTCTCATTTATTATCGTGAGATTGCCCCACTCTTATTTTTTCTTGTTTTTCGCCATTGCTGATTTTTGTTGGTTCACAATTTGGCGATAGACTTGTTGAACTTTTGCTTCGCTTGGACGTTGGCCACTCGCACCTAAAAGCGTACGGACTGCTTCAATATTCAAACGTGGGTTTGATGCAAATTCTTTTTCAAATTGACGACGAAGCAAGAACATTCCTGCAACCATCCCACCAAAGAAAGCTAAAATAATCAACAAAATTCCTAAAAAGAGATTCATACAATTTTCTCCGATCCATTATTTTTACATAACTATCATTATATCAGACAATCGCTTATTTTTCAATGTCAAAGCCGTAGAGTGTCGCAAGATAATCTTCTGGTTTTTCTGCTCGACGAATCAAACGGGCCTGCCCATCTTCTTGAAGCAAAACTTCTGCCGAACGCAACTTGGCATTGTACTGATAGCCCATTGAAAATCCATGGGCTCCAGTGTCATGGATCACGAGCAAATCTCCAATCTCCGTCACGGGTAGTTCTCGTTGTTTCGCAAATTTATCGTTATTTTCACAGAGACTTCCCACGACATCGACCACTTCAGTCGGTTCCTCTGGACGATCCATATTAGTAATATGGTGATAAGCACCGTACATAGCCGGTCTAAGAAGATTCACAGCTGAAGCATCGACACCCACATAGGTCCGGTAGGTTTTCTTTTTATGCGTCACTCTGGTTACCAAGAGGCCGTGTGAAGCCAGCATAAAGCGACCAAGCTCGGTATAGATTTTCACATGACCAAGTCCTGCTGGTTTAAGAATCGCATCAAAAACGCGATGCACGCCCTCCCCAATAATGGCAATATCATTTGGTTCTTGTTCTGGCTTGTAATTGACCCCAACTCCACCAGAGAGGTTGATGAAGCCCAAGTGGACACCTGTTTTCTCGACGACTTCTACTGCTAATTCAAAAAGTTGACGCGCTAGCTCTGGATAGTAGTCGTTGGATACAGTATTAGAAGCTAATAAAGCGTGAATGCCAAACTCTTCCACACCTAGTTCTTTCAACTCGATAAAGGCTTGGATCAATTGCTCCTTGGTCATTCCAAACTTGGCTTCTTCAGGATTGTCCATAATATCGGTTCCCAGTTCAAAAACTCCACCAGGATTATAGCGGCAAGAAATGACCTTGGGAATGCTAGTCACAGACTTCAAGAAAGCAATGTCTTCATAGGCGTCCAGATTGATCGTTGCCCCTAATTCTCTAGCATAGACAAATTCATCTGCTGGCGTATTGTTAGAAGAAAACATGATCTCTTTTCCACTAAAGCCCAGTTTATCCGCCATTAACAATTCGACATAGCTGGCAGTGTCGACACCACAGCCCTCTTCTTGCAAAATTTTTAGGATCGATGGGTTAGGAGTTGCCTTGATGGCAAAGTATTCCTTAAATCCTTCATTCCAAGCAAAAGCTTGATGGAGGGCACGAGCCGTTTCACGAATTCCTGCTTCATCATAGAGATGGAAAGGGGTAGGGAATTCTTGGGTCAGGCTTTCTAATTGTTCACAGGTTACAAAAGGTGTTTTCATAAGCGCTCATTTCTATTCTTTAGTCACTATTAGTATAGCACAAGTCGGAAGACAAAAAAAGCCGAGGCAACTGCCCCAGCTCAATCTCTCTTTGATTAGTCGTTTCTTCCGAAGATACGAAGAAGGCTGATAAAGAGGTTGATAAAGTCAAGATAAAGTTCCAAAGCCATCGCTACTGCCCAGCCTGTAGCAGGTTGACCATTTGTTTGATCATAGACATAGCGAATCTTTTGGTTATCCCAAGCTGTCAATCCTGCAAAGAGGAAGACAGAGATAATACTCAAGATATAGTCCATTCCAGAACTTCTCAAGAACATGTTCACAACAGAAGCAATGATCACACCGATCAAGACTCCCATCAAGGCACGTCCCATTCCAGACAGGTCCTTTTTCACGACGCGTCCGATAGCTCCCATGACAATAAACATCAAGGCACTGACCAAGAAAGCCTTATAGACAGTTGCTTGCATGTAGCGAGCAATGATAAAGCTCAAGGTAAAGCCATTCAAAGCTGAGTAGATCAAGAAGATCGGAAGAGCAGACGGGCTATTTTTAACAGCCTTCCCACTTGCAACAAAGACCAAGATCAATTCTACAACAACTGCTGCGTAGTAAACCATTGGTGCGGTTGTCAAGATTTGTACGAAGAAGTCTTGAAAGACTGTCATCATCAGGCCAGACACAAGGGCTGAAATCCCCACACCGATCCCAACTAATGAGTAGATTTTGTTATAAAAAGCATTCAATCCACTTTGTTCTTGGATTACTGAATCATTATACATATTAACAAGTTCCTTTCAAATTTGTTTACTACGATTTTAACATTTTTCGATGAAAAAATCTCCTTTTGGCCATCTTTTTACGCCAAGGTTCTGAAGCTTCTTTAACAGCCCAGTATTTATCTACCATGGTCACTACGAAGGATTCTTTGTAGCGAGGCGGGGCAAGGGTAGCTCCCCACATGTGTTTAATGATGATGTCTTCTTCCTTGGCATTGAGATCTGTAATCTTTCGCGCATTTCTCACGGCAATGCGGGGATGGATCCAGGCGTGACTCTTGGTAAACTTGGTCTCGCGCCAATCATAGTAAAAGAGGTCATGCAAGAGCCCACCCCGAGCCGTACTTTTGGCATCCCAGCCAAATTTTTTTGCCAATTTATAACTGGTATAGCTAACATGAATGGAATGCTCCAAACGATTGGAATGAATATGGTGGGGAATGTCGGCTAATTTTTGAACCTTCGGATGCTGGATCAAATGTCCCACATAGGTCATGTATTCTTTGTCACGATGATATTGCATAAGATAACCACCTTTCCTTGATAGGCTCTCCCAATAAAACATCCATCAACTTCTTACAGTTTAAGTATACTATTTTTTCTCAAAATTCCCTTAAAGAAAACATCAAAATTCCTGCTGCCACTGCAACATTCAAACTCTCTGCCCGACCTGGCATGGGAATATGAACCAGCTGGTCTGCTTGTGCCGCCATTTCCTGGCTGATGCCATTTCCTTCATTGCCCATAACCAGGATAAACTGATCGGTCTGAGAAAGCTGACGGTAGTCAATGGAAGCTTCTGAAAGCGTCGTTGCGAGAACTGCTAGATGAGAGTGCGCAGCTCGCTCCAATAGTTCTTCTCGATCCAGTTTCCAGATAGGAATATGGAAATGACTGCCCTGCATGGATCGAAGGGTCTTGAGACTGTATAGATCAGCGGAGGCTTTCGATAGCATGACACCATCAAAGCCTGCTGCATCTGCTGTTCGAATCATAGTCCCAACATTGCCAGGATCCTGTACATCCTCCAAATAGAGGAATCGCCCTTGTAGCTGATCCGGAAGCTCTGGCTGCTCTAGAAGAATCTCTGCGACAATCCCTTGAGGAGTCTTCGAATCTGCCAAGAGGCTTAAGATCTCCGGAGTCACGATAGTGACTTTTTGGATGTCCTCTACCCGGTCTAAATAGGCTTCTAAAACAAAGACCTGCCGAATCTTCGCATGATTTTCTACTGCCTCTTCAAACAGATGCCAGCCTTCAATGAGATAAGAATCTGTCCGGTATTTTTTTTGATGTAATTTTTTAGCATTTTTGATTACATTATTGGATTTAGACGTTATAATATTCATAGAACTATTATAGCACAAAGAAAAAGAAGAAATCATACCTCAGATAGATTTCTTCGAGTCAAGGAGGTCGCACATGCAAAAGGTAAAAATGATTGCCCAAGGACGGGTTCAAGGGGTTGGCTTTCGCTGGGGAGTCTACAGTCTTGCTTTAGAGATCGGTGGGATTACTGGCCGTGTCTGGAATAATGACGACGGAACGGTTGGCATTCTGGCCCAGGCAGAGTCTAGTAGCCAAATGGCCAAATTCATTCAAGAAATTCGCAAAGGTCCTACACCTTTTGCACATGTGACTTATTTAGATGTTACGCTCGCAAACTTTGAAAACTATACAGACTTTAAAATTGCAAATTAAGACTAGAGAACTATTGTGTATTTTCAAAAAAAACAGTAGAATAGAAAGGTAACATTTTAAAAAAGAAGGAACTATTTGTGAAAAAAAATAAACTTGCATTACTTGCATCGATGGGACTTGCCTCGCTCGTCTTCTTATCTGGATGCGTGAGTGTCGATCGAAAAACCGGAAATCCGACTGGATTGACCTGCGTGCGGCAGAGCGTATAGAGCTGAAAAAGGGCGAATTTAAGCTGATTCCGCTGGGGGTTGCCATGCAGCTTCCGCAGGGGTTTGAGGCGCATATTGTGCCGCGCAGCTCGACCTTCAAGAACTTCGGCATCATCCAGACGAACCACTGCGGCATCGTGGATGAAAGCTACTGCGGCAACAATGATCAGTGGTTCATGCCGGCATTTGCCCTCAGGGATACGGTGATTGAGGTGAATGACAGAATCTGCCAGTTCCGCATATTTGCGCATCAGCCGACGCTGACATTTGCGGAAACAGACGACCTTGGGAACGAGGATCGCGGCGGACTCGGCTCGACCGGAAGGCAGTAAAAACGGTGGACTTTTGCGGACAAAGTGGACAGATTGGACACCTTGTGGACACCCATTGGACACCAAAAAGACGGGGTGTGGACACCCTATGGACAAATCATAACCACCAGTAAACTGGTGGTATGCACTGCCCCTGTAAGGGGCTTATTA
>ENA-OVGM01002102-OVGM01002102.1-human-gut-metagenome-genome-assembly--contig:-NODE-2102-length-13952-cov-34.900626_pt1 | contig 13952 bp, 12 predicted proteins | sample MGYA00237773_ERZ505425 | MGnify/ENA primary metagenome ERZ505425 (study PRJEB26158, sample SAMN06016407) | human gut metagenome | biome: human gut; feature: ankylosing spondylitis patient; material... | reverse complement strand
CCGGTGACACTTCGGGTATGAACCGAATGCTCTAGCCAACTGAGCTATACCGCCATATTTATTTGTTGCAATTGAACAGTGCTTTATTATTATATCCAACAACCTCCGTTTTGTCAACAACTTTTTCAAAAAAATCTTCAATTTTTTCATTCTTTCTGATTTTATACGTCTGTACGCAAAAAGTCCCCGCCATCCTGTATAAATGGCGGGGACTTTCAACATTTTATTGGAGAATGGTGGAAAGCAGGCTTACTTCTTGTGGACAGGCACCATGACCTCGAGGCCGCCCATGTAGGGCTGCAGGACCTTGGGGATGGTAACGCTGCCGTCGGCCTGCAGATGGTTCTCGAGGAATGCGATGAGCATACGCGGAGGAGCCACGCAGGTGTTGTTCAGAGTGTGGGCCAGATAGGTCTTGCCATCCTTGCCCTTGACGCGGATGTGCAGGCGGCGGGCCTGTGCATCGCCCAGGTTGGAGCAGGAGCAGACTTCGAAGTATTTCTGCTGGCGGGGGCTCCATGCCTCGATGTCGCAGCTCTTGACCTTCAGGTCAGCCAGGTCACCGGAGCAGCAGTTCAGCTGACGGACCGGGATCTCCATGCTGCGGAACAGCTCGACGGAGTTCTTCCAGAGCTTCTCGTACCAGTCGGCGCTCTCCTCGGGACGGCAGACGACGATCATCTCCTGCTTCTCGAACTGGTGGATGCGGTAGATGCCGCGCTCCTCGATGCCGTGTGCGCCCTTCTCCTTGCGGAAGCAGGGGCTGTAAGAGGTCAGGGTCAGGGGCATCTTGCTCTCGTCCAGCGTCTGGTCGATGAAGCGGCCGATCATAGTGTGCTCGCTGGTGCCGATCAGGTACAGGTCCTCACCCTCGATCTTGTACATCATGGCGTCCATCTCGGGGAAGGACATGACGCCCTGCACCACGTTGCCGTGCATCATGAAGGGCGGGATGACGTAGGTGAAGCCCTTGTTGATCATAAAGTCGCGGGCATAGGCCAGCACAGCTTCGTGCAGGCGTGCAATGTTGCCCAGCAGATAGTAGAAGCCGTTGCCGGCCACACGGCCTGCGGCGTCCATATCGATGCCGTCAAAGCTCTCCATGATCTCGGTGTGGTACGGGATGGGGAAATCCGGCACCACAGGCTCGCCGAAGCGCTGGGCTTCCACATTATAGGTATCGTCCGGGCCGATGGGCACGCTGGGGTCGATCATCTGGGGAATGGAGTACATGATCTCCTGAATGCGGGCGGACAGTGCCTCCTCTTCCTTCTCCAGCTCTGCCATCTTGTCGGCGTCCGCCTTGACGGCGGCGTTGTTGGCGTCGATCTGTGCCTGCAGCTCAGCCTTCTGTGCCTCGTCGGTGCACTTCTTCAGCTGGCCGAACAGCGGGCCGTTGGCCTTGCTCAGCTTGTTGCGGGCGGCCTTCAGGGCCTCCACTTCCTTCAGGGCTGCACGGTACTTGGCATCCTTTTCGATGACCTCGTCCACCAGCGGCAGCTTTGCATCCTGAAACTTCTTTTTGATGTTTTCCTTAACGGCGTCCGGGTTCTCGCGGACAAATTTGATATCCAGCATGATTGACTCTCCTTAACTCTATTGGGCTTGCAGCGGTGCACCTGGGGCTTTCCGCTGCCGTTCAAAGGCGGCAGTTCCCGCCTTGGATCGCATGATTATTCGGTTTCCATCTGGTACTGTCCCAGCAGATTTGCAAAGGCGCGCAGCTGCTCGTCGGAGTAAAAATGCACTGTCAGCTTGCCCTTGCCGCCGTGGTAGGCCACGTTCACCTCGCTGCCCAGCACCTGCTTGAGGCTCTCTTCCACTTCCACCGGCAGGGTGCCGCGGGGTTCGGGTTCTTTTGCCTCCTTCGGGGGCTTTGCCAGCTTCTTGCACAGCGCCTCGGTCTGGCGCACATTCAGCTGATTGTCCGCCACGATCTGCGCCGCCTGCTCCTGCAGCTCCGGCGTGGGCAGGCCCAAGATCACCTTGGCGTGGCCCATGTTCAGGAACCCGCTCTTGAGCAGCTCCAGTACGTTTTCCGGCAGGTTCAGCAGACGCAGGCTGTTGGCCAGCGCGCTGCGGCTCTTGCCCAGCTTGCGGGCTGCCTGCTCCTGGGTCAGGTCACAGCGCAGCATCAGCTCCCGGATGCCGGCGGCTTCTTCCACCGGGTCCAGATCCTCACGCTGGAGGTTTTCCACCAACGCCAGCTCCATGGCCTGCTCGTCGGACACATCCTTGACCACCACCGGCACTTCGGTCAGGCCGGCCATGCGGCAGGCACGCCACCGGCGCTCGCCGGCCACGATGCTGTAGCCGCCCAGTCCCTGGGGCCGCACCGCAATGGGCTGCAGCAGACCGTGCTCCGCAATGCTGGCGGCCAGCTCCCCCAGTGCCTCTTCGTCAAAGGTCTTGCGGGGCTGGTCGGGGTCCGGCTCGATCTCACGCAGGGGCAGGGTCTCGATCTTTGCGTCGGACTCAAGGCTCGGGGCGGCGTCCTCAAACAGACTTTCCAGCCCGCGGCCAAGTCCTCCTTTTCCTTTTGCCATTGTTCTTGTTGTTCCCCCTGTGTTTTAGTCTTCCAGAGCGTTTTTGACCGGTGCCGGTTCCGGAGCGCTCTTGCTCCGCGCGCGGGTCTTTTTGGGCTCGTGCGGCCGGTTGTTCTTGACGAACTCAATGGCCAGATCCATGTACGCTTCGCTGCCCTTGCCCTTGGGCTCGTAGAAATTGATGGGCTGCCCGTAACTGGGGGCCTCGGAGATGCGGATCGAACGCGGGATCGTGGTTTTGTACACCTTGGAGCCAAAGTACTTCTGCACCTGCTCCACCACCTGCACCGTGAGGTTGTAGCGCAGGGAGAACATCGTGAACACCACGCCCTCGATGTCCAGATAGGGGTTGTACTTTTTGCGGATGGTCTTGAGGGTGCTGATGAGCTCCGACAGACCTTCCAGCGCATAATACTCGCACTGCACCGGGATCAGCACACTGTCGCAGGCGCTCAGACCGTTCAGGGTGAGCAGGTCCAGGCTGGGCGGGCAGTCGATGAAGATGAAGTCATAGTCCTTCTGCACCCCGGCCAGCGCCTTGCGCAGGCGGCTCTCGCGGCCCGGCAGGTCGATCATTTCCAGGCTGGCACCGGCCAGACGGGTGTTGGAGCCGATCACATCGGTGCGGAACTCGGTCTTGCGGATCGCCTGTGCGGCGGTCGCCTTGCCGATGAGCACCTCGTAGGTGCCGCACTCCACGCTCCGCTTGGGGATGCCGTAACCGGTGGTGGTGTTGCCCTGCGGGTCCAGGTCCACGATGAGCACCTTTTTGCCCAAAGCTGACACGCAGGAGGACAGGTTGACGGCGGTTGTGGTCTTGCCGACGCCGCCTTTCTGGTTTGCGATTGCTACAATTTTTGCCACGCGCATTTCTTCCTTCCGGGAAATTTTGGTTGTTCCACATGGAACATTCGCAGTTGTGCCCGCTCGTTTCCCGTCGCGCGGACATCTCAACTAGTAGTATAGCACACTCCCTTGGCTTTTTGAACCGCTTTCAGGCGTTTTTGTGCGTATTTTTCTTTTGTTTTCCGTTTTTACAAGGCAAAAAGTTCTCTTTCAAGGCGTATTTTGCAGATTTTTTACACGTTTTTTCTGTTCCACATGGAACAGTTCACTTCTCCGCTGCCGCCGTGGGGATGCGCACCGTGTATTCGATGTAGCCATCCTTCTCTTCCCGGTGGGCCGTGGCCGGTACCCCATTGTCGGTCATCAGCCGGATGGCATGGTCGATGGTGTTCACAAAGATGCGCACATCCCGGACCATGGAGATGCGGTGCCGCCCTTTTGCGGTGCTGTTGAGCAGCTGTTCGATGTACCGATCGGTCTGACGGGCATTGAGCCGCCGCTTGGCAATGTTGATGAGCGCCTCGCTGCGGCGGTTCTCCGGCAGGCGCAGCACGGCCCGCGCGTGACGCTCGGTGAGGTTGTTGTCCAGCACGAACTGGCGCTGGTCCCCCGTGAGCTGCAGCAGGCGCAGCTTGTTGGCCAGTGTGGGCTGCGCCATGCCCAGCCGCTTGGCGGCCTCGGCCTGGGTGCAGTCCCACAGCACCAGAATGTCCCGCAGGCCCTGCGCCTGCTCAAAGGGGTTCAGGTCGGTGCGCTGAATATTTTCCAGCAGGCCGAGGGCCGCCGTCTGCTCATCGGCATAGCTGCACAGGATGGCCGGAATGGTGGTCATCTGGGCCAGCTTGCAGGCGCGCAGCCGCCGCTCCCCTGCCACCAACTCGTAACCTTCGGCTGCTTTACGCACCGAGATGGGCTGCAGCAGACCGTTTTCACGGATGCTCTGGGCAAGGCCTGCCAGCTCCTGTTCCTCAAAGGTCCGGCGCGCCTGGAACGGCGACGGATGGATCTGGTCGATGGGCAGGAAATAAATTTTTCCGGCGGACTTCTTCCGTTCAAACATAACACGGCTCCTCCTTTTTGCGGCATATCCGGGTTTGTTTTCCACGCTTTCCCGGGAAAATGTGGAAAAGTTGGTTCAGAGCCAGTGTACCACACAAACAAAAACCCTGCCAGAAATTTCGTTCGGCAGGGTTTTGCATATTTTGTTCGCTATTCCGTTATTTCAGCGGGCTTTTGGCGATTTTTCCGCCATTTCTGGGGTAGGCTGTCGGAGTTTGCGAAATCTTTTGGCACAAAATCAGGGTGCGGGTGTCGCCGCCGGGCAGGTGCAGGGTGCGGGTCTCCTTATAGGCACCGCCCAGTTTTTTGATGGCCCCGCGGGCAGCGGCCAGCTCCTCTTCTCCGGAGGCGCCCTTCATGGCCAGAAAGTTTCCGCCCACCTTGACCAGCGGCAGGCAGTATTCCGCCAGCATGGGCAGGGCCGCCACCGCGCGGGCTGAAGCCAGGTCAAACTGCTCCCGCCACACCTTGCGGGCGGCTTCCTCTGCGCGCTCCTTGGCAAACTCCACGCCGGTCAGGCCAAGCTGGGCACAGGCGTACTTCAAGAACTCCACCCGCTTGCCGGTGGGCTCCATGAGGGTGAGTTCCAGTTCCGGCTTGTAGATCTTGGTGACGATGCCCGGGAACCCGGCACCAGCGCCCACATCCACCATGCGGCCGGCTACTTCCGGCTGGCTGGCAAAGAGCAGGCTGTCGAGGAAATGCTTGTCCTCGATGCCCTCGGGGTCGGTGATGGCGGTCAGGTTGACCTTCTGGTTGTAGTCCACAAGGATCTGTGCAAAGGCGTCCAGCTGGTCCAGCTGGGTGCCGGTGAGGGCAATGTTCCATGTGGAACACTTGGCCTCCAGCCGCTGTTTGTCGATCATAGCAATGGTTCCTTTCTGTTGTTCTGGATCAGGTGTGGGCCGCCAGGGCGATGCTCAGCTGAGCCACGTCCGAGGGGGACACCCCGGGGATGCGGCCGGCCTGCCCCAGGTTCTTGGGCCGGATGCGGGCCAGCTTCTCGCGGGCTTCCAGCGTCAGGCCGGTGAGGTCCGCGTATTCAAAATCCTCCGGGATCAGGGTCTTTTCGTGGCGGGCCACCTCCCGGATCATGCGGTCCTGCCGGGCAATGTAGCCTGCGTATTTGATCTCGGTCTCCAGCCGTTCCGCCAGCATGGGCGTGATCCCCTCCCCCCAGCCGATGACCCCGGCCACAAGGTCGTAGTGGATCTCCGGGCGGCGCAGCAATTCTTCGGCAATGCCGCCCTCGGCTGCCGGGGCCAGCGCGGCCGCCGTCATGGCGGCCTGCAGGTCGGCAGTGCGCAGATGGGCGTCGTGCAGGCGGCGGCGCTCCGCTTCCAGAATGTTCTGGGTGTGCTGGTACTTTGCCCAGCGGTCGTCCTGCACCAGACCGTATTCCCGGCCGATGGGGGTCAGGCGGGTGTCGGCATTGTCCTGTCGCAGGGTCAGCCGGTATTCGCTGCGGCTGGTCATCATGCGGTAGGGGTCCATGACGCCCTTGGTCACCAGATCATCCACCAGGGTGCCAAGGTAGCTGGTGTGACGCGGCAGGATCAGCTGTTCTTTGCCCAGCGCATTGCGGGCGGCGTTCAGACCGGCCAGCAGGCCCTGTGCGGCAGCTTCCTCGTAGCCGGAAGTGCCGTTGAACTGTCCTGCCCCATACAGGCCCCGCACCACCTTGCTTTCCAGCGTGGCTTCCAGACTGGTGGGGTCCACACAGTCGTATTCGATGGCATAGGCCGGGCGCAGGATCTCGATGTGCTCAAAGCCCTTGATGCTGCGGTAGAAGGCATTCTGCACGTCCTCCGGCAGACTGCTGGAAGCACCCTGCAGGTACATTTCCTCGGTGTTCTCACCGCAGGGCTCCACAAAGATGGGGTGGCGGTCCTTGCCCGCAAAGCGCACCACTTTGTCCTCGATGGAGGGGCAGTAACGCGGGCCGACACCCTCGATCATGCCGCCGTACAGCGGGCTGCGCTGGATGTTGTCCAGAATGATCTTGTGGGTCTCCGGGTTCGTGTAGGCGATCCAGCATTCCACCTTGTTGTGCATGGGGGCGTCGGTCATGAAGCTGAAGGGCTGCAGCTCGTTGTCCGGGTCGCCGGGCTGACACTCCAGCCGGCTGAAGTCGATGCTGCGCCGGTGCACACGGGCGGGGGTGCCGGTCTTGAACCGCCGCAGGGGCAGACCGGCAGCCTTCAGGCTCTCGGTCAGGGCATTGGCCGCGTGCATACCGTCCGGGCCGGAGGCATACCAGGCATCGCCCACAAAGATCTTGCCGCCCAGATTGGTGCCGGTGGCCAGCACCACGCACTTGGCGGTGTATTCCCCGTTCAGCTGGGTAACGATGCCCTTCACCCGGCCGTTTTCCACCTCAAGGCCCACCACCTCGGCCTGATGGATGGCAAGGCCGGGGGTAAGCTCCAGTGCGTGCTTCATGTATTCGTGGTAGCGTTTGCGGTCGGTCTGCACCCGCAGTGCGTGCACCGCAGGGCCCTTGCCCTTGTTCAGCATCCGACTCTGCAGGTAGGTGGCATCCGCCGCCAGACCCATCACGCCGCCAAGGGCGTCTAATTCACGCACCAACGTTCCTTTTGCAGTTCCGCCGATGCTGGGATTGCAGGGCATATTGCCGATGGCATCCAGACTCATGGTAAACACGGCGGTCCTGGCGCCCAGTGTGGCAGCGGCGTGGGCCGCTTCGATGCCGGCATGCCCGGCACCGATCACAATGACATCATACTCTCCTAAATGGTTCATATACTTTCGGGTTTCCTCTAATAATTGATTTGAAATGCCCTCCGTTTTACTCTGGGCATTTTCAGCGGAAGAATTATTTTAAATTTCGGGTTACAGGAAAGTCTGCGGACTTTCCTGTAACCCATTTTCACGGGAGGAGTCATAGAGGGAAACGGCATTTGCAGCACCGCTTTCTGCGAAAGCGCGGCGCTGCGGGCGTGCGCTTGCTCCCCCTTGGGGGAGCTGTCGCGCAGCGACTGAGGGGTTTTGAATCGGCGGAGCCGGAAAAAACGGTTAAAAGATCTTCACGCCGAACAGGCGTGAATCTTCAGTTTTTTCCGGTGTAGCCCACTGCTTTGGGGTTAAAAGGAGCGTGCAGCCCCTTTTTCGTGGCTCCAGCGCATCGAAATCGCTGTAACCTTGCTGTGCTGAACGCACAGCATTTGCTGCACAAACCGGTCTGCGACTTGAAAGCCCCACTGGGGCTTTCATGCCTTGCAGGCACCGCCGCACTTTTCTTCTCTTTTGGTGTCAAAAGAGAACATTCCCGCCCTTATTTTCCCACGCAGAACCGCTCGAACACCTGTTCGATGACGGCTTCCGAAGCGTTTTCGCCGGTGAGTTCACACAGTGCGTCCAGCGCGTCATCCACGCACACCGACACGGCATCCAGCCCGAACCCGGCCTCCACGGCCTCCCGTGCACCCGCTGCGGCATCCCGTGCCCGCAGGGCCGCCGACAACTGCCGCTGTCCGGACAGGCTGGCCGCGTGGGGGTCGATCTGACTGGTGCCCAGCAGGCGCGCCACGGCGGCCGCAATGACCTTGCGGCTGCCTTCTTCCTGACAGCACACCGGCAGCACCATGGCAAAGTACGGGGCGATGAGCTCCGCATCAAATTGCGTGGGTTTATCTTCCTTGTTCACCAGGGCAATGGCCGGGCGGCCCGCACAGCGCCGGGCCAGCTCCAGATCCTCCCGGGTAGGCGGCTCCGAGCCATCGAACACCGCCAGGATCAGGCCAGCCTCTTCCAGTTTCTTCCAGCTGCGGCGGATGCCCTCCGCTTCAATGGCGTCCTCGGTCTCGCGCAGACCGGCGGTGTCAAAGAGGTTCAGCCGGATATCCCCCAGCTGCACCGCCTGCTCTACCACGTCGCGGGTGGTGCCTGCCACCGGGGTGACGATGGCACGGTCGAACCCGGCCAGCAGATTCAGCAAGGTGGACTTGCCCGCATTGGGGCGGCCCACGATGGCACAGTCCACGCCCTCGCGCAGGACGGTGTCCGCTTGATAGTTGCGGATCAGCCCGTCCAGCGTCTCCTGCACGCTGCCCAGAACGCTGCGCAGATGGGCTTCGTCCAGCTCCGGCACATCTTCCTCCGGGAAATCCACCCAGGCTGCCAGATGGGCCTGCAGGGCGGTGAGGGCATCCTTCTGTTCCCCGATCTTGCGGGCCAGCGCACCGGACAGGGCCGCATTGGCCAGCGCTGCCCCCTGCCGCCCGTCGGCCGAGATCAGGTCCATGACCGCTTCGGCCTGCGTCAGGCCCAGTTTGCCGTTCAGGAACGCACGGCGGGTGTACTCGCCGGGGGCCGCCGGCTGCGCACCGGCTGCCAGACAGGCCTCCACCAGACGGCGTGCCACCGCACTGCCGCCGTGGCAGGAAAGCTCCACCACATCCTCGCCGGTATAGCTGTGGGGCGCACGGAAAAACAGAGCCACGCCCTCGTCAAATTTCTCGCCGCCGTCCACAAAATGGCCGAACAATGCCGTGTAGCCTTTTGCCTGCGCCACCTTTTTGCCCGGGTTTGCCGGGCGGAACACCCGCTCTGCCACGGCATAGCTCTGCGCACCGGACAGGCGCACCACCGCGATGCCGCCCGCACCGGGGGCTGTGGCAATGGCTGCAATGGTCGTTTCCTGCATAGTCGGTTCCTTTCAATGTTCCAGCTGCCGCTGGATGCGGTAATGTTCTTCCTTGGCCTGATACATCTGCTGTTCGGCCTGTCGGATCAGTGTGTCCAGATCCACGCTGCCTGCATTCTGGGTGACCACCCCGATGGCTGCCGAACAGCCTTTCCGTTCCAGTGCCCGGATCAGCTCGTCCGTCGCTGCGCGCACCGCTGTTTCCGGCTCGTCCTGCACAAAGGCCACAAATTCGTCCCCGCCGGTGCGGTAACAGTTGTCCCGGCCGAAACGACCCTGCAGTTCCAGCGCCACAGTCTGCAGCATCTGGTCCCCTTTTTCGTGGCCGCTGGCGTTGTTCAGCTCATGCAGGCCGTTTACGTCCACATACACACAGCTGAGGGACACCGTGCATTTTTTCGCCCAGCTGTCCCGGCTGCTCTCGTAGGCATTGCGATTCTGCATATTGGTCAGGATATCAAAGTTGGCAAACCGGCGCAGCCGGAGCTCGGACAGGAAATTCTGGTGCATGGAGACCATCATAAAGCTGGAAATGATGCTGGACACCATCCCGAACACCACACAGTCGATGATGTCAATGACCGCGATCCGCCCGGTCTTAACGTGCAGCACCAGCCCGATGAAGATCACCGCAAAGAACAGGATGTTGCTGATATGCTGCACCGGCGGCATCACGAACAGAAGCGGTACGGCCAGCAGAAATGCGATGAAACAGACCGAAAGCTCCTCCGGCGAGACCTTCATGATCAGCATGCCCAGCAGATACAGCTGCGCCTCGAAAGCATACATCAGCCAGTCCAGCAGCAGACCGTTATCCTCCGGAAGCATCATTTCGATCGCCAGCAGCACCAGACAGCCGACAAACGAGAGGAGATAATATCCCCGATTGGCGCGCAGCGCCCCGAGCCCGCCGAGCAGGCAGATGATGACCAGCAGAAAGATACCGGCTATGATCAGATAGGCGCGCAGCTTCTTCCGGTTGTCCTTGCGGATCTCCGGCAGACAGGCCTGGTACTCTTCCGGTTCCAACCCGGCATAGAAAAGCATCTGATGTAGTTTGCCCACGCCTGTGTTCATCCCTTTCCTTCGGCCGTCTTTCCAGCGGACGGCATCCCTCATTTTATTTTTTATTCTACCACGTTTCCGTCCAAAAAGATACACCCCGTGTCGGTTTTCCACCGGCTCCGGAAAGTCTGTGGAAAAAGCCGTGCCGTTTTTGCACAGACCGGAGCGCAAAAATGCCCCCTGCATCAATTGCAGGAGGCATTGCATGGTTCAGGGGTTACAGCTCGATCTTGCCAAAGCTGAAATCAGCAAAATCATCCACGCGCTCGGTGCGCTTGGGTGCCACCGGTGCGGCAGTCTCGGCATCGCGGGGCGCATAGGTGCGCTCCGGCACACCGGAAGGACGGGGCCCACGGTTGCCGCCGTTGCGGCTGCCGCGGTAACCGCCGCGGTTGCCGTTGCGGTCGCCGTGCTCCGAACGGCTGCCGCCGCGATAGCCGCCATTGCGGTTGCCGCCGGGGCGGCGTCCGTTGCCGGGGCGGCCGCCGCGGGGACGGCGCTCGCCGTAGGTGTTCTCGGTCTGGGCATCCGGTGCGGTGGAGTAGATGACCACGCGGCGGTCACGGCCCTCGCCCTTGCTCTCGCTGCGCACGCCCTCCATCTTGCTGATGGCAGAGTGGATGATGCGGCGCTCGTAGGGGTTCATGGGCTCCATGGCAAAGCTGCGGCCGGTCTTGCGCACCTTGGCACCAATGCGCTGTGCCAGTGCGGTCAGGTCGCTCTCGCGCTTATCGCGGTAGCCGGCCACATCCAGACCCAGCTTGATGTAATCGCCCTCCAGACGGTTTGCCACAAGGCTTGCCAGATAGGACAGGCTCTCCATGGTCTCGCCACGGCGGCCGATGAGGGCACCCAGTTTTTCACCGTCCAGACGGATGATGGTGGCTTCGCCCTTCTGCACGGCGCTGAAGGTCACGTTCTCCACGCCCATCTTGGAAATGACTTCCTGCAGGTACTCCACAGCAGCCTTGACCTTGGCGTTCTCTTCGATCACGATGGGGACCTCGGTCTCCTCGTCTGCGGCTGCGGCAGCAGCCGGGGCGGCCTGCTCTGCGGCAGGCTGCTCAGCCTCGGCAGCCGGTGCTTCCACCGGTGCGGCAGGCTCTTCCACGGGGGCAGCGGGAACTTCCGGGGCAGTCTCCTGCACCGGAGCAACCTCGGCCGCCGGAGCCGGGGCTGCGGCGGGCGCTGCCGGAGCATCGGGTTCTTCCACGCTCACGCACACCTTGGCAGGGGTGGTTTTCAGGCCCAGGAAACCGGTTTTCTGGGGCATCTCCAGCACTTCATAGCTGACATTCAGATCATCGGCCTGTACGCCCAGCAGAGCGCAGGCTTTTGCGCGGGCTTCATCGACCGTCTTGCCGGTCGCTTCCTGCTTACGGATCATAACCGTTCGTCCTCCTTTATTCTTTTATTCCTTGTCCTGCTTGTTCAGCTCACTCAGCGGCACGGTGCGCTCGTCCTTGTAGCGCTCGGCATCCAGCTGGCGGGCATACTCCAGACGGCACTTGTTCATCTCGCTGGCCGAGAGGTTCTTCTCGGTGACCTTGCCGGTCTTGGGGTCGGTGACCTTCACGGTGGTGCTCTTCACGCCGCGCTTCTGCTGCTTTTTCTTTTCTTCGATCTGAGCTTCCACTTCCTTGCGCATCTTCTCGGGGTCGTAGATCTTGCGCATGACCTGGGTCTGCACGGTCATCACGATGTTGGAAATGACGTAGTACAGCGAGAATGCCAGCGGGTAGGTAAAGCAGAAGAACAGATACATCAGCGGCATCAGGTACATGGTCACCTTCATGCTGCCCTGCATCTGCTGGCCGGAGGCCTTCATGCTGATGTGGGTGGACAGGAACATGGTCACCACCGACAGCAGCGGCAGCACCAGGTCCAGCGACAGGCCGATCTGCGGGATGCGGGTCAGGTCGATGCCCAGGAAGTTCATGTGCTGGCTGAACTCGGTGATGGTGGCGATCTGGTCTGCGCTGAAGCAGCCGATCACGCCGGAATTGCCGGCCACGACCTGTGCAATGATGTTGGTGTCGCGGGTGATGGCAGTAAAGGAAACCCCGGCGGCGGTCAGGGCCTCACCGGCGCTGGCCAGGGCAGCGGCACTGATGTGGAAGATCCGCTCCAGGGGGTTGTACACCACGCCGATAACGCCGAAGATGACCAGGAAGTTGAGCAGCATGGGCACGCAGCCGGCGGTGGGCTTATAGCCATAGTCCTGCTGCAGCTTGAGCATTTCTTCCTGCTGCTTTTCGGGCTTATTCTTGTACTTGGTCTGGATCTCCTGCAGCATGGGCTGGAAGGCCGACATTTTGGCCATGCTCTTCTGCTGGCTGAGCTGCAGAGGGATCTTGACGATGTTGATCAGCAGCGTGAAGAGGATGATGTCCCAGCCGTAGTTGGGCAGCAGCTTGTAGATCCACTCCATCACATAGCCAAGAGGAGCGCTTAGGATGTAAAAGAAGTTCATACCTTTGTCCATTCTGCCCCGCCTGTGGCACGGGACGCGTTATTTTTTATCGTAGGACACACCGCCCACAGTGCGATGCGTCACAAGAAGCTGAAATTGCAGCGGGCAGGCCAGCGGGGAGCTTTCTCCTCGGACACGAATCGGGCCATTCCATCGCCCGCCCTACTGCCTGCGGCAGCAGGGTCCCACCCCAGCGGACGGTCCTCGGAGAAACTCCCCGTCGTCCTGCCGGTAACGTTCTAGTTTGCTTTATGCCGGTTTTCAAACAGTTTTGACGGCTGCAGCCTGCGGGCGGGGTTCGTCCACTTCCCTGCTTCCGGCACGGGGTCGTAGCCCCATTTGCCCAGGGGGTTGCACCGGGCGATGCGCCAGGCTCCCAGCAGGATGCCCTTGATGCAGCCGTGGGTCAGGATGGCCTGCATGGTGTAGTTGCTGCAGCTGGGGGTGAACCGGCAGCTGCGGCCGATCCATGGGCTGAGGGTATGCTGATAGGCCCGGATGGGCAGGCACAGGGCCCTGCGGCAAGCTGCCTGCAGACGGTTCATGCCTTTGCCTTCTCGTCCGCTGCCGGCTTTTTACGGGCCGGAGGCAGGGTGGCGGGCAGCGGTGCATCCGGCTGCTTTGCCTTGTCCGGCAGGCCAGCCTGGGCAAACAGCTTTGCCACGATGCTGCTGAGCTGCCAGCTCTTGAGCCGCGGGGTCATGCCCCGGGCCACGAATACCAGATCGTACCCGCCGATGTTGTAATCCAAATGCTCGTCGATGGCGGCCTTCATCACACGGCGGGCGCGGTTGCGCTGCACGGCGTGGCCGATCTTCTTGGTGGCGGTCAGGCCCACGCGGGTGCGTTTGCCGCGGGTCTTGAGCACATACAGCACCAGAGCCTGGTTCACATAGGATTTGCCGCGGGCATACACGCGGCCAAATTCGTTGTTGCGGCGGATGGGACGGTAGCGCATTGCTTCGGCGCCTCCTTTCTCTTCTGCCCGGCACCAAGCCGGGTGCACAAAGCAGATTCTTTAGCCAGTATATCAGAATTTTTTCGACTTTAAAAGGCCCCCATGGGCTTTTTGCGAAAAATTTTTCCGGTTTGCCGGAATTTTTCAAATAAAATAAGACCACCGATCCAGAATCAGCGGTCTTTTGTGCGCATATTGGGTTCTGCGCCGGATCTCGTCATAAAACGCGGGATCAGACAGTCAGGCTCTTGCGGCCCTTAGCACGGCGAGCATTGATGACCTTGCGGCCGTTCTTGGTGCTCATGCGGGTCAGAAAGCCATGAACTTCCTTGCGCTGAC
>ENA-OVGM01002098-OVGM01002098.1-human-gut-metagenome-genome-assembly--contig:-NODE-2098-length-13981-cov-3.449232_pt1 | contig 13981 bp, 9 predicted proteins | sample MGYA00237773_ERZ505425 | MGnify/ENA primary metagenome ERZ505425 (study PRJEB26158, sample SAMN06016407) | human gut metagenome | biome: human gut; feature: ankylosing spondylitis patient; material... | reverse complement strand
GTTTATGGGGTATGTGCTCGGACTGCCGATGGGAATTGCCCTGGTGATTACCGCACCGAAGGGACTTCGACCGAATAAGATTATTTATAAGGTATTAGATGTGGTCGTGAATGTTGTTCGAAGCTTTCCGTTTTTGATTTTGCTGATCGTGATTCAGCCGTTGACACGGATCATCGTAGGAAAAAGCTATGGACCGACCGCAACGATCGTTCCGTTGACACTGTCAGCGGCACCGTTTATAGCCAGAATGGTAGAGTCCTCTCTGTTGGAAGTGGATCACGGCGTTATTGAGGCGGCACAGAGCATGGGAGCGAACCTCTGGACCATCATCTGGAAAGTAATGATCGGAGAGGCAAAGACTTCCCTGATCGTCAATGTAACGATTGCTCTTGGTACGATCCTGGGATACTCCGCTATGGCGGGTATCGTCGGCGGTGGCGGACTGGGTGATATCGCAATCCGTTACGGTTACTACCGTTACGATAGCAGCATCATGTGGGTGACTGTGGTATTGCTGATAGTGCTGGTACAGCTGATGCAATATGTTGGAATGAAGTTATCCAAGAAGCTGGACAAGAGAACCAGATAAAATGGTTTGATAAAAGGTTGAGACAGGTGCAGATCACCTGATTCAATAAAGTTAATATTATGAACGAATGATTTAGGAGGAGAAATATTATGAAAAAGAAAGTAATCGCTTTGATCGCCGTTGCAGCATTGTCCGTGAGCGCACTGACCGGCTGCGGCAGCAAGGGAGCCGACGACAAGACCATTAAGGTAGCTGCAACTGCAGTACCTCATGCAGAGATCCTGGAGGCAGCAAAGCCTCTGTTAGAGGAGCAGGGTTATACTCTGGAGATTCAGATTTTTGATGACTATGTACAGCCTAATTTAGTAGTAGAGTCCGGTGATTTCGATGCTAACTACTTCCAGCACATTCCTTATCTGGAGAGCTTCAACGAGGAGAAAGGTACCCATCTGGTAAATGCCGGCGGTATCCATTACGAGCCCTTCGGACTGTATCCCGGAACCGAGACCAGCTTAGACAACATTGACAATGCAACCATCGCAGTACCTAACGATACCACCAACGAGGCACGTGCCCTGTTACTGTTACAGGATAATGGTTACATCACTCTGAAGGATGGTGTGGGTCTGACCGCTACTACCAAGGATATCGTAGAGAATCCTCACAACATCACCTTCGTAGAGCTGGAAGCAGCACAGGTTCCCAGAACCCTTCCGGAGGTATCCTTCGGTGTCCTGAACGGCAACTATGCTATGGAAGCAGGCCTGACTGTTGCAGACGATGCTCTGCTGTATGAGAGCGATGATTCCGAAGCAGCCGCTACTTATGTAAATGTAATCGCTGTTAAGGAAGGCAACGAGAATCTGCCTAAGATCAAGGCACTGGTAGATACCCTGAAGTCCGATGAGATCAAGCAGTTCATCAACGACAATTATAACGGTGGCGTTATCCCTTACAAGTAAGGTGAAGTGCCAGTAAAGTAATGCGAAAATCCGGAGAGCATTCCGAGGAATGGGAGGAGATTTTTCCGAACAGCATTCGAGTGGATGCTCTCCAGATTTTTCTGTTGTTTCCACAAATTCTATATGAACTATAGGAAAAAGAAAAATAAAGAAAAAATAAGGTAGAATCTGTGGAAACCATAGAAAGATCGGAGCAGTTTTGAACTGCTTTGGAATAAGCAGGCTGATATTAAAAGTGAAACAGAGCAGGAAGATGCTCGGAAATGAGGATAGGATGAAAATTTCAACCAAAGGAAGATATGCAGTACGTGTCATGCTGGATCTGGCATTGAACAACAACGGAGAGTGTATCAAGGTAAAAGAAATTGCTGCCAGACAGGGGATTTCCGAAAAGTATCTGGAGCAGATCATTGCTGTTTTGAACAAGGCAGGTTATGTAAAAAGCGTCCGTGGTGCCCAGGGCGGTTATCGTATTGCCAAGGATCCGGCAGATTTTACTGTAGGAATGATCTTACGACTGACGGAAGGCTCACTGGCTCCGGTGGCATGTCTGGAGGAAGGCGCTGATATCTGCGAACGATGTGATACCTGTGAGACTCTGGAGGTATGGCAGGAATTGTATGATGCAGTGAACAAGGTAGTGGACGGAGTCACCATTGCGGATCTGGTGGAACGACGGAACAAGCGCCTGGAGAATCTGGATTACTCCATATAAAGATAGGAATAATAGAAGACAATAACGCAGCCCGACAGGAGATCCTGCCGGGCTGTTTTTTGGGTTTGCAGAGAATGAAAGGGGGTCATTCCTGCAGAAAATGTTAACCGGGGGAATGAATGGTTAACAACTTTAGTATATCGGGAGAAGAACCTATTGTCAACGAAAGTCTGATAAAGGTTGACATCCTTTCATCGACAAATATCGCGTAATTCGGATTTTCCATACATATAGTAATAAAAACTACATAAAACAACATAAAACACCACGAAATGAAATATAATAACAAAAACTCATTGCTTTTTACTCCACAACGTGGTAAGCTAAACTCTGCAAACAAGTAGAAAGGTGTATGCGATAATGAGCGAAGCATTTCATATTATATCAGACGGTTCCTGTGATCTTCCCATGGAGCTGACCAAAGAAAAAGACATTACGGTAGTTCCTTTTTATGTATCTTTTGAAGAGGGGAAATACCAGAAGGAAATGATAGAGATCGGTGTCCGTGAGTTCTATCAGGAAATGGTGGATCACCCGGATGTATATCCGAAGTCTTCCATGCCTTCCGTGCAGGATTATGTAGATGCATTTCTTCCTTTTGTCAAGGCGGGAACTCCCATTATCTGCATCTGTATCACCACCAAGTTCAGCGGCTCCATGCAGTCTGCTCTGAATGCAAAAGCGATCCTGGAAGAGGAATATCCCAATGCACAGATTTATGTCTGCGACTCTACTGTGAATACCGTATTGCAGGGCATCTATGTATTGGAAGCGGTACGCCTTAGAGATGCGGGGAAGAGTTACCAGGAGAGTATCGATCGCCTGAATGAGATCAAGAGCTCCGGCAGAATCTTTTTCACCGTAGGAAATATGGAATATTTAAAGCACGGCGGACGTATCGGCAAAGTAGCCAGCGTGGCCGGCAGCCTGCTTGGCATCAAGCCCATCATTACCTTAAAAGAGGGAGAAATCTTCCCCTCCGGTATCGGCAGAAGCCGTCGCAAGACGGTAGATAAAAATATCGATCTGCTGTTAGCATATTTTGCAGAGGAAAAGGCAGATATTGCCAATTACAACGTCTGCGTGGGATATGGCTACGATTATGAAGAAGCCGTAGAGTTCCGCGACAGACTGGCAGGCAGACTGAAAGAAAAGGGATACGACATCGACACCATTCCCATCATCCAGATCGGTGCCACCATTGGCGTACACACCGGACCTTATCCGTTGGGAATCGGTGTCGTGAAGAGAGCTATTTAAAATTTATTTCACCCTGGCAGGCATTTAATAATTCCTGCACATTTTCAAAAGCATAGTCCGGCAGATATTGGGTATTCGGCTCCCCCTCGGGAGTCAGAATATCCTTTTTTTGTGCCTCGCCGGTGAAGAGAACACAGGTGTCCACACCACCGTTGATGCCGCAGGCAATATCGGTGTACAGACGATCGCCAACCACCAGAGTCTCCTCGGGAGTGAAGCCGGAGACTTCAAGGCAAAGCTTTACGACCTCTTTGCTGGGCTTGCCCAGATAGATGGGCTGTTTGTCTGTGGTGGCGGTGATCATGTCGCAGATGGCACCGCAATCGGGGATAAAGCCGAAGTCGATGGGGCAGCGCAGATCCGGGTTGGTGCCGTAGAAAGGAACATCCTGGGTGAATAAAATCTTGCAGACTTCGGTAAGCTTTGCATAATTTAATTCACTGTCATAGGCACCGACCACGCAGTCAATGCCGTCCTCGCAGACCTCGGTTACCCAGAGGCCATTCTTTCGCAGTTCCGCCACAAAAGAAGCGGTTCCCAGCACGAAGATTTTCTTGTCTGCATAATTCTTCTTCAAAAAACGCAGCGTCATATAGCCGGAGGTGATGAAATGATCCTCCGTGCTGTCCAGGTGAAATGCATCGTGGAATTTTTTCACATAGTCCAGTCCGCTTTTTGTGGAATTGTTGGTAATGTAATAAGCCCTGCCGCCGATGGCCTGAATGTAGCGGAGAAGATCCGCACTTCCCTCATACAAGGTATCGCCTACGGCAATGGTGCCGTCGATATCGAACAGGAAAAGCTTTTTATCTTTCAGACGAGCCAGCTTTGCGGCATCGCTGTAAATGTGCTTCGGGTCAAAAGTATCCATAATTATCCTCATTTCTAAGCATCAAACGCTCAGGTTCATGTTAGCAACGAATATCCCCACTGTCAAGGAAAAGACGGCTTCTGGAGGGAAACGTGAGTGGAATTGCGGAGGCATTTATGGTATGATGGGCATAGGCATGAGCTGTGTTGCCTGTGGCTCTTATGGAATTCGACAGATTGCATACAAGATTGCGCAAGGGACATGGGAAATAGGATGAAGTGATTTAACGACTACAATTAAAAAGGACAACATTACGGTTATGGACGAAAAGAAAGATAAAGGTTTACAGGGAAATGAGAAAATAGAGGAGGCAATTCTGGCATTACAGCAGGAGCCGACAGAAGAACTTCTGGCGCATGCTCTGACGGTGGTGCGCAGACGTATGCGGGAGCAGGGACAGCTTATCGTGGCGGTGGAACCGCCCTCAGCAGATGTGCAGGAAGCGGTGACACAGGCCGCCGGAACTGCCATGCGCCTGCAGGCGGTGCAGACCTCCGATGGGAAAAAATGGTGGTCGGCCTTCACCGGATTTGAGGAAGAATTAAAGGGAAGCGGCAGCGTAATGTCCACTTTTCTCACGGATATGGAGCAGCTGTTCCGCATGACGTTGACTGCTGATGGTATCGAGGGTGTGATCCTGAATCCCTGGAACCGGACGTTGATGCTGGACAAGCGGTTCCTGCATATTATTCTCGGAGAATAGCAAAAGAGGGAGAAGCGGAGCATGACAGAGAGCTATGAACTGCCCGTGCTTTTTACGGACGATGAATGCAAGGCTTATGCCGCATGGGGCATGAAAAAAGAAAAAGTACTGATGCCGTTTGCCCTGATCACTATACTGATCTATATGGTAGCAACCGTGCTGGTAGTGATGAAGGTCTGGGGTGTGCGGGAGAGTGACCATCTGCTGTTCCAGATGCTGTTGTGGGGTGACTGGATTCCGGAACTGACGGGAGCGCTGGCGGTTTTCATGACGATCCTGTTACTGGGACCGTTGAACTTTATACTGGATAAATTATGGAAAAAACCGGCAGAGCCCATGTGGCTGTGTGTAGTACCGGAGGGTGGAACTGTGAAGGTCACTGCCGTGAGAGGTCTGGAAGGTAATCCCCGGACGCCGGCAGAGATCTATCCACTGACGGAACTGGAAACCTTTTTAAACCCGGCGGACAACACGATCTGCTATCAGAAGAAATGGTATCGGATCGGGGAAAATACCATAGAAAATATTTATCCGCCGGAAAAACAGCATCCATGGATGGATCACCCGGAAAATAAAGCCAGCGGCATCATCGATGTACAGAGACTTATGGAGATCCTGAAAGGGTACGAAGCGTCTCTGAAGGCTGCCCGGAAGGAATGTGAATGGATGGAAAAGCACGGCGGATAGAACGAATAGATGACAGAAAAGCGGATAAAAATTATGACCGGGATAAGATGGCATAAGACAAATCAGGAAAGAGGTAGGGAAAATATGAAACTGATCTCATGGAATGTGAACGGGCTGAGAGCCTGCATGCAGAAGGGATTTCTGGATTTCTTTCAGGAAACGGATGCAGATATTTTCTGCTTACAGGAAGAGCATGACCATGAGGGCAGAGTGATCACGGCAGAATACCCGGAGTTCTATTTTGTGACAGTCTATGTACCGAACGCCCAGAGAGAGCTGACGAGACTGGAATACCGCATGCAGTGGGAAGCGGATTTCCTGGCGTATCTTAAGAAGCTGGAAGAGAAAAAACCGGTGATCTATGCGGGAGACCTGAACGTGGCGCATCAGGAAATCGACCTGAAAAATGCGAAGACCAACCGTGGCAATGCGGGCTTCACTGATGAAGAGAGAGCCTGCTTTTCGAAGGTACTGGAGAACGGATTTATCGATACGTTCCGCTATTTTTATCCGGACCTGACCGGGGTGTATTCCTGGTGGTCTTATATGTTCCAGGCGAGAGCAAAAAATGCCGGATGGAGAATTGATTATTTCGTGGTATCGGAGTGTCTGAAAGACCGTCTGGCGGATGCGAAGATCCACACGGAAATTTTGGGATCGGATCATTGTCCCATTGAACTGGATCTGAAATAAACGGACAGCATAACGGAGGAGACTTATGAGCTTACGTTTCTGTTTTGGCCCTTCCGGGTCGGGCAAAAGCCACAGAATCTATGAAGAGATCATGCAGCGGGCGGCAGAGGAACCGGGCAGGAATTTCCTGATCATTGTGCCGGATCAGTTCACCATGCAGACCCAGAAGGATCTGGTCATGCGCAGTGACCGGGATGGCATCCTGAATATCGATGTCCTGAGCTTCGGCCGACTCAGCCACCGCATTCTGGAGGAAGTGGGGACCAAAGAGATGCCGGTACTGGATGACACCGGCAAAAGCCTGGTGCTGCAAAAAGTGGCGGCGGATCTGAAGGAACAGCTTCCGGCCATGGGAAGTCTCCTGCACAAGCAGGGCTATATCCATGAGGTGAAAAGTGCGATCTCCGAGTTCATGCAATACGGTATCAGCACACAGGATATGGACAAGCTGATCACCAGTGCACAGAAGCGTGGCGCGCTGGCCATGAAACTGAAAGACTTAAAGACTCTGTACCGGGGCTTTCAGGATTATATCAGGGATCATTTTATCACCACCGAGGAGACACTGGATGTACTGCGCAGATCCCTGTCCAAATCAAAGATCTTAAAGGGCAGTGTGGTGGTGTTTGACGGCTTTACGGGATTTACTCCAATACAGAACCGGCTGATCCAGGAACTGATGCGCGTGTGCGCAGAGACCATCGTTACCGTGACCATTGGAGTGGGAGAGGATCCGTATAAAATGGATGGTGAACAGAAGCTGTTCCATCTGAGCAAGAAGACGGTGGCGGATCTGGAAAAGCTGGCAGCGGAGGCAGAGGTAGAGCGGGGAGAGGATCTCTTTGTCAAGGGGGGGCCCAATCGCTTCGCCAAGGCACCGGCATTACACTATCTGGAACAGAATCTGTTCCGGTATCAGTATGAACCGTATGCGGGAGAACAGCAAGAGATCCATATGTTTGAAGCCCTTTCCCCCAGAGAGGAAGTCCACCAGACAGCGCTGTACATCCGGCACCTGATCAGAGAGCAGGGGATGACCTACCGGGACATTGCCGTGGTCATCGGAGATCTGGAAGGATACGCTTCCTATGTGGAAACAGAATTCGGACAGCTGGAGATCCCATGTTTCCTGGACCGTACCAGAGGGATCGTGCTGAATCCCATGATCGAATATATCAAGAGTGCATTGCAGCTGTATATTAAGGATTTTTCCTATGATACGGTGTTTCATTTTCTGCGCAGCGGCATGGCGGATATTTCCAGAGAAGAGATTGATGAGCTGGAAAACTATGTGATCCGCACCGGGGCGAGAGGCTATCGGACCTATAGCCGTCTGTTTACCCGCAGAACGGAAGAACTGCAGGGAAATGCGGAGGGGAGCGAACAGGCGGAAGAGAAGACCATGGAGCGTCTGAACCGTATCCGGCAACAGTTCATGGATGCGGTGGAGATTCTGCACATGGGAAGCCAGGAAAAGGCTGGAGACTATGTCAGCCATCTGTACGATTTCCTGGAACAGAATCAGGTGCAGCAAAAGCTTTTGAACTATCAGCAGCAGTTTGAAAAAGAGGGAGACTTATCCAGAGCCAGAGAGTATGCACAGATTTACCGGCTGGTCATGGATCTGCTGGATCAGGTCTATGAACTGTTGGGAGAGGAAGAAATCTCCAGACAGGAATTTGCGGATATTTTAGAGGCCGGTTTCGGCGAGATCACTGTCGGTACGATCCCTCAGAACGTGGATCGTATCGTGGTGGGCGATATGGAGCGAACCCGTCTGAAACAGGTGAAGGTATTGTTTTTCCTGGGAGTCAATGACGGAAATATTCCGAAAAATGCTTCCAAGGGCGGGATCATTTCGGATATGGATCGGGAATTCCTGATTGAATCCGGGACGGAGATGGCACCCAGCCCTAGACAGCAGATGTATATCCAGAGATTATATCTGTATCTGAATATGACCAAGCCCTCAGAACAGCTGTATCTGTCCTATGCCAAGGTAAACAGTGAAGGAAAGGGCATAAGACCGTCCTACCTGATCGATACGGTGCGGAAGCTGTTCCCGGCAATGAGCGTGGAGTATCCCCAGAACCGCAGCCGCCTGGAACAGATCGAGGGCAGACAGGAAGGTGCCAGATATCTGGCGGAGGAACTGCGGGAATATGTGGAAGGAACCCTGCCGGAAGAAGAGAGGCAGGACTTCTATCTCATGTACCGTGCCTACGAGGCGGATGCGGCGGGCAGAGACCTGCTGACCCGGGCGGCATTTCGCAGATACAGGGAGAGCGGTCTGTCCCGGATCGTGGCCAGAGCATTGTACGGACAGCAGCTGGAAAACAGTGTCAGCCGTCTGGAAACTTATGCTGCCTGTGCCTGCAGACACTTTTTGCAATATGGTCTTTCCCTGCAGGAACGGGAAGAATTCGGCTTCGAGGCTTCGGATATGGGTACGGTATATCATGCAGTATTGGAAAACTTTGCAGGAAAACTTGCAGAATCCAACCTGACATGGTGGGATTTTACGGAGGATTTTGCAGCCAAAGCCGTCAAAGAATCCGTGGAAGCCTATGCGGCAACCTACGGGGAGACGGTATTATACAGCTCTGCGCGGAATGAATATGCCATTACCCGCATGAGCAGGATCCTGACCCGCACAGTGCTGACCTTGCAGAAACATTTGAAACAGGGCAGTTTCCAGCCAGATGATTATGAACTTTCTTTCCGGTTTGCGGAGGATCTGGACAGCATTCATGTGGATCTGTCTGAGGACGAGAAGATGCATTTGCAGGGACGGATCGATCGTATCGATGTGTCGGAAGATGCAGAGCATGTCTACGTCAAGGTCATTGATTATAAGTCCGGCAACCGGAAATTTGATCTGGCGGCATTGTATTACGGTCTGCAGTTGCAGCTGGTGGTATATATGAATGCAGCCATGGAGATGGAGAGCCGAAAGCATCCGGACAAGGAGATCGTTCCGGCGGCACTTCTGTATTATCACATCGATGATCCCACCATAGAGACACCGGTGGAGCTCACGGATGAGCAGATCAATGAACAGATCCTTGCAAAGCTTCGTATGAACGGTGTAGTAAACAGTGATCCTGGGGTCGTGGAGCGGCTGGACCGCTATATGCAGGATAAGTCTGTGGTCATTCCGGTGGAGAAGAAAAAGGATGGAAGCTTCAGTGCCAGATCCGGTGTCTTAAGCCGGGAGGAGATGCAGCTGATATCTTCTTATGTAGATGCCAAGATCCGCAGCATCGGGCGGGAGATCCTGGACGGAAAAATAGCAGCCAATCCCTATGAGAAAGGCAATGAAGAGGCTTGTACTTATTGCGCCTATAAAAAGGTCTGCGGTTTCGATGGCAGTATTCCGGGCTATGAGAAGAGACAGCTGGAAGATCTGGATAAGCAGGCGCTGATGCAGCGGATGCAGAAGACCGTGGAAGCTTAGGGCAAAGGGTGCCCGGCGGGAGTGTGTGCCTGACAGGAAGCTCGAAGAGAAAGCGCCCGCTGCCCGGAGGAACAGGATGGCAACAGGAGAAAAGAAACAGGAACAGAGGTAGCGTATGGGAATGAATTTTACCCCGGAACAGCAAAAGGTAATCGAACTGCATAACAGCAACATTCTGGTATCGGCGGCCGCAGGAAGCGGTAAGACGGCGGTACTGGTAGAGCGTATCATCCGTATGATCTGTGAGGGGGAGCATCCGGCGGACATTGACCGCCTGTTGATCGTGACTTTCACCAATGCGGCGGCTGCGGAGATGCGGGAGCGTATCGCAGCCGGGATCGCCGCCAGACTGGAAGCGGATCCGGGGAATGACCATATCCAGAAGCAGTCCGCCCTGTTACACAATGCCCAGATCACCACGATCGACAGCTTCAGCCTGTTCCTGATCCGGAATCATTTTAATGAGATCGGTCTGGATCCGGATTTCCGTGTGGCAGACGAGGGTGAGATCAAGCTGTTGCAGCAGGAGGTGCTGGGACAGCTGCTGGAGGATGCCTATGCGGGGAAATTTGTTCCGGATGATGTTCCGACGTCCCGGGAAAACCGTGACAGCGGAGCGATGATACCGGAGGAAGCGTCACGGAATGATTTTGCGGAAGAGGTTCCGGGAAAACGTAACAGGGAGGACCCATCCCGGGAGGCACGGGAACGTTTCCACACCTGTGTGGAATATTTCTGCCCCGGCGGCAGAGAGAGCGTGCTGGAACAGCATATCCTGAACCTGTCCCGCTATGCCGGAAGTTTTCCCTGGCCCGCAGAATGGCTGGAAGAGCGTAAAAACGATTATGAGGCGGGAGATCTGGATGCCCTGCTGCACAGTGATTACGGACAATATCTGGCAGAGCGTGTGAGCCGTGTCCTGCAAGGGTGTCTGGAAAAACTGGTGGAAGTGAAAAAGCTGTGTGAGCTGCCGGACGGTCCATATATGTATGGAGAACTGACAGAAGCGGAGAGCGAACAGCTGGAACGCCTGGCTGCCTGCAAGGATTTGAAGGAACAGGCAGCAAAGGTTCCAGCAGTGACTTTCGGCCGTCTTTCTTCCAAGAAGGATGAGAGCGTGGATCCAGCCAAACGGGAGCTGGCGAAATCCATCCGTAATAGCGTAAAAGACACGCTGGCGGATCTGACGGAACAATATTTCAAGACACCGTTAGAGTTGGTGGTGGAACAGGGAAAAGCCTGCAGAGAGCCGCTCCGGATGCTGCTTAACCTGGTGCTGGAATTCGACAGAAGGCTTCTTGCGGCCAAACAGGAGCGACATCTGATCGACTTTTCCGACATGGAGCACTATGCGTTACAGATTCTGCTAAAACGGGAAAAAGTGGAAGAGACCGGCGATGCAGGGACGGACAGCGCCGGTGATACAGGAATGGACAGCACCGGTGTGAAATATGACATTGTGCCAAGTGACGTGGCATTGGAGTATCGCCAGTATTTTCAGGAGATCCTCATTGACGAATACCAGGACAGTAATCTGGTACAGGAATATCTGTTAAGTGCCATCTCCGGGGAAGCGGAGGGACATTATAACCGCTTCATGGTAGGTGATGTGAAGCAGAGTATTTATAAATTCCGTCTGGCCAGACCGGAACTTTTCCTGGAAAAATACGACACCTATCAGGAGAGTGGGGATCTGTGCCGGATCGACCTGGCGAAGAACTTCCGAAGCCGTGTGCAGGTGGTGGATGCGGTAAACGATGTGTTTTCCCGCATCATGAGCCAGGAGATCGGCGGCATTGCCTATGATGATAAGGCAGCATTGTATCCCGGGGCCACATATCCCGCCACAGAGGATCCTGCATACGGCAGTGAACTATTACTGATCCGTAAGCCGGAGAAGGGGGATGGTGCGGAAGGCGGCAGCGGAGAACAGCGTCCCGACGGGGCAAGAGGTCCCGTGGACTATGACAACGTAAGACAGCTGGAAGCACTGGCTATTGCGGCACGTATCAAGCAGCTGAAGGGCAGTCTGAAAGTCATGGAGAAGGCTACGGGAGAATTGCGCCCGGTGCGGTACTCGGATATGGTGATTTTGCTTCGTACCACCAGTGGCTGGGATGAGGAATTCAAGAAAGTACTGGAACAGCAGGGAATCCCTGTCTACATTACATCCAAGACCGGATATTTCGGGGCCCTGGAAGTACAGGAACTGCTGCAGTTTTTACGAGTGCTGGACAACCCGAGACAGGATATTCCGCTGTTTGGCGTGATGCAGTCGATCTTCGGAGGCTTTACCCAGGAAGAGATCGCCCGGATCCGCAGCGGAAGCAAAGGGCATTCCCGGAAGAGAATGACACTGTATGAGGCATTGAAAGAAGTGGCGCAGAGTGGACGGATGGCGGAAGCGGGAGAAGAGGCATCAGCGGGCGAAAGCGCCGGGGAAGAAAACGCCGGGGCCGGACAGTACTGGCAGCGCGCATTGGAAGCTGCAACAGTACCGGAGGACATGGAACCGGAGACAGAACTTTCCCAAAAGGCAGATACTTTCTTACAACGTATTGATCATTACCGTGATCTGACTCCCTTCACCTCCATCCGCGACCTGCTGCAGCGGATCCTGGACGATTACGATTATCTGAACTATGTGACGGCACTTCCTGCTGGCAGCAAGCGCCGGGCCAACGTGGAGATGCTGCTGACGAAGGCTTCTGCTTTTGAGAAGACCAGTTATTTTGGACTGTTCCATTTCATCCGTTATATGGAACAGTTGGAAAAATACGATGTGGATTACGGTGAGGCGGATACCCTGGACGAAAATGCCGATGTGGTGCGGATCATGAGCATCCACAAGAGTAAAGGTCTGGAATTCCCCGTGGTATTTGTCTCCGGGCTGTCGAAGCGTTTCAACATGCAGGATGCGAACCAGTCCCTGATCGTGGATATGGATCTGGGAGTAGCGGTGGACTATGTGGATTCCGGCCGCCGCATTAAAAATAAGACCCTCCGCCGGGCCGTTCTGTCAGCGAAAATGAAGGAGGACAATCTGGCGGAGGAACTGCGTGTGCTTTACGTGGCACTGACCCGTGCCAGAGAAAAACTGATCCTGACAGCGGTGTTGGATAAGGCGGAGGAAAAATGGGAGCTGTCCCGGATGACAGGACAGGAGAAGCTGACCTATCTGGATTTCTGTGAGGCGGGGAGCTATATGGATTTTCTGCTGCCAATCCTGCCTAAGACAGGAATTGCAGTAACAACGCTGGGAACAGAAGACCTGGCGGCAGAGGAGATCAGGGAACAACTGCGCATGGGAGACCGCAGGGAACTGTTGCAGCGTGTGACGGACGGCGAGACTCCTTTGCCTGGGGACCCGGAGGAGAACGAACGAAAGCTTGCGAAACTGCGGGAGCGATTTGCCTATGCCTATCCGTATCCCGGCCTGCAGAAGCTCTATACCAAGACCACGGTATCGGAACTGAAGATTGCGGCCATGGCGGAGAAGGATGAAGCGGCATTTCATACCTTCGAAGAAAAAGAAGTGGTGCCTTATATCCCGGCTTTCCGCAGAGAACAGGAAAAGGTCAGCGGAGCCGTCCGCGGTAACGCGTTCCACCGGACCATGGAACTGTTGGACTTTTCTTATCTGTTTATGGAATCCGGACTATTTGCCGGATGCCCTGGGACTTATGAGGAATACCGTCAGGGCCTGGATACGGACCGGTTACAGGTACGTCTGAAGGAATTCCTGCAGCGGGAGACAGCTTCCCTACGACTGACAGAGGAGTATGCGCAGGCCGTAAGCCTTCCCAAAATCCGGCATTTTCTGGAACAGGAGCTGGCCTACCGCATGTGGAGAGCTTTTGAACAGGGCCTTTTGTACAGAGAGCAGCCCTTCGTGCTGGGCATTGATGCGAAGCGCCTGGATCAGGACCTTCCTGAAGGGGAAAAGGTTCTCATTCAGGGTATCATCGATGTCTTCTTTATAGAAAACGGAGAGATCGTCCTGCTGGACTACAAGACCGATGTGATCGATTCCCTGCAAGCCCTCTGGAACCGCTACAGCGTCCAGATCCAATACTATGAGGAGGCACTGACGAAGCTGATGCA